>Ga0164321_10000158_pt1 | contig 10493 bp, 17 predicted proteins | sample GuaBasSediGuay12_FD_121799 | JGI IMG/M metagenome (GOLD analysis project Ga0164321, IMG submission 121799) | Subseafloor sediment microbial communities from Guaymas Basin, Gulf of California, Mexico - Guay12, Core 4567-28, 21-24 cm | ecosystem: Environmental > Aquatic > Marine > Hydrothermal... | reverse complement strand
CTGATAACCACGGCGCGCAGGTAATTGCTGATACCCCCACAGAGGTATACCAGGAATTGCAATTCACCGACGAGGATAGAGTTACCTACGGTTAAGAATTGACGTAAACCCTTACCCCGTAACGACTTAGGACGATGCGGGGCTGCCCCGCAGGGCCGTAAACCCTTTGGTAGTAACGACTTACGTTAATTCCAGTTTTTTTGCAGAAAGTTATCATGTAAAGGTTTGACAAATGCCGATGATATAATATAATGGGAGACATAAGACAAACGCCAACAGAAAGGAAATGACGTGTCTATTAAATTCTCAAAAGCTAATTCGAAGATTGTCAAGCTCACCAAAGTACCCGAATTGCAAAAATGGTTGGAAGGTAAACGCAAAGTTTATTCTCTCGATCTTCTAAGTGGGCATAATTGCCCATTCGCCAACGAGTGTCTAAGCAAAGCCGTAGAACGTGCTGACGGTTCACGCCATATTAAAGACGGGCCTAATACTCAGTTCCGTTGTTTTAGTGCGAGCCAAGAGGCCCAGTACCCTAATGTCTATAATCCCCGCAAGGCAAATTCTGATACCTTGCGTAATCTGTGCGATAATTACGACGAATACACTGTTGCACAACATATCAACGACGCAATGCCCAAAGATTTGGGAATCTGTCGGATTCATGTTGCTGGTGATTTCTTCCGCCAGAAGTATTTCAACGCATGGATTATTGTGGCAAAAGCTAATCCAGATAAGCTGTTCTATGCTTACACTAAGTCGCTAGTGTATTGGCTTCGGATGCGTGACGAAATTCCGAGCAATTTGGTGCTGACTGCTTCCCGTGGTGGTACTCGTGATGATCTTATTATTCCTCACGGTTTGCGTGAAGCTGTTGTGGTCTTTTCAGAAAAGGAAGCTGACGACAAGTTTCTGGGGATTGATGAAGACGATTCACACGCTGCCGTTCCAGAATGGCGGGATATATCGTTTGGCTTACTGATTCATGGGACTCAGCCTAAGGGTTCAGAAGCTGCTGAGGCTCTAAAGGTAATCAAAGCAGAAAAGCGTAAAGCTAAGTTGGAGGCAGCAAAATGAGTGTAACTTGGCGGGAGGTTAAACAAACTTTACAATCAATAGGGGATGACAAACTTGATGACTTCGCTTACTATCTTACCGAACAAGGGGATTTCAAACCAATTGACATATTCTTGGTGGACATTGATGAGATTGCCGATACTCGTCTAGTGGCAATGCCAATTGAGACACCCAATCAATAGGAGTAAACTATGCTTAAAGTAGTAATTGAGTTAGAATTTGAAAAAACTGAAGATAGGTTATCGGACCTTTTAAGTTATCCCAATGACGTGTATGACTACCTTAATGAGTTGATGAATGATGGGTCGCTTGACTATACCGTATACGATGGCGATAAGGCTTATCTACCATAACCAAAATCGACGTAAGTCCTTTCCCCATAAGGGGTTAGGGCTTTCGGGGGCGGCCCCGCCTTGACGTAAGTGGTTTTAACAATCGACGTAATCCCATATGTATTAACGGTTTATGTAAAGTTTGGTATTGACTTATGACGATATTGTAGTATACTAATAGTACTGCCAACAACAAAGGTGAGTTTCGGTGGTTCTCATCCGAGTTGGCAGCGGAGTCAAAACCACCCTCTTTGTTTCACCTAAGCCATTCGGCTATGCGAGAAGATGGTGAGAGTCAGCGATTTTAGTAGTCACGGCGTTGCGGAGGTCTCTGTAGTTACAAAAAATGGGAATGTAGTAGCTAAATCTTCCTAATAGAGATGGATAGAGACAGTCAGCGATTTTGTAGTCTAGGGGGGTTGGGGGCTCTGCCCAGGGATGTACCAGCTAAAGCTTTCGCCTACGTGCCAGTAAGTGGTAGTCAGCGATTATTTGGTTTCTGGGGGTTTAGCAGGAAAGAAAAAGGGCAAACTTAGGCATTATGAAAGGAGTTATGGGGGATATGTATCACCTAAGCCGCCCTAATCTGTGTTAGATGTGAGTAGTCAGCGATTATTCTTCTTCTGGCCACATGATGGAGAATGGGGTAGTTTCTTTATCAGCTACTTCCCAGTCATCTTCATCCATATTATCGACTATAGAGTCATCAGAGTCAGGAGCTTCTTGTACCTCTGGGTTATATGGTAGCAACATGATGCGTGGTTTCACAACTGCCTGTTTTTCGGGCAAGACGTGCTTATCAACTGGGCTAGGGAAATAACGGATAGACTCTCTACCAGAGAGGAAGCCCGCGATCATTACCGCAAGGATAAAGAAAAACAACAGGCCGAAGAAGCCCGTGTACTTAGACTCTTGTGGGCGGTTGCCCTTGTTTTGTGGATTATTCATTTTCTGCCTAACTTGTGGATTTAAAATACCTCGTGAGGCGGGGGGTATTACAGCCGAATTAATCAGCCAACCCACCTACGAGGTAACTGTTGCAACATTTGGCGATAGCCGCCACCTTCACACTAAGTCATTGGTCCTGCCCTCATAGTTGTCAATCATTCGTTTGTTATTATATACTTAGTATATTCCAAAGGGCAAAAAAGTCAAGAGAAAAAGTTCTTAATGGCGGATTTCCGCCTAATTATTTTACACCATTATTCAGCAGAAGTTAGGAAAATTATAATGAAATTAAACTCCCTTATTCCACTTATAGTAAAAGACGATTCCCTTATAGGAAAACCTTATTAAACCCCGTGATTTATTGATTTTTTGTATGTTACTATTGTTGCTTATAGAGTCTATGTAGCCACTACAGTCTGGTTTTGCCGTAGGCAATTAGTAAACAAGATGTATATATTAACTTTTCCGCTCTGCTATACACTATATTACGTAAACCTATTTTTGTAAACCTCGTAGTCCACTTTTTTTAAAAAAGGTGTATAATAGTTAAGCGTCCAGTTTTTTCAAGCAATTATTTAGACGAGTGAGGCTAGTTATGAGCAAAAAACCCGTAAAAAATAGTGCTGCCAAGGAAAACAGCCGTAACCAGACACGCATGGAACAACTGGTTGCACAATTGGATCAGGTAATCACTAAAAAAGATGCCCCAAATAAGAAATCTGAAAAAAAGTAGTTTACTTTTACCATATATAGAGTATACTAAGTCCCGAAGGGTTATCCCAACGGGGCTTTTTTAATGGAATTAACGAGATAATCATTTGATATATGACACTATCAACCTCTGCTGCACATTAATTCACGCGATTTTTAGCGGATTTAACCCTTTTCATATATATTTGTGGGTAAACCACATGGTAGAAAGTGGCCTCTTGTGGTCAAAAAGGCTTCGCGAGGTTGTTGTTTCTTATATAGGTATTATGAGATTGGTTGTTATATACTATATGGTAGAGTATGATAATATCTTTATTAATATGGTAGTATTTACTGTAATCAACGTAGTCTTACCATGCTTAATCTTCTTGATATTTTTAGCAATCATAGCACAATACTTACAGGCAATATTACTGTATATACAGGTGATGTTTTGGCTAAGTCTAATTTGATTTTAGGGTTAATATTTCTCATCCTTTTGACGATATGTATAATAGTGTTTTGTACTGGAATTACAGAGTTATTACCTAATTTGTACTGGTAGTTTTACATGGTATTATTTGCAGGTGTTCTATCTGAAAGGATTGAAGTTTGGGTATGGATGTTAGTCGTTTTATGTGAGAATTTTCCTGTCCTAATGACGATTATTATTGGCATTGGTGCATACAATTTCAGCAAAATTTTGGTAAAGATGCTTGAAGAATTAGCACGGTATGTTACAATGAGAATCAAATGGAAAATGTTGAGGCACAAAGCCAAGAATACAAGCCAAACCGCAAGGGACAGATACCCATTTAATAGCCCGAAATAGTAGTCAGCTTATATATTGGGCATTAATTGATTATTAATTAAGCAGTAATTGAAATGTAATTAGGAGGAATATTATGTATACGTCATTATTCATCTACTTTATCTCGATTTTCTTATTTCTAGCTATTGCTATTTCTCCAGTATATGTTATACCTTTAGTTACGTTAACCATCGGGATGATTCTGTTATCGTGTTCATCGAACGAAGAAAGAAATGGATAGTTTAGGTTCATGTGAGTCGATGAGGATAGACTAATGGGTTTATTTGAGTATTACTTTTTGGGGATTGTTGTCTTTACTATTGGTTTCTTATTTTTTGGAGTCTGGGAAATCTATAAAGAGTTCTTCAAGAGGAAATAGACATGGTAATTGGAGACTTTAGTTTTGGTGAATGGTTTGTATATTTTCCTATGTACTTTATTTATTGGGGGTTCTCGATTCTTGAATTCATAGGTCGTAATTTGCTTATTATTATGGCTGGATTAATTCTATTAGGTGTATTAGGTGCATGGAAACTATTAAAGATACAGTAACATTCTGCGTATGTTTTCAGGTTATTATTGAACTTATAATTGAGTGGTTCTTTTAATGGACTGTAGAAATCACGATAGAAATGAATAAAAGCATTACTATCATAGCTTACAATAGGCCAGATTGTTTTGAGGCTATGCTCAGGTCTCTTACTAAAAATGATTTAAATGACTGGAATATACTTGTAGGTTTAGAAAAATCTGATACAATTGATGTTCAGTTAGAATTATTAGAGTACTTTTTACCGCAAGCTAATATCTTTAAAAGATCATGGGATGTTAGTTATAATGTTTATGGGATAGCAAGAAATAGCCATGATATTATCACCAAGGCCTTTGAGCTTGGGTCTGAATATAACTTATATTTAGAAGAAGATATTGTTGTATCTCCAGATGTAACAAATTTGGCGGATTGGCATTATGAAATAGAGTCAGATGCGATATGCCTATGTTTATTATCAAGACCAAGGAAAAAAAGTATAGTTATAGAAAATCCTGACTCAGCTATAATCTCATGCAGGAATAAATGTTTTAAGCTTCATTCTTGTCCAAGAGGTTTTAGTTCATACGGGTTTGGCGTTAAGAAAAATATCTTTTTCAAACACATGTCGCCTAACTGGTTCGATGAAAGAGGCTGGGACATGGGTGTTATAGACTGCATTAACAGTTCTGGTATGCCAGTATTATTGCCATATAAAAGTAGAAGTGATCATATTGGTGAGAATGGAGTTAATGTACAATCTAAACAGCATTTAAATAAACTTGGATTAGGTAACTTGGAAATTTGTCAAGAAAATATAAGTAAAGACAGTTTTTACTTAATTCAGGAGTAATTTAAAATGACCAGTTTAGTCAGGATAAATTGTTGGTCAGTTGTTAAGCATGTTGATGCCGATGATTTCAAAGGAGTTAATTATCCACTTTATTATAAAGTTTGGGAAGAGGCATTGTGGGATGCAACTAATGACAACAAGTGTTTAAAGTTATGTGGCGACATTTATGGTCATCCTAATCATTATGACTTGACAAGGGTTATTACATCTGCTATAATTAACGTAGAAAACGACAGAGGTGTAGTTACAACAAAGTCTGGTACAAGATACGTTCTTGATAAGGTTGATAATCTTTATATTGATTGGTTAGAATTAAGAAATTCTTCTGAAAAGGCTTTAAAAGGTAGGTTACTTCATGTTCCGACGTATTCGGAACCGTTTAAAATAGTTTAGTAAAATTAAAGGAAAGAAAAATGGAAAAGATTATTGCTATTTTTGCTATTATTGTAGTTGTACTTGCTTGCTTTGGTTATATGGGGAATGTGTCCGATAACCAAGAAGTTGATGATATTTTAGCAGCAAAGTCGTATGTAAAAACTATGTGCAATTTTCCAGAAACTGTTGATTTCCATGATATGGAGACTAGAGTTACAGAAACTCATGTGTATCTAGTATTTACAGCAGAGAATGCTTTTGGAGTACGCGAGCGACATGATTATACAGCGAGAAGAGATGCTGTTAGAAAGATTGCTAATTAAAAGGAAAACAATGGATATTAAAAATTGGCACAAGAATTGGTTCAAAAACAATCCTATTAAAGAAGTAGAGGAGATGCCACCGCAATATTTTAGTGTATTGTACGACCGTCAACAGGCTGAGATTCATGCTGATTTTTATCGTGAGTCTCAGTCAATGGGGGTTGAAGTAGTTTTGTGTAAATTTGATAAGAATTACTACATCGTACCGATTCAAGGAGAATATGATGAGCAGCACAAATGAAAAACTTGTAATGGATTTTATCGAAAATACCAAATTTCCTTCTTCTGACGAAACTGTTAGAATTAAACATCTGTGGGACGACCGTTATCGAGTTAACATTTGGGATGACGGTCCTCCCTCAAGAATCACTAGCTCATACTTTATTAAAGTCACGGCGTCAGGTGTTCAAGATGTCTCAGTCTAAAATAGGTATGTGTGTTGCTTTTTGCACTAGACTAAAAAAACACAATGGATTTCAAATTGATGGGGGGCCAAAGAGTTATTATCGAACAACTTTTTTAGATTGTGTAAAAAAACAAATAGAATTTATTGATAGTTATTCAGAAATCATAAGTAGGATTGTGTTTGTAGTTAAAACAAATGATCCTGTAGATGAAGATTTTAACAAGGCCGTTAAATTAGTTGAATATCAAAATCAAAAAGACAATAATAGAGAATGGTTAATTTTTCGTCTTGATAATGATAAATTTATATCTTATGGCTCTTGGGATTGGGCTATAAAAAATAAATTATATGATCTGGATTATGTTTTTTTACTAGAAGATGATTATATTCCTGTCTCATATGGTTATGATAAAGTTTTAATGGAATGTATTTTAAATCATCAGGACTCTACAAAAATTGTTAAAGCTGTTTCGCACTGGGGCCATGGCACAAATACTAATCGCAATCATGCCATGGTATCTAATGGAATAGTTAACGTAGATCTCTTTTTAAAAAAAGGAGGTTTTTATTTAGTACCTCTCAAAGCAAAATTGCAAAGAAGATATTTAAAAGATTACGACAATCATAGAAATTCTGATTTTAAAATTTTAAATTTATCTGAATATTATATGTGTTTATATTTTCATAGCAGAGAGTCAAAAGGAAAATCAGGAATAAAAATATATGGGAATTTAAACTCTCAGCCATTGATTGTTCCAATTGAATTGTTGTTTCATATGAATGGAGATTATCATATTGAAAAATATCGTGATCATCATAGGCTTTGTTTCAGCAAAACTAATCTAGTTGATTATGCGGACGAACGACGGCGAGTTAGAAAGGAAATAAAATGATAATTGCCTGTATATGTGGAGGAACTGTTGAGTTAGGTGTACTGGCCTGTTTGGCTACCGCCATCTCTTGTACAGTATCGTACTTTTGGACTAAGGACAAATGAAGAAACAATCTCTACAAGGATTTATTTGGTTTTCTATTTTAGTTTTATGGCTACTTCTTGTATATTTTTATCCATAAAGGATCAACATGGGGAAATACTACGTTACTTGCGGAAAAATTAGAAAAGTTATTTTAGGTCAGAACGCATTACATGCTGCTTGCACAGTTTTTATTAAAACTTACTCTGCCGATGATCTTTTTACCGAAAATATTGGTAGAATATTTAAAGTGAGTGAAATTGGTTTTAGCGATCACCCAGATGATCTGACATTTGATACTTCTTTTATTATTCAACTCGTAATTCAGAGCAACGAGTATCGGAGAGAAAATGAGAGTAATTAAAGCAGCACTTCTGGCTCCTTTGTGGGCTTTCGGACTTTTAGCAGGATATGTTGTTAGGCCAATATTTGAGGGAGCGGTATACGGATTCTATTCAAGAGAATTTGCTGAACAAATGAGAAAACAAAAAATAGTCGAGGTATATTCTGATGCTACAATAGCTAAAGAAAAAGAAATTCTCAATGAACTGTATACTGGAGAGACTGGAGAACTTTATAAGTATATGTGTGATGTTGTAGACGAATTCGACAGACAAAAAAAGCAAAGTGAAAGCGAAAACGAAAAAGCGGAACAAAATACTAAAGAAGAGGATTGACAGATGCCGATAGATAGTTATAATCTAGTTCGTTAAGCAAACACTTCATTTGTTAAAGGATTTGGTTATGAAACTGCATTCAACGGACATTAACATTCATTCTTCTGGTTCGAAAAGCAAGTCGGCATACCAAATTGCCCAAACTGCCAAGGTTATGGACATGTTCTCGAACATGTTGTACTCCGATAAAATCAAGGCGGTTATTCGCGAGCTATCTACAAATGCTTGGGATTCCCATGTTATGGCAGGGAATACTGATAAGGCTCCTTACATGAAGCTTCCCAGTCATAATGATATGGAGTTTCGTCTACGGGATTACGGCACAGGTCTATCTCCTGAACAACTGGAGAATATGTACCTAACATATGGTGCATCCAACAAGAATGGTTCTAATGATTTCAATGGGTGCATGGGCATCGGATCTAAATCTCCTTTTGCATACACAGATTCTTTTACAACAACATCTTACTACAATGGTATGAAGTATGTTTATATTAATGCAAAAGATGAAAACGGTTTGCCTACTCTACATAAATTTCATGAACAACCAACTGATCAGCCAAATGGTTTAGAAATTAGTTTTGCAGTAAAGGAAGGTGATGCCTCTCTCTTTATAGTTAAGGCTCAGAGTGTCCTGAGATGGTTTCCAGTAGAATTTGAGGGAGTAGAAAAACTAGAAACTTTTGAATATAGTATCGAATCAAATGGCTGGAAGATAGGTCGTCGTGATCACGATACAGGTTATAGTTCAGATAGAAAAGCTAAGGCGATTATGGGGTACGTTGAGTATCCAATTGACGCAAACCAGATCTTTACAGAAGAGGAAAGAAAAGACTGGTATCAGCATTACAGTGTAAAGAACCCAGCTAATTCTAATTTATTCTGGAGAGAATTACTACGAGAAGTCGGTCTCGAACTACATTTTGAAATCGGTGAAGTTGAGATGGATATTTCTCGTGAAGGTTTGCAATATACTAAATCCACGATTGCGTCAATCAGAAACAAACTAAATATTGTTAAAGACGAATTGCTTGAACAAGTTGAAAAACGTTTGGAATTATGTGATACCAAGTGGGAAGCCTGTGTTACATTGAAAAGATTAAATAGCCAAGGTTTTATTATCTCGGCTTTACAAACTCTCGGAGTTAAATGGCGTGGAGAGACTCTTAGTGGGTATGATAGCGGTTTCAGTATTCCAGATCGTATTAAAGTAACACAATATAGTTACGGTGCATATGATAAAAATACATTGCAACGTCATGACTCACATAAAAAACGATCATGGGAGAGCCTTAAGATTATTCCCAAAGAAAATGTTAGGTTCTACGAACATGACATGAAGACAGGTAATCATGCTGCTGTTAAAAGAGTTTTTAATGATAAAACTGAATCTGTCGTAGATGTTATCTACTTGGTAACTTTTGACAATGAATCTGATAAAGCAGAATTCTGTGAACATGTGGGAATTAAGGGTGAAGATATTTACAGTTGTTCAGAGGTTCCTCGTAATAAGAAAAAGAGTGGGCCTCGTGCTGCTAGAAATCGAATGCCCGCTGGTTCAACCTTTGTTTATAATCCTTCTCGCTATGCTTACAAGCGAGATGAATATTGGAACTTGACCAATAACCTAGACTTCGATGCTGGTGGAGTTTACGTTGAAATTAATCGCTGGGAAGTTTGTGGTGAAAAGGATCTACCTGCTTTAGAATTTGGCGATATTAAGATCGACGGTAAAAAGTATTGGGCAAGTGAACCCAAGAAGATCAGAGATTTAAATGAGAGACTTCTTAACCTTGGTATTTCTACTCCTAGAATTATCGGAGTAAAATCTGCTGCGATTAAAAAGTTTAAAGATGCTGATCAGTGGATGAGTTATGGTGAATGGGTATTGGATCGAGTCAATACTTTTATGAAATCATCTAACTTTGCAAAAGATGTCAGTGATTATATCACATGGTACAATTCTGATCGTGAGACAAATATCTATAATCAGATTGGAAGGGCTACAATTGATATTGAAGATTCTGATTCTCCTTTGAAGAAATTGGTTGACTTCTCCCGAATCGCTGATAAAATTGGTGAAGACATTATTGGTCAGGTTGATGTTATTAATAATGTTATTTATTTCATCTACGGTCATACAAATGATTTGAAGAAAATCAATTTGAATGATGAGAAGATTGGAAGTCTAATGGAAGAGTCAGATGAACGTTACGCTGACCTTCTGAATGTAGTTCGTCCCAGATACGTTAGTTTTACTGAAGAACAAGCAAATTCTTTTGTTCAATTAGTTAACCTTATTGATGGAGTTAAAAAGTAATGTCGACAGTCCCTTTCATGTATGTTAACGGAACCCTGACCTTAGTTATTTGTGGAGAGTCTTACACAATTACTAAAGACAATCCAAACTTTAACGCTGTTCGAGAAGGTTTGCGATTAGATATCTCTGAGAATGAATTATTGGAATTGGTTAAGGCCGAAGTTCCAGAAGTAACATT
>Ga0164321_10000157_pt1 | contig 10498 bp, 10 predicted proteins | sample GuaBasSediGuay12_FD_121799 | JGI IMG/M metagenome (GOLD analysis project Ga0164321, IMG submission 121799) | Subseafloor sediment microbial communities from Guaymas Basin, Gulf of California, Mexico - Guay12, Core 4567-28, 21-24 cm | ecosystem: Environmental > Aquatic > Marine > Hydrothermal... | reverse complement strand
TTAGAATTAGAGTTCCTGCGGACCATGCTTTTGCCCCCTTAGGATACACAAATGATACTACAGGTAGACTTGATTGTTCAATCGTATCAATTATTTTAAATGTTGAATCCAATTGCCCCCCAGGAGTATCAAGAATTATTACTAATGTTTCGGCCCCAACCTCTTCACCATGTTTTACTGCTTCTTCAACCATATCGGCAGTCGCAGCAGTGATCGTGTCCCCAATCTGTATTACAATAACTGAAGAGTTGGAAGCTTCAACATGACCTACATTGGTTAAACAAAAGGAAAAAAGTATGAGGAGAGAGATAGGGGTGTACTTGTACATGCCTTTTATTTTCTCTCTTTGAGACCTTTAACTATTGAAGTTATTCTACCAACATCTTCTGTGGCTCCAGTAGTGGTCACTACAACCATGTTCTTCTCTTTAGCGATATCTGTAAGAGTCTGCAACTCTCTAAGTCTTAATGCGGCAGATGTTGAATATTTCTCGGCCGCTGCCGCTATTTTTTCTGCTGCAATATATTCTCCATCTGCAATGATTATTCTAGCTCTTTTCTCTCTTTCTGCTTCAGCCTGTTTCGCTATAGCTCTCAACATAATCTCATCTATACTAACATCCTTGATAGCAACCGTAGTAACTTTTACACCCCAAGGATCCGTGTATGTGTCGAGTATCTCACCAACTTTCTTGCTTAGCCCTTCGCGCTTGGTTAATAGATCATCTAGCTCTACTTGACCCAAAACATCTCTTAGGGTTGTCTGTGAGAGCAAATTTGTTGCTTCAAAATAATTCTCAACCTGCAATATTGCCTTAGCAGGATCAAATACACGATAATACACAGCCGCGTCTACATCAACACTAACATTATCCTTCGTTATTACACGCTGTTTTGGTATGTCAAATGCCAGAATCCTCAAATCCACTTTGACGAACTTATCGGCTAAAGGAAGAATAAAGAATAATCCTGGACCTTTAGTTCCAGCGTATCTTCCAAGTCTGAAAATAACTCCTCTCTCATATTCTCTAACGACCTTAATTGCGGAAGATATTATCCAGAGTAATATTATTGCTACGAAGAAGTAACCTAACAAATCCCATACAGTCATATTGTTAACCGATCAATTCATCATCCATAATCAAAATTTAAACTTAGTGCATATTTTTTGAAAAGAAAACAGGATAGGTGTAATTCTTGGAATTACAGATACTAGGATCAGGAACAATAATTCCAACATCAAAAAGATCCTACTCTTCAATTGTCGTGAAAACAATTTCAGAAAACATTCTAATGGATATTGGACCAGCAACATTATACAAGCTATGCCAATCAGGATACAAAATCAATGAACTAAACCATTTACTGATAACACATTTCCATATAGACCATGTAGCCGATTACCTGCCCTTAATACATTCAAAAGCATTTGATCCAAAAACCAGCAGAATAAAACCAAAAGGAACATTGACAGTTTATGGTCCACAAGGACTTTTAGAATTCACACAAGAGCTTCTGGAAAATGTAAAACCTTGGAATAAAATCGCAGAAACCTTACAGTGTAGTGCCTATCTGAATCTCTACGAAGTCCTCTCTGGCAAATTCAAAGAAGAAAAAGAATGGATTGTCTCTGCAACTCCAGTCTATCATGCAGGAGGAATAGCCTACCGAATAGATAGTGAAGGTAAATCAGTAACATACTCTGGTGACACAGTACCAGATGAAAACTTGATTAAACTTGCGAAAGAAACAGATCTCCTAATACATGAATGTTCATTTCCAAACGAAGAACTTCTTATAGGTCTCCATACAACCGCTTCAAAACTTGGAAAGATAGCCGCTGAAACAGGATGTAAGAGACTAGTATTAACACATCTTTATCCAATTTGTGAAACAAAGATCGATGAAATGATTGGGAGAATTTCAAAAGATTACGATGGTAACATAACTGTTGCAGAGGATTATATGCGCTTAATTATATAGAAAAGAAATCACATCAACAGAAACAAAATTCTATTATGCCTTTTTCTCAGTTGTGGGTTTTACATCTAAACGGTTCGCCAATGTTTGAAGTTCAGACTCAGATATCCAATCTACCCAAAGATAATCATAGATCTCTAATTCAGAAAGACCTAATCTTCGCGCTTCATTCACTGCGTTTGCATATGCGACAAGCTCGGTGGGGCGATCGATGTAACTGTATCGGCTGTCAAAAAGATTCAATCCTTCACGACGCTGCTTGATGTGAGTGAATTCATGTATAATGTCAAGATAGATGAATTCTTTTCTTCCTCTTCGAAGATATCTGGAGTTTATCAATAATTTTTCATCGACATCATGAACCTTCATATAGAATACCTTGGAAGTAATCTCAATTCTCAAATTTTGCAGTTCAGAGAATTCTTTATCTTTGAAGAGTAATCTTATCGCTGGTGAAGTTTCAATTCCAGAGAAGATCTCACTGAATCTGTATTCTCCGCGTGGTAGATTCCGTTTTATTTTGATTTTTTTTATTATGGATTCTTCTCTGGAAATCAATTTTGAGTCCAATTTCATATTCTAATATCACGTAACCTATCAGGTAAAAGATTGTTGATTTATACACAAGAATATTCACTTTTCGATACATAATCCATATCTGCAGCATGATAAGTGTGAGAAAGGGCAGATGATCTGATGAATTATAAACTCGCGATCTTGTTTCCGTTAATTATTTTCATAGCCTTTAGAGCTGTAGGAACAGTCCAAGCCATAATAGCCGAACCTGAACCCATGATTGAGATAAATGACATTATACTCCCTGAAAAGGTTCTTCAAGGACAGAATTTCGCGGTTAATATCTCAGTGGTATATTCTTGTGAAAAAAGAACCATGTGCAATATGGGAATCTACGACTACAATATTGAAAAGATGATGGATCCTAAAATGTTCTATCTGGAAGGGAACGGTACAGAATTCATCGTTCTGTCTCTTCATGCATCCTCAGAAAAAAAACTGGTATTTGAAGCATTACTGCGCTACTGGTATCTTAACGGATGGGTTTATCAAAAAGAATCCTTACGTAGACCATTCTCCATAAACGTGACAGACTCTTTTCAACTCGCATTATTGATGCCTACTTCGAATATTACAATTAAAATTGACAATGAAGAGATAGAAACTGATCCCCTAGGAACAGTAAAAACCAGTGTGAAACCAGGAAAGTACTTGATAGAAGTTCCCCAAAAAATCAATTCAACCAATAACACAAGATTAAGTTTCATTGGGTGGAGTGATGGGTCAAAAAGCAATCCAAGATTAACTTATGTTCAACACGATAAAAATCTAACCGCTGAATATGAAAAAGAGTACTATCTTAATGTGAATTCAAGTCTCGGAGAGACGCTGGGCAATGGGTGGTATTCTTCAGGATCCGTTGCAACTTTCTCAGTTCCAGACTCAATCTATGTACCGGGTATTCTCCAAATCATACCTGACAAATATTTATTCATGAAATGGACTGAAGACTCAGATGCCACGGCTTCTATCTCTAAAATAGTAATGGCCTCTCCAAGAACTGTTGAAGCAAATTGGATGCTTGACGAGACGCCGAGAATTCTCATCCTAGTATCGGTAATCATCATTCTTTTCGACTTAGCAATCCTCGGATATATAGCAAAAAGGAGAAGAAGAAATGCCTAGAATCAATCCAGAAATCATACTCATAATTATATTGTCCATTACCTTAGCACCTGCATTCACATATGCCGATGAAACTCCGCATAAAACCGCCTCTATTGAACAAATAGCCGGCTACAATTGGTACCATTGGCCTAATCCAGAAACTGATGCTTGCATAATATGGCTTGGAGGAGGAAAGACGACTCCAACCTATGTGACTGTAAATCCCTACAATCTAGAATCTCTCAATACAATGCGATTCATAGAAGACCTAGCGGAACACTATGGAATGCTAGCCCTAAGTAAAGGAGAGATACAATATGCAGTCGATAGTAGACTTGTCTCAGAAACCTGTAGATGGATTAAAGAATATGGCTACAAATACGTCTTTGTTGTAGGATACTCAACTGGAGGAATGGCATTAGCCTATGAGCTCACATTTCCAGGAGACTATGAATCAGGCCCAGATGCAGGAGTAATAATGAGCTCAATGCTAGACTGGCAGGAAATGGTCGAGCGCCATAAAACTGCTAGAGGTATAGACCTCTACACCAGCGCACAAAATTCTGGAAGAGTCCAGCGAAGTGTTCTCCTCATGTATGGTGAAAAAGCTTGGTTCTGGGGTCAAGGTGAGAAATTTTACAAAAACCTTCCTGAAGAGGGTTGGATGAATGATTATTACTTCCAAAAAGAATGGAGGCTCATGCCAGGCGTAGAACATGAGGTCTTTACACTTGAAGACGATGGTTCATACGATTCAAAACCAGTCGCAATTATAGTCAATTTCTTTGAAAGAGTAAGAGCTTCGAGCCTCAATACTGAAAATCTTATTCAAAAGATATTGTCAGTCTCCAACTATGGATCTTCAAACAATCAGCAAACCATTCAGGTTCTATATCCTAGCAAGATCCGTTCCTATAGAATATTCCAAATCAATTTGACAACACCATCCACTGAAGTAAACCCTACCTGGATCGCGATATTCGATCTTGATAGCAATAGTTTTCAAAAAATGATGGAAACTAACCTCATGATTAAAAACCAACATTCGATAAATGGAGTTTCCGCAACAAATCAGTCAATTAGAAATCTCATAATAGCTCTAATTGGTTACAAAGAAGATCTCCAACTTCTAGGAATCTCAAAAACTATGGAGATAAACGTCGAACATAAACCACTATTGAAGATCATGACAGAAATACAAGGACTCAATATTAAAATCGATGAAACGGCTTTCCAAACAGACGAAGCAGAAAAAATTCAGGTACACTTGGAGGCAGGTAATCATACCATAGAGGTCCCTAAGATAGTCTCAATCTCGGATGTAGAGCGATTGAATCTAGTATCCATAGACAATAAGATAAACAATAATTCAATGGAAGTCTATCTTGAAAAAGACAGAGAAATAACAGTAAGATATCAAACACAATATCAGCTATCGTTACTCTCAGAATATGGAACCATTAGCGGTGGGGGATGGCATGATGAAAATAGTACCGCCAAAATTACACTCGATGTCAATCTAGGTGAACCTGTTCAAGGAGGTTTAGGAATTTTAGAATTTGATGGTTGGAGTGATAACCTTGAAAGTAAGAATTTGAATCATGAGGTCTATATGAACGAACCAAAAAAGATCGAAGCGAGATGGACTTTTAAAACAACTGATTCTCCAATATGGATATTTGCATTTGCGTCTGCAATCATATCGGTTATAACATTTCTAGTTTATATTATGACGCTGAGAAGAGGCAGAATGTCCTAAGATAATTAGTGTTAACTCACGCGATTCCGAAGCTTTAAACAGTTCCTATGATCAAGAAATCTGGGCGAAAGACTTGGCCTCAACAATGAAATCCACGTCATCTCCACTGGACTTCATAAAACCATACATTGATTCTGGATTTGATGTAATAATCTGGAAAAATCCTAAAACTCAAGAAAATCCTTCATTAACAAAGTTTGCTAGCAGACTTGAACAGAAAGGATTCAAGACCCAGATTGTTGCGATACCTGACCCTCCACCAGGATATCCCTCTCCACCTTTCTATCCCGAGTTAACTTTGACTATTCTTAAGGAAGCTGTAGCTTATGAGATTCTTAATATGAGTTCACAGTTTCTTCATCAATCCTATCAGGTACAGGAAAAAGTGACTGCGAAAGCAGATATTGTTCTCGATCAAAGGATTGTATCTGTAGAATCAAATGGTAAACCATCAGAAGTTGGAAGTACACTGAAAAACATTCTAAAGATCAATAAGCTAACTTCATCTAACATTGTTTTTGTCGCTGCCAACCAAGAACAGGTTAAACCTACAAAAGCCAAATTTTGTTCTAAATGTAGAGCCTCTCTACCTCTTCAATCAGATTTCTGTCATAATTGTGGAGAGAAACAATAAACATACAACAATGTAAAGGGAAGACTTCATATTTGCCTTTAGTATCAGTCTAAGAAATAATTTGATCAAGTGTTTCCTATGTATTTTCTGAATGGTCTGGCATTATTTGCGGGAGGTCTAATAGCACTCTTAGTAGCCATAGTAAAATTCAGACCGAACCTCGGCATTTTCCTTATTGGCTGGCTAAGCTGGGCATGTGCTCTTGCTACAAAACTGGTCTTGCTGACAGTTCTCTGGGATAGTTTTCCTTTCTTGGCGAATCCTGATTCAATGCTTTACTTCCTAACGATTACAATAGTAGAATTGATAGAAGTAATAGCTGTCTACCTCTTTCTTCAAAGACATGAACGACTCAAAAACCTGAATCTATATGGATATCTAACATTCGCATTAGGATTCGGTGTAGGAGAAGCTTTTACTCTAGCCATCGCTGGGTTGCTGCCAATAGATATTACACCTTCAATATCTATCCTTCTAGTAATGCTCGAAAGGCTATCACTTGTAGTAATTCAATTTGGTTGGGTCGTCTTAATTGCATACTATGTCGCAACTAAATACGAGCTCAATTTATCTCTAGCAGTTCTATTCAAGATTGTTTCAACATTACTTGCTCTAATAGTCCCAACGATCCTTTTCCTTTATGGAATCTCGTTCGACATCTCAGTAATGCTCTTTGTGGGAATCCTTTCTGCTTATGCGCTCTTAGTTCTCTTCATTGTTTGGTTGTTGAGAGGACAAATTCCAGATGAAGGCTCCAGTAAAATAACGTTTGATCTAAACTATACCTTCGCCAGCATAATTGCATTCGCAGGTTTAACATTGTTCATTGACATGTCGTTGCCATTTCTATATTTCAATCGAACACTAGAAATAGTGACAAGAATTCTATTCTTCATAATCGCTACAATTATTCTCCTTGAAATGTTCGGATGGGCGGCGAAAAAAATTGTTCTCTCAGAAATCGCTATTGGAAGCTTCCTTGGAATATTACTTATGCATATGTACTGGTTGAGTTACGCAGGGGAAGCTGCAATCTCAAGTGTGTCAATACAAGCAATTCTTCTTTCTCCCTCATTGACTTTCTTGACAGTTCTAATTGGTATGGCCTTATGGAAAATAGCGAAAAAATAGTTGATCATAAAACGTGAAAAAAAGAAATGGAAACGATAGTGCACTTAGCCTTAAATCTCCAAGCTCTAATAGACAATTTCCAATATTTTCCATCTGAATCTTTGAGACCCCCACAGATCGTCATGTAAGTGCCGCCAGGAGTATGTCGGGCATCGTCTCCAAAAAGTATGAAATGTATTCTAGCACCTGTTTCATCTATTAGCGCGCGCTTACTTTTGTTATACCAATTCTTTCATTAATGTTCAACATTTAATTCTAAATGGAGCAAGTAGATGGCAAGCTACGTTTTTATGAAAATCCTAGAATCGGCACCCCAACGGTACGATATGGGAATCAATTTGATATCTTTCGGACAAGGCAGGAGAATGCAGCAAGAGATCGTTGAAGAATATGTTCATAAAAGTAATCAAGTCCTAGAAATTGGCTGTGGCACTGGAACCTTGGCAATATCCTGTGCTAAGAAAGGAGCATCGGTAGTTGCATTCGATAAATCAAGTCAAATGTTAGCAATAGCAGAACGAAAAGTTCGGGAACACAATTTGATTGAAAAGATTCAACTTGAAGAAATGGGTGCCATTGAAATGGAAAAAGCATTCAATGACAATACATTCGATAGAATTGTCAGTACATTAGTTTTTAGTGAGTTATACGCTGATGAACAAAAATATGTGTTAAGTCAAGCCTATCGAATACTAAGGCCTAATGGATTAATTATAATTGCGGATGAAGTAAAACCTCGATCATCATGGAAACGTATAGTACACTCATCAATACGAATTCCCTTAGCGCTAATAACCTATCTTTTTACTCAGACTTCAACCAAAGCATTAGAAGACATCAAAGGTCCAATGACGAATGCAGGGTTCAAAATTATTCGTGAACGGAGAAGCTTCATCGATTCATTCGCATTATTTGTTGGCCAAAAGGAGTAATCAGATTGAAGTTCAAAGAGATTTTAAGAACATTTTTTGGAACCTTTTTTCGTCTAATGCCACTTTCTGTAGAACCCGGAGTAAGAATTTTTGGAAATCCACATAAAAATAGTCCAGTCTTCGTCACAGCAAATTTTGATCTCACAGTAAAGAGGTTAACTCAATATCTCAAGAATCAGGATTGCTATCTGCTTGTAGCGCCAACGAATGGTATCAATGTTTGGTGTGCTGCAAGAGGGTCAAATTTTACAGCTCATTCCGTAATCTCGGTAGTCAAGACTTCTAGTATCAATGAGAAAGTTGCACATCGAACTCTAATATTGCCTCAACTTTCTGCTCCTGGAATTGATGTTAAGCTTGTAAAAAGAGAAACAGGATGGGACTGCAAGTTCGGTCCCGTATATGCACAGGACATACCAGAATATGTGGCAGATGGACTCGAGAAAACGGACAAAATGCGTAGAGTAAGATGGCCCTTTACTGATCGAATTGACGTCGGTATTGGTATATCCACGACTTTTCTAATCTTTATTTTAATAATCATAGGATTATTCCTGAAAGACTGGCTCGCTGAGGTTATTGTGTTAGGCTGGGGCCTCGTATTCCTAATGTATGGTCTGCATCCATTCATTCCTGGAAAATCAGGTTGGCGGAAAATACTGTTTTTGGAAATTCTAATAGTAATCGGAGTTATCTACTTCACCTTTCCAGCTATTGACCAAACCAAGTATATCCAGAATCTTTTCCTCATAGCCATGGGTCTAATCCTAATAATTGGAATTGATTTTGATGGAGCAACTCCATTACAAAAAAGCCAATTTGACCCAATATTAGACAAGATAGGAATTCAGAAACTTGGAAACATAAAGTTCGGCAGTAGATCAAAGATAGTAAATAGCAAGATAGTTCTTGACCAATCTAAATGCACTAAATGTGGCATGTGTTATGACATTTGTCCGAAAGGAGTATTTGAAATGGTGGAGGAACACAAAAAGATGTTAAATAAATATCCAGAAAAATGCGTAACTTGTGAAGCATGTGTTTCTCAATGTTTCACAGGAGCCCTAACATTAAGAGTCTAATGCTAAGGACTGAAGCGTGCGCTATGGGACTATTCTGTAGTATACTCGCCTGTTATTCTTTCCTTTATTTTCAGCTTTCATGAATTCTATTTGACCTACTTCATTCAGATTTTTTACATGTGTTCCGCCATCAGCTTGCCTGTCGAATCCTTCTATCTCTACAATTCGCAATTTTGATATTTGAGGTGGAAGTGCTTCGGCCATTTTAACTACTCCAGGAATTTTTAGAGCTTCTTCTCGTGGTAATTCATAGGTCTTCACAGGCATGTTTTTTTTGAAAAGATCGTTCGCTTCATCGATACAACTCATGAAGATATCTCTATCAAAATTTTCTATGTTAAAATCAAATCTTGTCTTCTCAGTTGTGAGATCGTTTCCCGTCACGAGGGCTTTCGTTTTGTTACACAATATTGTAATTAAAGTATGGGCAGCTGAGTGACTTCTCATCAACTTGTATCGTCTTTCCCAATCAATTTTACAACGAACTTTATCTCCAACATTTAGACCAGGTCTATCGATTTCGTGGGAAGTCTCTCCTGAGAACTTTCCTACATACACGACATTGAAAATATCGCTCTCTTTTGTAATAATACCAGTATCATAGGATTGCCCTCCCCCTTTTGGATAAAATATGGTTTCATCTAATATGATGTATTTCGAATCATTTACGGCAGATACAGTTGCCTCACATTCCTTAAGATATGCGTCATCTAAATAGAGAGGGTTTGTCATAGATCCCAACTTCTAGATTTTAGTTAGAAGAGTTACTCTGTTTAATACCTATTTTAAATAAACTTGAAAAAGCGAGCGCTAAACATTCTTGCTTTGAAGTTCATTGTATCTTACCAATGCATACAGAGCTGTGACAGCTTTTTCAGGTGTTGGAAAAACAGGAATCCCAGCTTCATGCATCTTTTCTTTTTCAATGTCTTCGACCTTACCACCGCCAACATAGCAAACTACAATAGGTTTGTTAGTTTTCTTCGCAACACTTTTCACAGCTTCAGCTGCACGGGGAAGAGGATCTGCAAAGATAGGTAGAAACGCATCAATATTTGCATCCTCAAGATTTTCCTCCATCACCAGCTGAAATGATTCTACTGTGGTAGTCGTCACATCGAATGGATTGTCAAATACACAATAGCTAGGCAATACTTGACGAAGACGTTTTTCAACATCATCTGAAATGGAAGGTAGTTCTAAATTAAGCCTATCAATCGTATCGGCAGCCATAATGCCTGCTCCTCCAGATGATGTTATGATGAGTACTCTTCGACCCTTCGGTAAAGGTAAAAATG
>Ga0164321_10000155_pt1 | contig 10552 bp, 11 predicted proteins | sample GuaBasSediGuay12_FD_121799 | JGI IMG/M metagenome (GOLD analysis project Ga0164321, IMG submission 121799) | Subseafloor sediment microbial communities from Guaymas Basin, Gulf of California, Mexico - Guay12, Core 4567-28, 21-24 cm | ecosystem: Environmental > Aquatic > Marine > Hydrothermal... | reverse complement strand
CTAGCATTCAGGGCGTAGTCGATTCGAAGGTCACATGTCACGTTTAAATTCATGAACGATGAGGGCCAAACGAGGTCAGCGACATCGAGTTCCGAGGTTACCGTCAAAACGTTGTCCACCACAGTCTTTTCGAAGGCAAGATCATACAGGCTAGACGGTGCAAAAACACCAACGTTTCCCAGTATAGACAGGTGCAGTGTTACCAAGTTATCCTCGAGATCTTCGAAGACGACATTGATACGAGCCGCATCTGCGATGAAGTCGAGGGCTATCGTGTCAACGCTGGTCTGATAAGGAACACTGCGTGACGCATTAACATCCACTCCACGAAGAGGCAGAAAAGTGATGGCAACGACAATCGAAGCACTCACTAAAAGGATGATCAGAACGACGGCTAGGGTGCTTCTGGGTCTTCTCGTTCCTCTCTTCAAACTATTTTGCTTCATCATAGTCGAAGATTGACGTATAGAAGTCCCACATGTCGGACAAAAGGCTATATCTTCATCTATTTTGGCTCCACACTTCGAACAATAGGACATGTTTTCACCTGTCAACACAGTGTAGCAACAAGAGTATAAAAGCTATTATCTAGCTAACGCATTTAGAGCTAAAAGATAAAGACGTTTTCTTTCGTGTCACCAACCCAAGTCAACGAATAAGTTTTCTGCAAGTCAAAGCCATTGAGGCAACCTTCACGGTGGAGTGGAGAAGTCGCTAGCTTTCTTTAGAAGTGGTCTCAGGTGATCTGTTGTATGACTTTTTCCGCGAAGAGTTTCGCTCCGTCTTTTCTTGGTTGGTCGAGGAATCGGAGTATGAAGTGTTCGATGCCCAAGTCGATATAGCTGGTAACCTGATCCAACACCTGCTCCGGGGTACCAGCGAAGTGGGCTCGTCGTCCCCGCGATGAAATCCTTTTTACTTCCTCCTCCGTCTCAGCGATGGCTACAAAGCCCTCCAATGTCGTCTTAATCGAATCAAAGTCGCGTCCAACCTTGGAGCAGTGATCACGAAGCACATCCATCTTGTGTTTGACCTTTTTGGGGGTGGTTGCATGGGTGTTCCACCAATCGGCGTATCGGGCGACCACCCGCAGCATCAGCTGCTCCCCACTACCACCAATCATTATCGGGGGATGGGGGTCTGGTCTTGGATAGCACCTAGCCCCTCGAACGTTGAAGTATCTTCCCTCGAAATGTACCTCATCTTCTGTCCACATGCGCTTAATGATCTGAACTGCCTCCGCTAATTGCCTAATCCTATGAGGGGCACTTGGAAAGTCGTAGCCATACCCATTATATTCCACTTCGCTCCAGCCTGCGCCTATGCCCAAGATGAGTCTTCCGCCTGTGAGGGTGTTGAAGGTGGCGGCCATTTTGGCCAGAAGCGTGGGGCTGCGGAACGAGTTGCACAGAACGGCGCTTCCAAGGGTGAGGTCTTTGAATACTCCAGCCAGATATGTCATCATGGTCCAGCACTCTAAGGCATCGGCGTCTCCTTTCGGACCCTTCACCCACGGCATGAGGTGATCGGAAACCCAAATCGTTTGATAAGTGTCTTGAGTGTCTTGGATGTATTGCAGTATTTGGCTGACGAATGTATTTCCCCGGGCGCCCTCTTCGGAGAGTGTTGGCACCTTTATACCGAACTCAATTTCTTTCACGAGTCTATTCCCATCCCATTCAATTCGCGTTCTTTAATGAATAGAGTTCTCAAGTAAAGATTACATAAACGTTTCCTTGAAGCTATCCTTCTCGAAAGAGGATTCTGTTTACTTACGCGTTCTAAACAACGAATAACAAGTATTCCAATTGAAGACCGACTTGAAACCTGCATTGAACATGACGACTTTGAGGATTTAACTGTACCAAACGTGACCGAAAGAGAAGTCAACGCGAAATAAGCGGAGGCTAAAGTTATCGCAGATGCAACTATGGATGATACGGTTTAGACTCCTTCTTCATTGTACTCTCTATCGATGGGTACTGCTACATTGTAAGCGCGTCTGTTTAAAAGTGATTTCACACAAAAGTCCCCAAAAAAACTTGTTTACTAAACAATTTTGGTTAGAAATAAGTTACATCCATCTATATGCGGGTGTACCGCCAACTCTTATACAAGAACGCGAGAGATTGGGAGTTCATCGACCATTCTTGGAGAAGGTTTTCGTTTTAGGCTCTGAGTTTCGATGCGTAGATGTGAGGCCAAAGGTAAATATATCTCTACTGAAACAACTGTTGCTGGAGAGACCCCGAAATGAGTGTCATAAAGATAATGCCCTGCCTCGACATGAAAGGGGGACGCGTGGTTAAAGGCGTCCAGTTCGTCAATCTAAAGGACGTAGGAGACCCCGTGGTGAACGCCCAGTTCTATGAGGAGGAAGGCGCTGACGAATTAGCGATCCTCGATATCGCTGCGACTGTTGAAGGAAGGAAGACGCGACAAGAGTGGGTGAAGGACGTCATCAAAGTTATAAGCATACCTCTCACGGTCGGTGGAGGGATTTCGAGTTTAGAAGATATGGCGAAGCTCTTCAACCTAGGTGTGAGCAAGGTCTCCATTAACACGGCTGCCGTGAAGCAGCCAAGACTCGTACAGGAGGCCTCAGAGCGTTTTGGGAAGGAAAGGCTTGTTGTCGCTATTGACGGACGCCGAAACAAGCAGATGGCCTCAGGCTTCGAAGTCGTTATCCGTGGTGGAAGCACAGGAACGGGCATTGACGCAGTGGCGTGGGCAAAGAAATGCGAAACTCTAGGTGCAGGTGAATTGCTTCCCACCAGCATTAACCGAGACGGAACCGAAGAGGGATACGATGTGGAGTTCACGAGAGCCATTTCTAGCGCTGTCACCCTTCCAGTTATAGCCTCTGGTGGCGTAGGAACGTTGGAGCACCTATACGAGGGCGCTGTCTTTGGAGGTGCCTCTACCCTTCTCGCGGCTTCGATTTTTCACTTCCGCAAGATATCAATACGGGAAGCAAAAGAATACCTGCGAAGCAAGGGATTACAGGTAAACCTCTGAGATAATCGCTCATTAGCTAATTAGGAACCCAAATGGGTGAGTAAAAAATATTGGGACGCTGTTATAGCAGTTTTAAACGGCTTCCTCAAGGGCTATTGCTTGAGCGGGGCAGGCCTCAGCAGCTTGTTCAGCGCAGTCTCGAAGAGTCTCCGGAATCAGTCCAACCGATAATTCAGCGGATAATTCCTCACTGTACGCGTCTACCACTCTGTTCATTCCATTATCGTCCCCAAGAACGAAGACTTGAGAACACATGCTAGGAGCTATCCCACACCCAATGCATAGGACTCGATTGACAGTGACTTTATACTTCGTCATCTTCTTCCTCTCTTTCTCATTCTCATTGTAAATGAGGGAATTAATCTTCTTTAAGGTTTCGTCCCTCAAGACCTTGACTAGTTTAGGTGGTTCACATCGGGGCTCCTTATACAACAAATGGTGTGTTCAGCGGGATCAAAGAGGTTTTACATAGAAACCAGAACATATCCGCACTGGATATCAGCGAACTCGGGACTACCAGAACGTTTTTGAGGGGGAAATCATTCAAGGTGACTGTTAATTAGTGAAACGGAGTCAAAACAAACAGGGTAATCAGGTTTTCGTTGTTAAGGTGGTTATGGAAAGTGCCAATAGACTTCACTATGAAGCAGGTCATTGTGGTTCGAAAGGACCTGCATATGGCTGTGGGTAAGATAGTCAGTCAAGCGTGTCATGCTTGTTTGGGAGCCTCTGAAGAGGCAAAGAAACGAGATATAAAGATGTGGAAAATGTGGCGTCGAGAAGGAGCGAAAAAAGTGGTTGTGAAGGTCAGTTCTGTCGAGGAACTCTTAGCCTTGGACAAAAGGGTGGGAAGGCTACACTTACCAAAAGCGTTAATAGTTGACAGAGGCTTGACGCAGATTCCCCCAAACACGCCAACAGCCTTAGGCATCGGACCAGGCAAGGCATCGATCATAGATGCGATTACTCGTGAGCTGAAACTTCTTTAAAAAAAGAAACATAGTTAAAAACAAGAAGCAAAAAAAAGAGAAATGCTTTCTCCTCAATTTTCTACAAATAAAGCTCTTAAGGAGTTGGTTTGGCTTTAAGTGTTATCTCGATGGTTGATACCGATCTTTTGCGTCCATCTTGTTCGGTGAGCTCTTCTGTTCCGATATTGACTTTATCTATCTGTAGTTTTTGCAGAAATCGCCGTCTTGTTACTTCGGCCACGTCAACGGCTGTCGTTATGGCTCGACCCCGAGCCTTCAACACAACTTCCTCAGCGTTAGGTGTGTTCATGTGAGAGATGACGGCTAGGACATAGGCCATTACGGGTTTTCTTCCAATATAGACAACATTTTGGTCTTCAGACATAATCAGTCCTCCTCTTTGAGTTTGCTGGTATATGTATCCTATTAATAAAAGTCTTATTGTTTAAAACGTTTTTCACAGAAATGAGGTAAAAAAAGGATTATAGAGCCTCCTCTAAGGCTGCTTCGCATCGACAGCTCCTCTTTGTAGGAATTTTTGGAAGGGTTTCCATGATCAGCTTTCGAAAATTCGTTGCATTCCTCCCCATCGTTTGAATGACTTCCCGAGCAGTCACGGGTTTGTCAGCCCAAACATCGTAGTCGGTTACCATGGCCACGGACACGTAGCACATCCCCATCTCCCGGGCGAGAACCACCTCAGGAAACAGAGTCATACCTATGACATCTACGCCCCACCCACGGAAGAGTTTGGACTCCGCTCGCGTCGAGAAGCGGGGGCCTTGAACACAGATGTAAGTTCCTTTCTCGTGAGTCGGTAGTCCCATCGCTTTGGTCGACGCGATAAAGATCTCTCGAAGTTCGGGACAGAAGGGATCCGCAGTGGATATATGGCAGACCTGTCCTCCATCGTAGAAGGTGTCGCCTCGATTCTTCGTACGATCAATGAATTGATCCAGTATCACGAACTCTGAGGGTTTGTAGTCTTCTCGTAAACTTCCTACAGCCGAGGCAGCGATGACGCATTTCACCCCAAGCTCCTTCAACGCCCAGATATTCGCTCGAAAGGGAATATTGTGTGGGGGAATTTGATGGTTTTTACCGTGACGTGGTAGGAAGGCGATTTTTTTCTCAGCATAGTATCCAATGGATATGAGGTCAGAGGGTCGACCGTATGGAGTGTAAACCTTGGTTTCTTTCACATCTTCAATCATCTCTTGTTCATAAACGCCGGTTCCACCGATTATTCCAATCTCCACATCTGAGTCGACCAATTCACATAACTCCTTTCAGCTTATTCTACTAGAATACATGTAAATAATCGTTTAGTTCAAGACGATGAAGCAACGACGTTTTATTTAGATGTTTTTGACCTCGGTTTTCCCTCTCATCAGATATTCTACTTAAAAGAAATCATGTTATCAGATTGACCTCTGTGTCCATTATAAGAGTGAAAAAATTATAGAAGAAAGTTATCTGCTTAACTTGAAACACGTTCTTCGGAAAAATCATCCTGGTCTGCAAATTCTTAGAAATAGATAGTTGGAATGGGTTAGTAGAGCTCTATCCAGATTCCATTCGGATCTTCTATATAGACCCACTGACTTTTTTCTGTCTTGACTTCCTGAACAACTTGGTGTCCAAATCGTTTGGCCTCTTCAAGTGCCTTATCTAGGTCTTCGACTTTAAAAGCCAGATGATCCAATCCTTCTCCTACAGCATATTCAGTGTTATAAGGACTATCAGAATCGTAATAGTTTAATTCGAGAATGAAGTTTCCATCCTCACTTTGTAGGTTAACGATTTCTCCCTTCGTTTTCTCGATCCTACTTCGATGTACTACCTTCATTTCGAGTAATCTTGTATAGAAATCGATGGATTTTGATAAGTCCTTGACTCTTATTCCAACGTACTCGAATTTAGCTTTCAATTCTTCTTTCACCTAGGTGTTAGTGTATGAGTTATAAATAATAATCTTCCACTACTTCTGTAAAACGTATGCGGCTACAATACTGTAAGCAAATCGGGTATTTCTTTTCAACTTGAATCCTTCTCTCTCTGAAGGATTTCCTGAGAAGGGTAGAGGAAAATTATGATGTAACAGGCTTCAACCTCAAAGAACATTAAAAATATTGGAAAAGACTGCTTTAGAACGAAGAGGATTAACTGATGAAAACTTTTTAAGATGACGTCAAGAGTTCTATTTGAGGAAGTTAGTCATGAACGTTATTGATGCGATAAAAACAAGGAAAAGTGTACGCAAGTATTCAGATAAGCCTATTGAGAATGAAAAGTTGAATGCTGTCTTAGAGGCTGGACGACTCGCTCCCTCCGCTTCCAACCGACAAGAGTGGAGGTTTATAATTGTCAGCGATCAATCAACGAGGAAAAAACTTGTTGAAGCCTCAAATAAGCAGAGTTTTGTTGGAGAAGCCCCAACGGTAATTGTAGCATGTGCCGAAACCGACGGGCATATCATGATGGGTGGACTCCCGTGTTTTCCAATAGATGTAGCCATTGCACTCGACCACATCACGTTGGCAGCTGTTGAGTTAGGGTTAGGTACTTGTTGGATTGGAGCATTTAACGAAAAGGAAGTAAAAGAAATCCTGGGCATCTCGAAAGAGACAAGAGTTGTAGCACTTATGCCGATAGGATACCCATCTGACTCCTCTGCAGTTAAAAAGAGACGACTCTCATTCAATGATATAGTGAAATACGAACATTGGTAGCCAAACGAATTCAAATAAGGATAAAGAAGAATTTTTACCACTGAGCGTACCAACTACAATCCATTATAAGTCCCTACCACACAGTGAGGTTTTGCTTGTTATTCAAGCTCCATCTAGTTTAATCGTAAATTTGTTGTGAAAGCAGTATCTTCGATCACATTAGACAGGTCTAGACTACCCAACATTGGAGAAATCTTTAAATGAACACAGTCTTCCTAATTTTCGTTGGAATCAAAGGGGCCCGTAGCTCAGCCAGGATAGAGCATCGGTGAGAAGCAGGAGAACCATTGTTTACCTGTTCTCGATGAAGCTTTTATCCTACTGAAAGAGACCCGGTGGTCGTGGGTTCAATTCCCGCCGGGCCCGCCATTTCACAGGGTTTAACAACTAAGAGGTCGTTACTTCACCAAGCCGTGTGTCGAGGTTGTGGTTAACGACTAATCACAGAACGAGCTGTCAAATATTGCTTCGACTGCGAAAACAAAGGTCATTAGCTAGTTAGTTATCCTCTGATTAGAATAAACAAAACATATTCGCATTTTTTTACGGGTAAGTGCATATTATAGCAGAAACAGCACTGATTATTTACACTTTAAAAAAAATGTGACAAGTCATTTTAGACTTTTTCTCTTTATATGATAAAAATATCTACTATCCTTTTAACAGATAGGACTTTAACAAAAACAGAAATAAAATATCGTTATTGGTTTAATGAAAAAATAAACCAAATGAAAAGAGTATAAAGGAATAAACCAAAGATAAAGAGTGACTGATTAAACCTCTTTCGGTGGCCACGGGGGATATTTCTGCATGCACTAATGATAAAGGAACACAAACAAGAAAAACAGAAGCATCAAACACGTGAACACCTTTAAAAAGCGTGTATACGCGTTATCCACTCGAAACACCTTATAACGATGTTATCTCGATAGAAAGATTATTTAACGATTTCTAGTTTTTAGCTAGCTAATTTTTATATAGGATATTCTTACTTCATCTCGTGATCTGTTTTGAGGAGCTATGTAGAGGCATCAAAGTTTCCAATAGTTGAAATAGCTGGTACAAAGATACCTCGCATCATTTTGGGACAACACCCCTACGATGGAACTACCTACACGAGTTCGGAGAGGGATCAAGAGTATAGAAAGCGATGGAATGGACCTCAAAGTATGGTCGAGATGATGAAGCCAATAATCCAACGCTTCGGCTTAACGGCTTCCAGAGAAGTCCCAACAGATAATGAGTTGAGTAGATGGCATCAGGACGCTCTTAGAATGACGATGGAGGAGCTTAATGTGGAGATAGCCCTTATTTTGGGAACAGCTCTCCCAACAAGTCGTCGACCTCAAACAGCCGAATACTTGTACAGACTCAGCTACGAGCTCGCGGGAGAAGAGTTCTCGAAGACTTGGAGAAACGACCCCATTACTCGCTATCGGTTAGAGCGAAGAAAAGGAAGCGAAGAAGACCTCGATAGATTCGCTAGGAAGGGGATGAAAACTCCACTGACACCTCCTACAGAGTGGAGCAGTATAGAAGTCGACTACGAGAAACTCGATGCCATGCTGGATCGGTACAAAGATTTCAACGTCCCGATCTTTGCTTCCAACGCAGCCTTTGAATTCCTCATCTTAGCTAAAAGATATGATGAACTTCAAAGAGTAGTGAAACACGTAAAGGAGAGATTTGGAGTCTTCCTACTCGGCACTCATTACGCGGGAATCATAATCCCTCTAGTGGAAGAAGCAGGCATTGACGTTGATGGATACTTAACCCCAATCAATGCTGATGGAATCCACATGTTTCCGACTCAAAAACACGCGATTGAAGCGATCTGTAACACAGGAAAACCAGTGATCGCCATAAAACCATTGGGTGGAGGAAGAGTACAACCTAAAAAGGCGTTCCGATACCTGTTTCACAAGCTAAACATCCAAGCAACCATGGTCGGCATAGGGAACATGGAAGAAGCTGAAGAGACCTTCGCCTCCGCAGTCGAAGCACTAAAAACTTAATCGCATTAGCTAGCTACCTGACTGAGGGGTAAAAAATCGTTTCTATTAACAAGCTAGCTAGCTTTAGACGAGTATAGCTAGAATACTAAATTGTCGAATGCATCTAAGAATTGGGGATCATAATCCTCATCGACGTGATTCTGATTCCAAAGACCTGAGTGTCTTACCCGTTCACTTGGTGAATGTAGTCCAAGCCAGTTAGGTGTCGATGGGTCGATGATTTCATGTTTGTTGAAGTTGCTTAGCAGGGCAAATGGTATTTCGTTCAATTACGGCACGAATGCTGTTTGGGCTTGCTTTGTCTTCTGCTTGTATCCAAAGAAAGGGTAGATGTCTGATGTAGTTGCTTGCTTTGACTTCGATATAGTGTTCAGCTTTCCGGACACATTCTTTCGCTGATTGTCCGACATCCCAATTATCACATTTCAGATGCTCTCTTTGGATGATGGCTGAGCCAACGAGCTTACGAAATACCGATGCTCGATGATTACCGCCCCCACGATATTTACCGGAAAGCGTGCCCCGATGCGTCCTCAGCCTATCCCAGAGACGTGCTTTCGAGTTTTGTGAAACAGCGTGTGTCCCCACCCTAACAACACGCGATTCACCGGTTTTTCTGGTTTCGCCTCCTTCAAAGAAGAAATACACCCCTTGCTTAGGCCAATCCATTGCGCCTATACAGTTAACAAGACATCTCGTACCATCAACCCTCTTTTCGAGATGCATCATAATCTCATAAAAACGATCGGTGTCCCTCCTTCTACTCATGGTACTGCCTTCTTGTTCAGGGATTAATAACACTCGCTAGAAGTTATAAACAGCCTCTATTTAACGTAAGAATGGTAAAACGCTAAAAGTTACGTTAAATACAACATCTAGCTAGATTGACCATTTTCCGTATTCGGTGGCTCCGTTTTCCGTATTTGAAGCAAAAAAAACATGAATTCGGATAATTTAGGCATATACTTCTTTCTAGCTAGTTAGCTTATTTGTTAGGAATGATTAAGCCTTTTGACATTAACGGCTCTAGTGTAGCGTGCTCGCGCCTTGTAGCTGTCACTGACTTCGAACTCAACTGTGTCGCCGACTTCAGGATTGGAAAATCCCTTAAGGTCGCTCGTGTAAACGATTACATCATTCTCCTGTCCCTCAACCTCGATGAAGCCAAATCCTCGATAATTAAACCAACTGGCCATTTTACCTTTCATTATATTTTACCCCTTAATTACCCTTTTATCCAGAAAACTTATGAATCACCTACGAAAAAGCACGAAGTGTTCGTAAAAACAAATCTATGAAAATTTACATACGCGACAAACCGAACTTAACTCACAGCTTACCTTACGTTTTCCACTCAACCAATTAATAAAGATGAACACTTTTAAAGGCTCCTAGCTAGCTACTAACCGTTTCTTACCATGTAACCATGCTTCAAGTTTTAACGTCACAGTGAATGTTGAGCCTATTCTCCTCGTTGAAGATGTTTTATGACGGTCATTGTGCTTTTTCGTTTCAGCCTCAATTGAGGTTGTCCTGCGAATCGAGAGACGTAACAATTCATTAGTTCCACTTCATCTCCAACACGAACCTTATTCCCCATCTTATTCCATAAGCTGAGCCTTATTGATCCTGTTTCGTCTGCAATCATCACATTGGTGACGTAGGATTCTGAGCCCCATCGCGTGATAACTGGTTTTATCGGGGGGACTTCGATGATTTTTGCCGTTACATCAATGCCCTTCATTCCAAACCGAAGGTTATCGATCTGCTGTTTTTTCTGGTATCGCTCCTGTTCGAGGGGCTGAGGGGTGGGCAT
>Ga0164321_10000154_pt1 | contig 10569 bp, 23 predicted proteins | sample GuaBasSediGuay12_FD_121799 | JGI IMG/M metagenome (GOLD analysis project Ga0164321, IMG submission 121799) | Subseafloor sediment microbial communities from Guaymas Basin, Gulf of California, Mexico - Guay12, Core 4567-28, 21-24 cm | ecosystem: Environmental > Aquatic > Marine > Hydrothermal... | reverse complement strand
CCTTGCCAAATCATTGTGCATGTTCCGAACGTAGTAATATTGTTGGAAGCAACATTTAAAGAAGTTCCGTCTGTAACAACATTTACAGAAGTAACACTACCAGATCCAGACCCTGTACCGATTGTTACCCAGTTATTTGAACCAGTATGGTACTTTAATATATCTAAATCAGTTCTATATATTAATTGACCTTCGCCGGCTAACCCCTGTGGATCAGAAGTTACGTTGTCTACTTTAAAATCTTTTAATTGATTATTGCTTAAATTAATATTTGCTAAATATGATATTGCCATGTTTCTTTAATTAAATGTTACTGTTCCTGTAATTAAGTCTGTAAAAGTTAAAGTACATTGATTTAAACTATTGTACGTTACTTCTGCAAAAACTTCCTTATTTGTTCCACTTTCAAAAACAGATACCGCTGGGTATTTGTTTAAATTATGTGTTATTATATAAGACAGGTTATTTCCTGGTAAGCTAAATGTAAAATTCTTATCAGAACTCCCCCCTGCATTATGCTCCAACAAAGATATAAAATAATCTTTACTTGCTGTTAAGCTACCACCCCCAGCTTTAAAGGTTAAATTTATAGCATATTGCTCACTTGTTCCTTTTTGAGTAGCTGAGTTCCAAGTATATATTGCCCAGTTTTTTATATCATCACATTGAGTTAATAAAACGTCTGAACCAACAAATGCATTTGTAAAATAATCTGTAACAGTTATCGTTTGGCTTCTTGTATCATATATACTTACATTAAAAGTAGTTATAGAGCTTAAAAGCACAGATGCTGCTGCTCCATTGTTAAACTGTATCGAGCCTCTACTATAAGTGCTAGTGTCATCGTAAGTGTAACGTAAGTTTTGCGCCTGCCCTCCAATTTTATTAATAAACTTAGCAACAGCTCCTGCTGTAAAGTTTTTAGTTTGCATATTGTTCTGAGAATCAGAACCAATCCATTTGTCAGCAGCTACTACGTCTACATCATTTTTATATGTACTTATTCTTGCCATTTATTATTTTTTTCCTATTGATTTTCCCTTCTCGTAGCTACGCCCACCAAAGTATGATGCTATTACTGTTAATAAAACAATTTGAAGCAACTCTTTCCACTCGTCGTCTACTGCAAAGGTAATAAATCCAGAGTCAATAAATATAAGCAACATAGTGCATACAATTACAAATATTAAAACTAAAGGCCTTACTGACTTAGAAAGCTTGCTGTCAGAAGTCATGTCTGCCTTCCATCTTTCTGAAATTTCTTTCATTTCAACTTGCTGATGGTCATATATCATTTGCTGCAACTTAACCTTATCCTCAGCAGGAACATCAGCTTTAGTTATTTCTGCTAATGCTTCTTGCGGAGAAGTAACCCCTTCAAGCACCTTCCCCAAAGTAGGATTTATGGTAGAAGCAACCCCTAGTAATAATTTACCAACAGTAGTTTCTTTAAATTTTTTTTTCTTTTTTTCCATAATTAACACTTCCATCTTCTACGAGCTTGTCTAATTCTCGAGTTCGGATTATTTCTGGTTTTAGCACTTGATCTTTTTAATTGACCTAAACTTCTGGCGCAATAAGATTTTCTTCTTTTAGCTCTTTTGCTCCCAGGTTTTACCTTACCAGTAACAGCAGTTTTTAACTTACTGCCTGGATTAGCCCTTCTATATGCAGCTACACCTTTCTTAGTCATACCTGCGCCCTTTTTTGTAGGGCGATAGTTTGCGTTTTTTCCTTTAGTAGTTTTTCTTATTGCCATTACCTTACACCTTTAACATTTCTAACAAACTGCTTTCCTTTTGCTCCCTCTTTCTTTTTCTTTTTTGCTGTAGCCGCAAGCTTTCGTTTAGATAATCTACGAGCTTTAGCCAAAGGCAAACAACGGTCTGGGTTCTTTTTGTTTTTAGATGTACCACATGGCCCTTTTATTTTACCATCAGTTCCAATACGAACCCACTTCTCTTCTCTCCATTTTTTTAACTCCCCCATTACTTACTTTTTTTTGCGTAATTTGGATCTTTACAATATTTACTTGCTGCCATGTTTGCATATGCAGACGGATATTTATCAAATGTTCTTTTAGCCCAAGCTATACCAGCTGAACAAATTTTATTTCCTTTTTTTTTAGTTCTACCTGCCATATTAAATAACTTTATATTTTGTTTTACCGCCTTCTTTATAAGCTTTTAAACACCTGTTTCTATTATCTTCATCAGAAACATATGAAACATGAATCCAATTAGGGTTAGTGTCTGTTCCGAACTCCCATATTAATTGGTCAAAGTTTAAATTATCTTTTATCCAATGGTACATTTCAGAATTAGTTTTATACCCATAAACATCATCTAAATCCATAGCTTGACCTTTTATGTGTTGGCTAGAAGAAGATCCTTTAATAGCTTCATTTAAAGCCGGTGACCTAAACATACTACTAATTTTTATTGGCCCTCCAGCCCATTCTCTTAATGGTTCAAATATTTTTTCAGCAGTAATTTTCATAGCCTCAACATGAGATGGACTTGGCGTATTATCTATGCCTTTTCTTTTTGCTGTATTTGAATGAATTGCTTCAGCATAAGTTATATGTTCAGATATTTTTTTCATAATTATTTATTCTGCAATCTTTTTTCACCCTTCTTCATTTTACTTGTAATGGATTTGCCTCTTATTTTGCTAACCTTTTTTCTTGTGCATTTTCCTTTTGAATTGCACTTTTGCAGTATATAAGTTCCGTCAGCATTTTTTTTAATTTGCTTCCATCTTTCAGTTGCTCTTCCTTTTTTATTGCTTCTATATTTTAATTTGCTAATCTTAGAGCCGTCACTTTTTGACACATAAGATTTGCTTTTAAATTTTTCAGTGTTTTTGCCTCCCTTCTTGCCCTTCATCTTTACTAAGCTTCTCTTGCTTACTTTGTATTTATCACTCATAATCTAAAATTTAATCCAACCGAGCTTTGGTGTAATTCTGAATCCCAAAACTTAGTGTATTCTCCTTCTATAAAGATACCCAATGTTTTTGATATTTTCCAGCCAAAAATTATACCTGCTTGATAATCGCTCCACTGTTCTAGAGTAGAATCTTCAACTAAACCTCCTTCACCCCAATTATTCCTATTTAAATAAGAACATTTTTCATCTCCTTGTATGTATTTATGATATGGTAATATCCAATTTCCATAAGCGTGCATCCAAAAGTTTTTAGTGTAAGTGTAATAATCAAATCCAACAATAGGAGCTATTTCTCCAAAAGCATCCAATGTACTCCAGACTTGTTGGTTGTAATCATTCATTAATTGACCAAAAATTAAATCTCTAAACTGAACGTCAGTATTAGCTACAACTTCTCCACTACTATCTATCCAATACCAATCATATGTTTGGTTTCCGTAAGAGTCTGTTTGTGTGTAGCCTATATCTTCATATCCATACTGGTAGCCTAAGCTGTACCAAGGGTTTGATGGAAATCCGTTTTCATCTACTTCGTTTAACCATACTTCTATTGGATTATACCCATAAGCTTTAATATGCGTTCTATATATTGCACCTGCTGATATAGATAATTTTTTACCAATCGGTAACCGAAAACGAGCTTCAGCAGACATATACTTAAAATCAACATTACCCTCTTCTCTTTGTTCGAGCTTGATAATGTGATGTTTTCCGGTGTGTCTGATAAAAAATCTTGAGTTAGTAAATTCATCACCTCTTTGTCTTTCTTTTTCAAAATGCAAAAGATACTCAAAACCTTGTACCGCTGCTGTTGGAGCTGACAAAGCCTTATTAGTTTCTGTCCCATCGTAATATTGTTTTGGTTTTATTTCGTAATCAAATCTAGCAAGCTTTCTTATTCCAAAACCTATTCTGTAATCAAAAGGATTATATTGAGTTTGATCAATAACTTCCGGTATAGCATACAAATTGTCTGGATTTGTTCTGACAAAATAATCTGGATATGGACTTTCAAAAGAATTTCCTATATCTCCAGCTGCGTATATTGTAGCATACTTAAAAATTTTTTTATAAATTTTTTCAGTAAAAACTTTAAATTTGTAATTACGCACTAATTTTTTTTCAAGCTTTGGGTCTTCTTTAATAACCTGTGAGTTAAGTGTGAAGCTTAAAAATATTAATAATAAAGTTATATATCTTTTCATGTCCTTGGGGTTGTAAATGTATGTAAGCAAAACAAAACTAATGTTGAAAACAACACCCCCAACACAGCATGGTCATTCTGTGTGTATTTAGGTTTTTCTTTTCTTTCCCAGGAAGGCTTAGAAGAGCCGCAGGTAAATAAAAAAAACATTAAAAATATAATAAAAAATTTTTTCATGTTTAAAATTTACTTTCAATAATTTTATCAATTTTTTTATTTATTAATTCTATAGTGTTTTCTGGAAGCTTTAATGATATTCCGCTTTCAATCCTAATTATTTCATCTTCGTTATGATATAAAACAACTGTTGGAAGATATTTAATATTTTCTTTATCAAAAATCTTTTTGTGTTCTGTAATGCAAAACTTATGTGTGTTATAATCTTTAAACGATTTTAAAGATATTTCTGAATCTTTTGTAAACGGAGCGCTATATTGAACAATCGAAATGTCTTGTTTGTATTCTTGCGCATTAAGACTGCAAAAGCAAAAAGCAAAAAATAAAGTCCATAATCTCATCGTTCTTTTGTTAATTCAAATATTCTTGTTTCTAAAAGCTTTAAACTTTCTTTCATCTCCTTAACATCTTCTTGAGTTGTCATTATTGCGTCACGAATAATTTGATCTTTATATGTAAATTCAGTTTTAGTAACTTCTGGTTTTGGCATTTCCATAGCCCTAGCTATGTCTGCTTTTAATATAAAATACATACTACTCAACGAAACAGCAAAGCCTACAATCATTGAGATAGTTTTCAAATCTAAAGTGAGTTCTGTGTTTTCGCTAATTTTTTGTGCCATTTTTTTATATTACCAGATTCCTACACAATTATTTTGAGCCGCAGCGTCTGTACCAGTTTTATATAATTGTAATACTTGAACAGGTAAATAATCTCCTACAGGAAAATTACTAAATGTTACTATACTACCAGCGGTTGTTTTTACCTTAACATCAACAAAAGAAGTTGCTACTGTCATTGTTGATTCACTGCTTCCTACATATAACAAGCATCCTTCTGAAGAATCTAAAGAAGCACCATTGTTTAAGAATATTTTATAATTTTCTGGAGAGGTAAATATATCTGCGCTTAAAACTAAAATTGTAGAGGTTTCTACTTCTGTAACTAAAGCTGAGGTGTTGTCTGAAGTGTTATAAACTACGTCGTTTACTCTAACAGAGCTAAAATCAGCTCCTACGTCTACTAATTTATTAGCAGTAGTTGCTGTAGTTGTTCCTGTAATAGTTTCAATACCAGGTGCTGGTATTAAAATAGTATCACTTGCTATAAGCGATTCTGTTAAACCGGTATTAACGGTAATTTTTGGATATGCCATTTTTTTTTATTTGAGGGTTAAAAATCTCTTACTTGCTGTATGGAAATTTTCTATTTAAAGAATCTCTCCTTTCGCTGCACCCACAGGGTTTACCTGTTGCTTTTTCATAAGCTTTGGCTACATGATGCGCACCTACAGCGTGCGCTACTTTGTGAACAGTGTCACCAAATCCTCTAGATCTAATGTTTTTTGATTTACTAGTTTTCATATATTATTTTTTACAAGTGCAAAATTTGTTAGGGCATTTTTCAACATTCTTAAAACTTATACATAAAAGTATAGCGTTCCACCAACATTGAAATTTACACCACTGAACTTGCATCCACTGTCCTATTTTTATAAATAATTTACCCATGTCTTAAAGGATTGTATTTTGGATAAACTTTAACATGCTGAACGGTTTCTTTTAAATTAACCTCAACAGGTTTTGTTTTATCGTGTTTTTTAACTACTTCTTTTTTTACTGGCTTCTTTAATTTAGAAGCGGTTTTTTTGACTACTTTCTTTTTTGCCATTATATTTAATTTAAATTACTTTCTCTTAAAGCCGCCCTTAGAGCCTTTTCCTCTACCGGCTTTTATTCTTGCATTTACAGCAGCAGCTTTACGAGGGTATCTTTTGGTTACAGATTGGCTTAGCGCACTGCTCCTTTTAGCCTTACCCTTTACCTTTTTTAGTTTAGGGTTTTTCTTTTTAGCTTTAGCACTCGCTTTTCTTGAAGCTGAAGCCAAAATAGCAGAGGCTGCTTTTTTTGAGTAACCTCCTTTTTTTGCAATTTTTGCCGCTACTTTTTTAAAACTCATAATATTATTTTAAATAATCGTGAGTTTTCCAAGTAGATGAATGTCTGTATGACATTGATTTGTCAGCACCATAAGCGTGCTTGTACATTTTCTTTGACATAGCTTTACTTTCATCTCTTCTGCTTTTAAAAGATTGAGATTTTTTTCCATGTCTAGCTCCTAAAGACTCGTCTAGTCTTGCATTATAACCTTGTTTCATGATTGAATTTTTTAAATTAATAACTATTTACAAATATAATAATAAAAAACATTAGCAATTTAGTTCCATGTTCCATCAAACCTACTTAGAACTTTGCCAACTTTTTTTAACACTTTCCCTGCTTTTGTTTTTTTCCTTGACTTTCTCTCCTTAGCTTTTTGTATTCTACTCGCTCTTTCCAAACTATTTTTACTTTTAGTTTGTATCATGCATTTTTTACGCTTAGTTTTGTCTTTAGGAAATTTTTCCGCACAAGTTTTTTTGTCTGCCATAACTATCTTCTTCTTCTTCTTGATCTTCTTTTAGGCTTATTAACCGCACATCCAGTAACCCTTCCGCTTCTGTTTCTTACAGGTCTTGCTCCTCTTCCGCAAGTAATTCCTCTTGCTTTACTTCTAAGCTTTCTTGCCTTATCTGACTTTCTTTCAGCTCTTTTAAATTTTCCTTTGCTTCTTAGTTTAGAAGCTTTTGCACTTTTTCTATCCGCTCTTCGCATGAGCCTATCATATCGTGACATATCTTATGGTTTTTTGGGTTAGTTTATTTTTTATACTTTGAAGACTTTGCTCCTTTACTCATTTTTAAAACTTTTCTAGCAATAGCTTTTGTTTTTCTTGCCACTTTTTTAGAAGCTTTGTTTACTTTAGACACAGTTCTTTTTTGTCCAGAGCTTAACTTCATCCCCTTTGTTGTTCTAAGTTTTTTATACTTAGCAGGGCCTAGCTCTTTTAATAGTTTTTTTGAACCCTTACTAATAACCTTATTGGCTTTAGCTATTTTTTTCTTTTTTCTATCAATAGCTTTTCCTTTACGAGCAGCTTTTTTTGATGGCGGTCTACCTACTTTTGTTCCGTACGTTCCTTTTCCTTGTGGCATGATTATTTATTTTTAAATTATTAACTGTTTTTTCTTAGTCTTCTTGCTGGTGTTTTTTTAACTACCTTCTTTTTAGGATAAGATCTTTTTGCTGTAACAGCTTTAGCTACATTACCTACAGCTTTAGCAGCTCCGCTAATTCTACCGCTTTTGACGTTTTTATAAACATCGTATCCAGCCTTTGCGATTTTACCCAGCTTGCTTCCTTTAATTTTGTCAACTTTCTTTTTTACTTTATTTGCAACGTTTTTACCCTTTACAATAGCTCTACCTGCTCCAGTTTTGCCTGTTTTTTTAATCTTTGCTGCTCTAGCTGCAACTCTTTTAGCTCTTTTAGTCTTACCCTTTGCTGCAAGCTTTTTTGCTCTTGCTGTTTTTTTAGCAGCAGACTTAGCCGCAGTCTTACTCATTCTCGCCATATTATAAAGTTTTAAAAAATTAGTTTTATATTTACACAAAGATAAGAATTTAATTCAATGAAATTTAAAGGTGTGTATCCTCGAAAGAATACTACAAGAACTCCACCAGATAATGACTTTTTAAAATACTGGAGGGTCATAAGATACTGGGCTAAAGCTAAATACGAACTAAGCACTCCAGACTTAGATATGCTTTTCTTCTTATACAGCGAACAAATATTCAATAAAAGTCAGTTTAAAGAATATGGAGAAATAATGTCTTGGGATGTTAATAGGTTTTCTAGTTTATTAAAAAGAGAATGGATTCATGTGTGGAGAAAAAGAAAAGGCTCTGAAACAACTTTATACGAACTTACATACAAAGCTAAAAGAGCAATAAATAATATATACAAAAAATTAAACGGAGAAGAAATATCCGAATCTTCACAAACCAATCCTCTATTTAGGCATGATGCTAGTTATATGGATAAGGTATACAGAAACATGATAAAAGAAATTAATAAAGAAATTAAGTCTTAAACTTTTCTTCGCCTGCCCATTTGAGATGCTTTAGAAGAAGACACCTTACCTACTACCGCGTGCTTATTAAAAAAAGGGGAGGGGTTGTTTTTAATCTCTTTATTGGCTGAACCTGTGTATTTTTTGTTTCTTTTTTTTGGCTTTTTTTTAGACATAATAAAATTATAAAACTATTACAACATCTCTTTCTGATATAATAGTATACGTTTCTTGATTTATAATCATAGAATGCCCTGCATTTTTATCGTAATATATTAAGTCGTCTGTATCTACAACATTAACATCTGTGCCTGGCTTAACTATTATTCCTTTTTTATACCTAAACTCTCCTACGTCTGTGGCTGAAAGTAAAAGTCCGGAAGAAGATTTTATTTCTTCAGCAATAGTTTTTATAATTATGTATTTTCCTACTGGTTTCATTCTATTGATTTTTTATTTATAACTATTGGAGAAGAGTCTTTGTGTGTGGAAACAAAATAAACAACATCGTTTTCCATTATAATAACTGGTTTATCCTTAAATATTTTAGGATAATGAGTTCTTACATATTTTTCTATCTTACTTTCCATCTTCTACTCTTGCGTGTGTTACTATTGCGTTAGTTGTTAATATTGTAGTAGATACGCTTATGGAGTTTTGTAGCGCTGTCTTAGTTACTTTTAAAGGATCGATTACGCCCATCTTAAACATATCTCCATACTTTTCGTTCTTAACATCATAACCTTTAAAATTACTGATTTTTTTCGACTTTGAGTTAAGCGCTTTTGAGTAACATTCTTTAAAATCTAATCCAGCGTTCTCTAATATTTGAAGTAGCGGTATTTTCAATGCTTGCTTTAAAATTTTAATAGCTGTTTCAAAATCTTTATTACCCTTTCCATTAGACCCTAATAACTCAGAAACATAGAAAAGTGACAACCCTGCTCCAGCTACTATTCCTTCTTCCAGTGCGGAACGCACTGCACACACCGCGTCTTCAACGCGGTCAAATTTTTCTTTTTGCTCTACATCAGAGTTACCTCCTACATATATAGCGCCTATAGAACCAGACAAGCTTGCTATTCTTTCGTTTATAAACTCTCTATCTGAAACTATATCTGTATTTTCTTGCTGAACTCTAAGCTCTGCTATTCGTTTTTCTATCTCACTTGTCATTTGATCGCTCTTAATTATTACTGTTTGGTTTTTACCAGCAATAATTTTATCAGCATGACCAAGGTCACTCATAGTTATCAAGCTCAAATCATCTCCAGTTTTTTCTGAAAAATACTTTCCCCCAACAGACAACGCAATGTCTTGCATAAGCTCGTGTTGTTTATAGCCAAAGTTAGGCGGTATAATATTACATAGCTTAAGTCCGTTACGCACTACGTTTGCTGCTAGGGTATTCACAACATTGGTAGAGCAAGAACCAATGATGAGAAGTTTTTTGTTTTGTTGTATTATAGGTTTTAGCACATTCTCTATTTGAAGTATGTTGCTTATCTCTTGGTCACATACTAATATAAGAACATCCTCTAAAATACACTCGTCGTTTTTTTGATTTGTTATAAATAAATTAGAAGAGTAACCTCTGGCTACTTTTATTCCGTTAGTAATAGTAGCATAAGTTTCATGATTCATAGAATTTTCTACTGTTACAATACCATTACGACCAACTTTTTTATAAGCGTCTGCAATTATACCGCCTAAAAACGAATCGTTATTAGATGATATAGTAGCAACGTCTTTAAGTCTGTCATCATTTATTTGTTTACTACACTTTTTTAATGCTTCAAACAAAAAAGGGATATGAGATTTTATATATCTAACAAGCTCCGTTACATTATTGTCTGAAGTTATATGTTCTTCACCAGCCTTTATTAATGCTTCTGTTAATACAATAGCTGTAGTTGTTCCATCACCAGCAGCATTTGCGGTTCGCCTGGCGGCATCCTTCATCATCTGTATAGATAAGTTCTCTACCGGATCTAATAAAGCTATTGACTCAGCTACAGTAACACCGTCTTTAGTAATAGTTATTCCGTTTGTGTGATTAGGAGATTCAATTAAAACAGTTTTACCGCGTGGGCCTAACGTACTTTTAACTGCTTTAGAAATTTTTGTGATTCCAGAAATTAATCTTGCTCGTGCTGATTCATCGAAAGATAAATCTTTAGGGATATAGTTGCTCATTTTAATAAATTTAATTTAAACAAATATACAAATTATTTTTAAAATAATATATGACGATGTCATAAAAAATTATCAATACACAGCATATAT
>Ga0164321_10000153_pt1 | contig 10590 bp, 10 predicted proteins | sample GuaBasSediGuay12_FD_121799 | JGI IMG/M metagenome (GOLD analysis project Ga0164321, IMG submission 121799) | Subseafloor sediment microbial communities from Guaymas Basin, Gulf of California, Mexico - Guay12, Core 4567-28, 21-24 cm | ecosystem: Environmental > Aquatic > Marine > Hydrothermal... | reverse complement strand
GGGCGAGTACTTTCATACTCATTCACCTCCGCCCACCATCATACTCTTAATCCGCACATGGGGGCCGCCGTGTCCCACGCGAACCCGCTGTCCATCCTTTCCGCATCCACCAAAAAGACTCGTACTGATGGCGAAGTCCTCTCCGACGGCCACAACACTTCGCAAAGTCTCAAGAATCGTTCCGCTAATGGAGACGCCCCGAACTAACTCTCCAATCTCCCCACTCTTAATTGTGTAAGACGGTCCCACCCGAAAGGTGAAGGTTCCCATGGCAACATTAACTTGTCCGCCTCGAGCGCCAGCCCCGCAAATGTACAAACCGTCTTTAATGTCCTCAAGTAATTCCTCACGGCTTTGATCACCTTGCTCCATGAATAGATTGGTCTGCCGGACAATGGGTTTATTACCGAATCCCTGTGCCCTCGCATTCCCAGATGAAGGAACCCCCAGTTTATAGGCGGTTTCCCGCGAGTGGAGAAAGCTTTTGAGGACACCCTTTTCCACAATGATCTGTCGTCCTTTCTCAACACCCTCGTCGTCGAAGGGAAGATAGTACCCGCCCTCAACAACCCCCTCATCGATCAGAGTGACTTGAGGACTGGCGATTCGGTCTCCTCGTCGCCCCTCTAAAACTGATTCCTTGGTCGCGACTAAATCTCCTTCCGAGGCGTGACCGAAGGCTTCATGGAGGATGAGGCCGATTAGGTCGGAGTCAGCGACAACTTCGTAGACTCGTGGCTTGGGCGATCTGGCCTCTACCATTTGAAGGCTCAGTTTAGAAATCTCTTCAGTGAAGAGACCCCAGTCTTCTTTCAAGATGAATTCGAAGCCTGCACACTTAGATCGACTATCACTCACGTATTCCATCTGCCCCGAAGAAGCGGCTACCGAGGAATGGGCTAATCCTGTCATCGTTGTTTCCACGGATACCTCTGCTCCCTCACTGGATTTAAACACTCGTCGTTCCGTAAACCAGCCTAGACTGGTAATTCGATTTGTTATCCCCTTCAATGTAGCGGATTTATTCGCATCCACGACTAAGGAAATCTTTTCCTCGTCCGATAGGGAGTCTGGCTTTTTGGAATATGATGACTTCGCCGATTTTCTGAGAGGCGTGGCATTCCTTAAATGGGTCGGGTTAGTTCTCTTCGCGATGGTTCTAGTGGCTTTAACTGCGTTTCCAACTTGTTCCAAGAGATGTTTGGGCTCGAGTATAGTTGATGAGGTGATACCAAGGGTGTTGTCCACCAGTACCCTCACACCCAGACCAGAAAGCGCACTCTTACCATAATTCTTCAGACGACTGTTCTCCACCGTGATGACGGATGATTCCACTTCTTGAAACCGAACGTCCGCGTAGGACGCGCCCAACTTCAAAGCCTCTTCAATCAATGACTCCAGCAAATCAATCATTATCTCTCCCTACTTTCGTCCATTTGATTTCTATTCACCATATGTGACTGCGTAAGACACTTACGTAAATAACTTGATGGGAATGGAATAAGGATTTTCCCTTCTCTGGTACCTTTTCTATCATTCCTTTGTTGTGGCAGCTTGAAGAAAAGAGTTGTAGGTGGCAATGAGGGTGTTACATGAAGTCTATTGTTGTAAATTATTCCAGTCTTCTCTTTCGTGAAACCCATTCCTTCTAAAGGCTTCGCAAGAGGTTGTGGGGGTACAGATTAAATTACTCTTGGGTTATCCGTGTAGATTTTAGGATAAACCTGAATATATATCGTGAGGACTCTGACTTCTTGAAATGCCTAAGGAGCAGGTTCTTTCTTCCTCCATCTATCGGGGGACTCATGAGGACTAAAATCCAATTGAATTGTCTTGATTGAGGGGCTAAGATAGTTCTTTCCGCCGTTTATCATAGCGTTCGTATGTTTTTTCTTAAAGGTTGTCTAGCGGCCAGATGGGGCGTGGAATCCTCTGATACTCAAATAGCGTCAGGTTTGGAGAGGTCAGTCCGGGTGCGTCCACCTCAATAACTTCTTTTGAGAAGGGCTCATATGCTGCTCTGAAGTGCCCTCTCGATTTAAGCACCAATATCTTCTTGTCAAAGGGTTCAATACCATTCCGTCTGAAGATTTCGGGGTCGTTCGGTGCGTGGCTCTTCTCGGTGAGGATGACCTCGATGCCCTTGATCTTTAGAACCGCAGTCCTCCCTACGTTGGCTGCCAAACCTCTTCTGATCGCCTTATGAATGAATCGACCATCCGTTATGGTTTTGACCTGTCCACAAACTTCAACGGGTTCGCCATGGAGCTTGTCTGTTTTTCCACCGATTTTCATCTTTAACGTTCCTCCAACCCCAGTCTCGATAGCTTTCTCCACAGCCTCGGGGTCCTTGATGATTGCGAACCCCACGTTTTCCACGCCCTTCTCGAGAAGTGCTCGTAAAATCACGGTTCCATCTCCTGGAGCGCCGCCTCCTGGGTTGTCCGCCACATCTGCCAAGATGATTGGTCCCTCCGTCGCTCGAACCGCTTTATCCACGGCGTTCTCTACCGACACGAGGTCTTTCAGAAATTCTTTCCGTAGACTCCAGAGCATTTCTCCAAGTTCTGTGCTCAACTGCTTCGCGAGATTCTTATCCCCATCCGTTACCACGACCACGCTGGATCCCACTCTCTCAACGTCAGCGTAAGGGAATCCTCCGAAGACAGAGACGTTTATCACTCCCTCCTTCGCCTCCATTTTCTTTGCCTCATTAAACAGCTGTACCATAGGGCCTTCCGTCGTCCGCATATTGATGGTGGGTGGCATCATGGGAAGCTTTTTCAAGGCGACTACGGGGTGAACCGTTCCGTTAAGAGTGGACACCATCATTCTAGCTGCCTCCACGCCTCTCTCATACTGGTCTATGTGCGGATTTGTTTCGAAGCCAAAAACCGCGTTTAAGTTTTTCGTCATTGTCTCCGAAACCATGGCGTGGAGGTCAAGCGTGCACATAACCGGAATCGATGAGCCCACTAGCTGTCTTATCTTCTGCAGCAGGGTACCCTCTGCTTCAGAAATCCCTTCAGCGACCATAGCACCGTGTAACGAGAGGAGAACTCCATCGATTTTTCCAGCCTCTTGAATACCCTTTACAATCGTTTCCATCATAAACTCGAAGTCTCTGCGGTTGATAGGGCCCGAGGGTGTCGCACTCGCCGCAATCGTCGGTACTATATCCACGTCTTTCTCTCGTAGGACATCAATGAAGCCTCCGATCTCTGTCCGCGTTCCTCCATATATTTGAAAGACGTCCTCACCGTAGCAGGGAACGTAGTCCTCAAGGGCTGTCTTGATGATGCTGAATGTATTCGTCTCATGACTTATCCTGGCGATAGCTACTCTCAAATTCTACACCAAGAGTGTATGGTTCCTTCCCAACCATTTAATGCTTTCGTGGGGTGCGGTAAGCGTCATCCCTCTCAAAGCATTTCCTTCCCCCTAGACTCATATAATGTGTTTGACCTATATCTGCGATTATTCGAGGATTAGAACTCAACGAGGAAAAGAAAATAGTTCAGAATCTGCGTCAGGACTTTCTCAGGATTTCTTGGGAGAGCTCCAGTGTAGTCGTCTTGGCCCACCACTACTTCTCCATTTACAAGGACGTTTAGGATGCCCTTGGAGTATTGCTTTGGATTTCTATAAGTCGTTTTGTTCGTGACTCGTTTAGGGTCGAAGATGACTAAATCCGCCTACATGCTGGGTCTGATGAAGCCGCGGTCAAAAAATCCTAGGAAGGGTGCTATGTTCAGCCCTATTCCGCGGGCCTTCATCTTCTCCCACCTCAGTTAGTTTACGGGAGTGGCTTCAGAGAAGTCTTGAAGAAAACGCTTATACTCTTCACTTATGGTGTGAACAGTCATATTTCAGTTGCCTGTACACTCCACTATCACGCCTTGCATAATTGATTGGTGAACCACGTTATCCTCATAGAGGAGTCTTCCTATGTGTCTATGAGGGTTTATGAAGCCTGGAGAGACCATCATTCCTTTTGCCTCGATTAAACATTCACCGTCTTCAAGCTCTTTCCTACTGACAGCTGCTATCTTACCATCTCTAACTCCAACATCGACTCTGTACCCTGGGTTACCCGTACCATCAATCACCCCGTCACCCTTTACAATTAAATCATTTTTCGCCTCGTTCCACCTCATATTTGAACATTCATACTGTAACCCTTTAAATATCCCTCTCTAGAAAGAATTGTTTGTGATTTTTAAGGATCTGCCTTCAGAGATGGTTTGAGAAATGACTCGTTTCGACCTTGTCCTGAAGAGGGGACATGTAATTGATCCCGCAAATGGGATAGACGCTATCTTGGATGTGGCCATAGTAAAAAGTAGGGTTGCCGCCGTTGAGCCAGATATAAATCCCCGTCAAGCGAAGACGTTGGTAGATCTCTCGGGAAAAGTGGTTGTTCCCGGTATCATAGACCCTCACGTCCATATACGAAACGTTGGTCATAGGAATATGGCGAAGGTGGGTGTTGTGACAGCTGTCGATGTCTCCGCACCTATGAATGATGTTCTTCAGAGTACAAAGTCCTTTGGGACAGGCATGAACATCGCGTGCATAACCAGCGTACACCATCATTTAAAGGAGTCTCGGCCCGTTAGGGCAGAGTTAGATGCTATGCTGGATGATTATTTGGCGTCAGGGGCGTTAGGCGTAAAAATTATCCAAGAACCGCTGCCTCATGAAACCATCCTCAACACAATAGTCGCTGCGAACGAGAAAGGTGCTTACGTCAAGCTTGATTGTGGGGTCACCGAGGAAGGCAGTAATCTGTTGGGGTTGAAATGGATCGTTGGGGCAGCAGGGAGTGACCTGCGCTTGGACATCGCTCACATCAACAGTTATTGCCGTGGACAGATTAAGGATCCGATTGAGGAAGCCTTAGACGCAGTTCGCCTCTTAGAAGGTAAAGAGAATATTCAATCGGAATCATACTTAGGAGTTATCAATGGTACTAGCGGTAGAATCATCAGTGGTGTGCCCCTCAATGGATGTACTCGAGACTGTCTTCGCATTGGCGGATATCCCGAGACTGAGAAGGGAATGAAAATGGCTTTACTCGAAGGGTACTGCAAGGTACCAGAGCAAGTTGGCGGAGAGACTACGCTCTTGGAGGGTGCAGAAGCGTTAAAAGCATGGCTTGAAACGGATCAAAGGACTGTCTGCTTCCCAGTGAATTCCCCGAGCGTCGCCATACTCCTCGCTACCAGGAAAGACTCGAAGAAGAGATTTGTGGTCAATGCCATTTCGACGGATGGTGGCTCCACTCCACGAAACCTCATTGTTAACTCAGGACTGGCTCTGGTTAGATATGGAGCTTTAACCCTAAATGAATTTGTGGTAAAAACGTCCTTCAACCCATCACGGATGTATGGAATGCTAGAGAAAGGCGGTTTGAGCGTTGGTATGGATGCTGATGTAACCGTCTTAGACCTCGAAAGAGGTAGAGCAGTGATGGGTATAGCCCTGGGAACGGTGATAATGGTGGACGGTGTAGTCGTAGGTAGGGGTGGAACAATACTTACAACTGAGAAAGGTGTAAAGACCGTGAAGGCATTCGGTCTTCCTTATGACGTGATAGACTTGAACCAATGCGGGCTCTACACATAACTCCACATCGTTTTTTTAAGCCTTCTAGATTTTTTGTTTATAAGCGTTTGTGAAGAAGAGTCGTGTTTCACCCATCGTTTTGACGTTCAAAGCCTTGACCTCTATGATGATGGGGAAGTCGTTGGTGACTCTTCCCAGGGCGAGACAATAGTGTGGAGGTAGCTCTCGAGCGATCACATTAATGGTTTCCACATCGACCATAGTTGCCTTCGACACCGCGGCTAAATCGTTTTCATTAGTGAAGTTGAAGAGGAAGACGTTGTCTGCTTGACGATAGATGCCGTCACTTATGCTGTCCGGCTGGTTGGTGATGAAGGTACTGAAGAGCCCAAGATGCCGCATGCGGGTGACTATGTCTTCCCAATAGGTTTTTCTCAAATAGAGGTGGGCTTCTTCTGCAAAGAGGAAGAGGGCTCTTAAGACCCAGCGTTCAAGTAAATTACACAGCTTACTTAACATAAACTCTACAACGATGTGACAGAACCGCGTTGGCAATCCTCGGAGATTTATGATTAAAGCCCCTCCGTTATTAAGTCCAAAAATTAGGTCCTCCAACGTTGAAGCTTCTTGAAGGTTATCAGTCAAGAGGCCTGTGCTGACTAGGCTATCGATTCGACGGATTAGGGCGTCTCTCACATAATTATTTAATACTGAGTCTACGGCTTTTCTCAGGTTTTTCAGGGTGAGCGTGTTTCTTTGTGACAGCGATGACCAGATTCTTCGGATTTCCCAAGCTGAATTATCTGGAAGGTCGAGTACGGAGGACATGATCCGTAGGAAGACCCCGAGCCCCATGTATTCAAGAGTCACTTTGAATCGTTTTCCCGGTGATAGAACGATGATTTTCTCATGTGGAGTAGCTTTTTTGTAGTCTGCCCCGTACCCTAAATTGATGTATTCCCCATTGACGTCGAAAACGACGCAGATGCCTCCCTTCTCGATGAGGCTGAGGAGGAGTAGTTTTGAAAGATGGGATTTGCCCGTTCCTTTTTTGCCCGTAATGATGTTTAATTTACCATCGATAGCTGCGAGGTTGACTGTGACTTCTGCACCCCCCTTCGTTGTTCCCAGGGTTATCGTATTTTCTCCATGGAGTCCAATGAGTTCCAAGAATTCCCTGTCGGTCAAGTTTATGAGTTGGGAGGTTGAGCGGGAGGGTGTCCAGGAGATGTCGTGGTCGATTCTTCCATTTACTATGGCCTTGCGAATCTTGCAGCGGAAGACCCTTGCGTCTTTGATTACGTCGACGAAGGCCTTAACTCCGAGGAAATCGAGGTTTTGTCCGTCCATGTTTTTGGTCGACGAATCCCTCAGAATATCCTCCAACACCCCTGGGATATTCGCGTATCCGATGTTTGTCACCTGAACGATGAGGCTTCGGTTCAAAGCGTCGTCTCTCACGATGATGTAGTCTCCTTTTTGGACGCCTTGGGGTGGACAGGAAACGATATCCATGGTGTTTCCGTCAAGTTTATAGATGTGCATCATGGCCTTCACCATTAACTCCTTTTAGATCTGATGCCCGTGTAGGGTCCGAATAGGATCTGTCGAATGTTGGGTCGTTGGACGATCTTAAGACCGTAGTTTTCAGCCACAAAGCGTTGCATGGCTATGACTTCATTCGCTGAGAATCTTGACATGATGTGCGCCAATCGAAGGGTTTCGGGGTAACTGTCAACGATCAAGTCGCTGCAGAGAAGATTTTCCACAGCCTGGATACCCGCTTCTTGCGGTACTTGTCGATCGATGTCCAAGCGAAAGCTAAGGTTTCCAGGCGAGAGCTTTACGGCGTATATTTTACCAAAGAAGCGGAGATATTTTCCGTATTGGACGCGGACGACGTCGTCGATGTCTAGGAGACATGGGGCGTTTCCGGAATCTAGTAACGAGTCCATCCTTCTTCCGAAGGCGGAGATAGAAGTTTTCTTGGATAGAGCTAAGATCACGTTTCGGGCATCCCTTGCTCGCTTGAGAAGGCGGCTTAGAATGGATATTGGGTTGTTGACCGTACGGGTGGTCATTGAGCCATCCCAGAGAAGGAGGGATTCTCGACGCGATTCACTAAGCTGTTTCTGAAGCCACCGCTCAAGGATGTTTCGGATGTGTTCAGGAATCCGTTCCATAATAGGAGCTCCAACTCCCTCATTCACGTCGAAACAACGTTGACGCAAAGCATTGTACAAGAAGTGCTTATTGGCTTCGGTGACGTGGAAGATGAAAGGACCGTGGCGAACGTATTTGTAAGTCTTGTTTTCTCTCCAGACTATGCTGCCTCGAATTGCACAGAGAAATCCTTCCTTCGTTTCTCCTAAATCGATGTTAGAGACGTCGACTCCGAATACGGGAACCTCTTCTCCTGGATTTAATAGCGTGATTGGTTTGAGGAAGTTGTTTCCAATGGTGGCGTTTAACTCTATCTCGTCCGCGAAGTCGCCGCCGTCAAGCCCGGGTACTGTCATCGCCCTTGAAAGATTTAAGTCTACCACGTCTTTCAAGGAGGTATATCCTATTTCGATGAAATTCTTGGGTGTTATCTGGCTGAATTCAGCTATTTCCATATAAATGCGTCCTTTGATATATGAATCGTATTTATTTGACGTGTAAAGCGGAGGCTAGGGCTTGAGAGTAAACTACTTATTAAGAAGATATGACTATCTTTAGTATTGGTGCAGTGGGGAATCGTCAATATACCTAGTCTCCTTTGCGATCAGTCGCGTAGGGTTCCCTTAAAACCCGATGCGAACCGCTGCACCCTCCGTTTTCGCGGAGGGTGATCGTATTTGCTTTCTACCTTCGACCTCCTTTCAAACTACTTAACTCGAATGTAGCCATATTCTCTTCCTTCCTTAACACGCCTCAACGCGCCTTTTTTCGTCAGGTCTGTGAGTCGTCCCTTGACTGTTCCAACAGGATAGTGGATGGCATTCACCTTCATGACTTCTAGGAGTTCCCTCAGCTTCCTAGGTTTTTCTTTGCCCCATTCAGTGGAGAGAATTTTAAGGAGGGCTTGGGGACAAGGGGTATTAGGCTCAACGGAAATTGACGGTATACTTGCTTGTCTTACAATCGTTGGTTTCGAGATGGGTTTTATGGGTGTAATGTTGAAGGCAGGGGTAAGTTTATCCATAATATTGGAAAAGTTGTTTAACGCTTCCAACACATCTTCTTTGGAGCCACTCACTTCTATTTCATTGTTTTCGAAACGGATTTTGATGGTGAAAGGCAGGCTGCTCATCGGTGTTCCCTCATTTTCACGTCTTGAAGCACTTTCTTGGCTTCTTTAATTCCCAGACTCTTGATTTTGTACTCGCCTCTTCCAACTCTTTCCACAAGGCCGTCGTCGATCTTTCCCTTCAACTTGTTAAGAATCGTCTTCAAAGCCTTGCCGCTTACAGTTGCGATTTGAGTGACGGACACGGACTCCTCGGTGAACAAACCGAGTTTGTTTCCAACGTAGACTCCGAGAAGAGAAAGCATTATTGCTTCTTCTGACGTCAGATCCATTGGAATGAGGATTAATCCATCTGAAGAATACTCTATCACGCCCTCCAATGCCTGGGCAAGCTTAATCAAGTCTGGTTTGAAGACCAGTCTATTGGCTAGCTTGAACGCAGGATATACTTTATTGAGGAAGTCTATGAACGCGATTGAAACAACTTCGGGACTCCCGTCAAAATTTATCTTGAACTCCCCGTATTCCACATACACTCGCAGCTTTCCCTCCACTATTCTTAACACTCCCTCACATGACAGCTTTAATCTTAGGGAGAATTTCTTCAGAAAAGGACTTTATCCCATACGTGGTAATCCGATACTCTCCTCGACCCGCCCGTTCAACCCAATTCATCTGCACTAGCTCACTGAGCCTTGCCGCTGATGAACTTGGTTTTCCACTAGTTATGGATATGATATCGGATATCGACATGATGTCCAAATCCAATTTCCCCAACTGATAGCCGATGTACGTCTTCACTAGGTGAAGGAGAATGACCTCTCGCTCCCCAAGCAACTCTTGAGAGATAATAACGATCAACCCTTCAGGTGTTATGGCAATGATGCCCTCCACTCCCGTCACCAGTTTTTCAAGGTCGATGGTGAGGGTCAGTCTGGAAACCAATTCGTAAGTGGGCAACATCTTGTTCAAAAACTCGAGGAAGAACCTGACCACCTCGTTAATGTCGCCCGAAAATTTGACTTCGAGGCCTCGATACGTCACAACGACTTCAACCACTTCGTCTTCGCTCATCTTTCGATCCCCTATCTTACGTTTTGAGTTTTAATATCAACTCGTTAATCCACTTTTTCCCCGCGACTGATAATCGGTATCCGCTGCCTTCCTTGATTATGTTGCCCTCTCTCCTCATTTCACTTAAACGCGAACCGTAGCCCGATGTGCCATGGCCGCTGAGTGATAGGAGAGCACCGATTTCTTTAGGCTCCAAGGGATTCGGGTTCTGAGAGTAGAGCAAGAGGCCAATGCCTTCTTTACTGCTGACCCGGCTCTTTGGGATTATAAGTTGTGGGCCTTCGGAGGAGGCTTCTATGATTCCCTCCAACTCCTCTTCTTGATCTATGTCCGTGGTTGACATCATTTTGTCGATGACGACGAGCCATTCTGGAAAGGCCTCTAATCCTTGAACCACTTCGTCCAAGCTGTCCCCTTCGACTTCGATGTTTCCGTAAGGACGCTTCACAGTCACCCGAATTTTCATGAATAAAGTATTTTTATAATCATATTTAAAAATCTTTTGATAACGTTAGTTTAACGTTAAATAACGTTAAACGTTAAGGTGGCTCGGAAACCTCCATTTGCTTCTATTTCTTATTACCAAAAGACGGAAATGACCTTGATTTAAAAAGCAATCTGTGCTTTGCTGAAGAAGAGTTTATTAGTGTGATTATGGAAAGGACGACTTTTCGATATATGGGGATTAGCGATGGATAGATTATTCTGTACAGATG
>Ga0164321_10000152_pt1 | contig 10597 bp, 12 predicted proteins | sample GuaBasSediGuay12_FD_121799 | JGI IMG/M metagenome (GOLD analysis project Ga0164321, IMG submission 121799) | Subseafloor sediment microbial communities from Guaymas Basin, Gulf of California, Mexico - Guay12, Core 4567-28, 21-24 cm | ecosystem: Environmental > Aquatic > Marine > Hydrothermal... | reverse complement strand
TGACAAATATAAAGCGGATTTAGTTTATGGAGTTAAACAAGGTAGAATATTTGGTGGAGCAGCAGGGTTGCTTCTTATTGATACAATGCTTGAAGAAGATGAGTTAAAAGATCGTATTGACTATTCTAAGATTACAGCTAAGTCGAAGATGTCTATTTTCACAAGAGACAGATGGAACGGCTTAGAATATCGAGGAGCTGCAATGGAAAAAGAGGATATTGGTACTACTGACTTTGGTAAGACAGAAATATATGGATTCCTTTTAGATAGTCCAGGAAACACAACGGCGGCAGGCAAGAGATTTGATGCACACCACACGCACGTATTACGATTTGGTAATAGAAAGCCACCTAAGTTTACACAATATCAATTAAGCGGATGGGACTTACCTGAAGGGCAACACATCTATGCAGAGCTAACACGTGATGAAACTACAAGAGCAGCAGTAGCAAGTTTGATTGCTAAATCTGTCTTAGAAGTAATTCACATGGAAGGAATGCAAGGATTGTTTAGTGGTATCGCTGGAGGTAATGACGATGAAGAAGCACAAGCACAAAAACTAGAAATACTACAAGCTAAATTAGAAATGGTAACTAGATTTAGAAACAATAACAGTTTAACGTTTTTAGATAAAGACGATATATACGAGCAATTCCAAATCAGCAATCTAAGCGGACTTGCTGAAATTCTTAATAAACAACAAGATAATGTATCTGGTGCAGTTGAAATACCAAGAGTTATCCTTTATGGTGAAACTAAGGGTGGCATTGGTAGTGATCAACCAGCTGAATTAGTAATTTATTCTGATACAATCAACGCTAAACAAGAAGAAGTAGTTAGACCTCTTCTTAATAAACTGTTACCAATATTGTTTAGAATGGCAGGATCAGATATGCCAATAGATACAACATTTATCTTTCTTCCAATATTTGAAAAGAGTGACGATGATAAACAAACTCATGCAACTAAGGTTGTAGATAAAGTGACTAAATTATTAGATTATGATTTAATATTACCATCGAAAGCTTTAGAAGAAGTTCGACAATCAGCTAAATATACTAACTTTGGAACTAACTTTACAGCTGAAGATGTTACTCGATTACAAGAATTAGAGGCAAAAGGCATTATTGGTGGTAGTGGTTTTACGGAAGAAGAAGCCGATAAACAAGTAAAAAAAGAGAAAGAGATAAAAGATGGCAAAGCAATCACAGTTATGGATGCCACCAAAACGAGCAGAAAGCTTATTTTTAAGAGCATTAAAAAGCGAAGTAAATAATTTAGCTGAAATCTTCTCTAAGAAAACCACTAAAGATAGTCTTGAAGAATTATTAAGCAAATATTTAAATAGCGATATTTATTTAAAATGGCAAAACAACACAGTTGATACCCTTCTAGGAGGATTGTTAAGGAAAACAGAAACGTCTATCAAAGAATCGTTAAAAAGCGGTGTTGAGAATAAGCAAGTTTTAGCAACTAAACTTAAGAAGATTAAAGAAGATGATATGCTATTTACTGTTTTATTAGCGCAAAGACTTCGTAAAGAGGTTAAACAGAATATAGATAACGTGTTTATCAAGATGAAAGAGGACGCTTTAGGTTGGTTAGAACATCAATCTAAATTAAAGCGATTAATCTTTAAGCTAAGAGGCAAGGATCGTACAGAAGCATTAAGTAAGTATTTAAAAAAGAAGAATATTAAGTGGGCTGACACAATTGCAAGAACTAACACATCAAGGTTAAACACACATATTATCGAGACTAGATCAAAACTATTAGGAATCATTGCATATATATGGGATGCTGAAAACGATAGAAGAACAAGATCAAGTCATAGATTTATGAATGATGTTATAGTTTTTTGGGACGATGTTCCAACACCCGGTATTTATGAAATAAGATATAAAAACAATCGAGCAGTACACGCAGGACAAGATTTTAATTGTAGATGCACACCAAAACCTATAATTGATTGGATGTCAATATTTAATGGCAAAGGAACAGTTAGAGTATGGGTTAATGGTAGAGTAGAAACAATGTCTACGAAACAACTAAAACTTCTAGTAGAAAGAAAGTTGGGAGTAAAATTATGAAAATAGAACATTCAAGTGAGTATTTTAAAGAAAAATTACCTTGGCCATTTGAGCATGAAGGATTTGGGCGCATGGGAATAACTGATAGTGAATTGGTTATGATGACTCCAGAAGCTTATTTTGTAAAGGTAGTTGAGTTAGGAACACATACAAAAGAAGATGTTTACCCTAGTGATAAAGAACAGATAAAAGCAATGATGCTATCTGCACAGGATATGATTTATTCAGAAACTGACCCATTATATTCAGACAAGTGGGATATTCCTTATATCACTATTGATACAAGTAGTGAAGGTAAAAACAATCAAGATGGAAGACATAGAGTAGCTGCGATGAATGAAATGGGTATCAAAGAAATACCTGTATTCATCTTTCATAAAACAAAAGAAGAAATGATTCAAGATGCAGAAGGTATCATGTTAAAAGATGAAAAGGTTATGTATTATGGAACAAAGTTAAGTGAAAACATGAGTTTAGATAACAATGGATTTCTTATTTGTAGAAACGTTCCAATGGCAAGAACAGGTGTTCAAGAATATTATGGCCACGAATTAGTAGCAATAGGAATAACCGACCCTGCCGAAGCTAACGAGATATATTACCTAGAAAGAGCAACAGAAGATGTGTTTGATCCGGTTTCAATGGCAACATGGGAAACTGCAACATTTACAAACGGACATCCAGATGAGAATGTTTCGCCAGAGAATTATAAGGAATTATCAGAAGGTGAGATAAGAAGACCTAGAAAAGCTTCAAAACCAGATGAAAACGGTGACGAAATTCTTCTTGTAGACATTGTTATTAAGAATAAAGAAACAATTGAAGATGTTCAAAACGGTAAAAGAGATGTAAGTGGTGGTTATAAATCACGACTTGAATGGATAGATAAAGCTGCACGAAGATTAAAACAAACAATGATAAGAGGTAATCACGTGGCATTAGTTGGGGCTGGGAGAGCAGGAACAGCTAGAATTGAAGACAGTATATGCGGACATGGTATTATGATATTAGATACGGACTTAATTGGGATTATTAGTGATAATGATCTTATTGAGCATAAAAAAGAAATACGAGGAGGTGATGTTATGGCTAATGAACATAAATTTGTTCGTAAGGTTGATGGCAAAGTAGTTAATACTTATGTTGTAGAAGGCATTACCAACTTGGAAGATGCAAAAAAAGTAGCAATTGAAGCTATTAAAGAGTTTGAAAAGAAAAAGGAGGCGTAATATGAGCATTTTTAAGAAGAAAATAGTTTTACCTACTGTAACTATCTTTGATGCCAAAGGCGAGGAAAAAGAGAAATATGAAGTTTCTGATGCTGAAGCTAAAAAAGAAAAAGTAGAGGACGAGGAAAAAGAAATTACTGATGAAGAAGTTAAAGAAAAAGTAGAAGATGAGAAAAAGGAAGAATATGTTTATGATGCTAATGAAGTTAAAGAAGTTTACGATGCATGTAAAGACATGGGTTACGAAAAAATGTCTGATGCAATGACAGCATTAAAATCATATAAAGATGCAGAAGCAAAATCTGAAGTTCTTAATGATGAAGCTAAGAAAAAGAAAAATGAACCAGATGTGCTGCAAAAGTTAAAAGATGGTGAGCAAAAAATAGCTGACGAAGCTAAGAAAAAAATGGAAGCTAAACTATCTGATGAAGAAAAAAAGGCGAAGGATATTCAAGTTAAAGCTCAAAAAGATTATGACAAATTCCTTCACCCTAATAAAAAGGAGGCGTAAAGAATGGGCAATAGACTTATTCTAGGCAGAAATTTTGCCGAACAAAAACAAGGATACCCTGTTAATATTAATATTGACACTATCCGAAATTTCACAGTTTTAAAAACTGCTGAGGCAGTTGTACCAGGAGAAGTTTTATTAAGAACTACCGCAGGTGCTGGAATTTATGAAGGTGCCGAAACTGCTACATTAACAGCTAAAACAGCTGCGGATGTAATGGGAATCGCAATCGCAACAAATGTTAAGACTAAATTAGTTTACGCAGCAGTAGCTGGGACAACTGATTGGCAACCTGGAGACAAAGGGGACTATATCAGTGAAGGTGAAGTTTCAGTTGAATTTGCACCATCAGCATCAAATATTACTGAGGGCGATCCTGTTTATTTAGTAATTGGAGTCGTTGGTACACCAGTAACAGCAGATTTAGGGAAACTTATTAATGCTGTAAGCACTACAGCAGCAGACACAGTTTTACTACCTGGCTTTGTATGGGTTGGCGAAACTGAAGGTACACTATCTATAGTGAGAAAGGCTTATTAGGAGGTATAAACTATGATATTAAATGCAGTTGATATTAGAGATGGCGAAAAGAAAGCCACTAACCCTATGTTTAGGGGAAAAGTATTTGGACTGAAAGATTTCAATCCTAGTATGCACAAAGCACTAGGGTTTGACGTAACATTACATGATGATAACTTTGCTTTTGTTAGTACCAAATTAGCTAAGTTACATGAGGAAACATATGAACCAGAACATTACATTACATATATTGAAGATGTACCAGTTGATGTTGGACAAGGGTTCGTAGACTATATAGAATATTACACAATTGATTATGCTGGTATTGCATCAAATACTAGAAAGAACTTGTTTGGAAATCAAGCAAATGTAATTCCTAGAATTAATGCAGCAGCTCAACAAAACACAGTGCCAGTGTTTGTTTATGAAATGGCATATGATCTAAAATGGATCGAATTAGAAAAATTAAACAAGCTCCAATTCACTAAATCTATAGAACAATTATGGAGAGATGGAATTAGAGTTGGGTATGATTTATTTGCTCAAATAATTGCTTATGAAGGTGTTGCTGAATCTACAAACGCTCCTGGATTATTTAACAATCCAAACGTTAAGGTTTATGCTGTTCCCTCTGGAGTTTCAACGGGAACTAAATTCGCTGATTTAACTGATGAAGAAATCGTATCATTCTTTAATGGTGTTATGGCTACTTACTTAGTTGAAAGTAATATGAATTTAAGATTATTACCAGATACATTCTTGCTTCCGATTGCAGATGGACAAGAATTATCAAGTAGAATTAACACATTCTTCACGAAAAACTTAAGAAACTATATCAAAGAAAATAACTTTGGTATTGATGAAATTAGAGATTCAAGAATGGCAGGAAGTTATAATTTCGATATTAAATCAAGACCACAATTAGATGCTTTAGGTGGAGATGAAAACGGTAGAATTGTTGTTTATCGTAAAGATAAAAGATATGTAAGAATGGACAATCCATATCCATTACAACAATATTATACTGGTCCAAACGTTGAGAGAGCAGCATATACTACTTACTTCGTAGCTCAACTATCGGCAGTTCAAATGCCATTTAACGATGGCGAAGGTTCATCAGGAGAATTTGGTCCTGTTACATATTGGGACTTCGGAGAAGATGTTAGTGCTATTCCTGTAATTGCAGATGATGATACTACAGGTACTACATTCACTGAAGGAGATTCTGAACCAGATTGGACATTAGGTATAACTGCTACTGATCCAACTGAGGGCGATTTAACAAGTGAAATCGTTATAGTTGATACTGCTGCTGACATGGATACAGTAGGAACATTTGATATTACTTACGATGTTGCAGACAGCGCAGGAAACGACGCAGTACAATATGTCAAAACTATAACTATAGAAGCAGCATAATAGGAGGAGAAGATTATGAAAACGATTAGAATACAGTCTCAAATTGCAATTACGGTTTTTAAACCAAACATTGTAGATAAAAAACAAGTCATTAAACATCAAAACGAAGTTGGAACAGTAATGATTAAAAAGGTTATTCCAAAATGGCACGCTAAAGATGGTAGATTCGACATTAAAAAAGGGTTTAATGTGTGTCCAGCTTGGGTTTTAAAAGTGTCACAAATTAAGAGCCAGATGAGAAAAGGTTTAATGAGTTTGGTGGCAAGTCCAGAAGAAGTAAAAAAACCAGTTAAAGTTAAAAAACCAAGAGCCAAAAAAGCAAAGGCTAAAAAAGAAGTATTACCTGATTAACATTTAAGGGTGGGTTTTACGCCCACCCTTTATTCTTTTTATAGGAGTGATATTATGCCAGTATATGGTATGCCAGATAAAGTAACAAACCCAACTTTTGAAAAAGATACATTTAAGTTATTAATACCTAAATTTAAAGTCTTTGTTGATGGCGAAGAAGGAGAACAAATATATGAAATATTCAAAGACATTGCCAACGATCAAATCTATTCAAATATTTGGGGTAAAAAATGGAATTACGCAATGTGTTTAGCAATAGCTCATTATTTAGATATGAACAACTACGATAGAGAATCAAGTTACAGTTTAAATGAATCAAAAAAAGATAGTGGACCTAAAGGTTTTAGGGTTAGCGAAACTACAGAAGATAAAGAAACAGTTAGTTACTCTTTGGAAGATGTTACAGTTGCAAAGAGCTATACTAAGTTTTGGAATGCAACAGAATATGGTAGAAGACTGATAACGATGTTACAAAGTGTCGGAGTACCTACCATCATTGTAGTTAATTAAGGAGGAATATTATGGAAACTCCAAAAGTAAAAGATGATGAAAAAGCAAAATACGATTTAAACAAACATAGATATATTTTAGAAACGGCGTGGGTAGCAAAACAACTTTCAAGATTCTCACCAGTATTAACAGGTGATAAAGAGATGTCTAGTTGGCTTGCTGATTTAACATCAAGACAAACATATAACAATTATTATGATCAAAAACACGAAGAGGACTTTTTCAAAGCTGAATATATTTTAGCTTTAGAAGAAAATAGAGAATTTATAATTGCGGGATTATTAGGACAAATAGAGTATGCGCTTGTTTCAGGTGGACACATGATACTATTACAACCTGGTATTTCTGTTAAATCAATGACAAACTTACAAAGAAAAGTTTTTGAAGATGCAGGAATATCGGATGAAACTAAGAAAGCCTTTAGAAGAAAAAAACTACTTTATAAAGATAGATTAGATTTTACCATAACAGGTAATTGGCGAGTGGGATACTAATGAGCTGGGGGAGTAATACTCTTGGCGTTTTAGAGAGCAAGATTGGTAAGCTTTATAAAGAAGAACTGATTAAAGGTAAAAACAGCATTAATGATGTAGAACCAAAAATGTTTGCATATACTAACGACCGTTCATTCATAAGTGAGACACAACCAATGAAAGCGTTAAAGATAAATAAACACGCAAAGTTTATTTATACAAGTAGTATGGTAAAGATAGTTCCAGGAGATAAAATAAAAGTAGAAGAGTATCCAAGGCTATTAAAAGTTAAGGATGTAATACTAGATCATAGCGTTGGTGAATTTGGAGTAGCTAGTTTTCCAGATATTGAATTGTATTTACCTAAATTGGTAGAATTGCAATAATGGATGATTTTGAATTTAGTGGCATAACGCTCAATGATGTTATATCTCCGCTTCTTGTATTGCAAACTTATACTGTGATGATTAATGAGTTGCCAATTAAAAGTGGTAACTTAAGACATAACGCAGCTGGCCTTATAGTTAGTGATATGACGTTCGCTATGGAAATTGATAAAACAGAAGCGATTTATTTTGATGATGTTTATGGATATTACAAAGACTTAGGCGATGACTTTATGGAAAGAGGAACAGTTGCAGCCTATAATTTTTTAGAACTAGCATTACAAGGTAACAATGCACTTAATGATCCTAAATATTTAGAAGCTAGAAAAAGTGTGTTAAGCACTGCGAGAAATACAGAGGAAAGAGAAATAACAAACGTTCTGTATGGTAGTGGTAAATATGGAGGAATAACAGGTAGAAGATTAGAGCAAATAGAAATAGATAGATACAAAGGATTAACGAGGTGATTTTATGGCAACATCAGACGAAACAATGCGAGAGAAAATTAGAGTCTTTATTCAAACACAACTTAATGCTGCAAGGGAAACTGAAAATAACATTGAGTTTGTAGTTATAAAAGATATAGCTAAAACAAGTGAAGATAATACTGAAATTACACAAATAGATGGAACATACGCCACTGTTGAAGAGTCAATGACATACGCAGTTGTGTATGACTTCTTTGGTAAACCACAACCCATAAAAGGTATGAACATTATATCCTATCCAATTAGGGTAGATTATTTGGTATACCAGAAAGATTTAGATGAAGAAAGATTTAACCAAGAAAAGAATGCAATTCAAAAATTTCAACGCGCTCTTATTGGTGAGTTCTTTGCAACTGAATCGTTTATGACAAATGCAAGTGAATATACTAATACAGAAACCATTATTGAAATTAATGGTATTGAATATGTCAAATATACAATGATCGTTTATATCACAGTTGCTGAGGATGCTTACGCAGGTAATCTAGTTAAACATAAAATCAAGGGTGGAACAATAACGGAATACGCAGAAATAATAGTTTTAAGTCCATCAGTAATTGGTGGAACAGATGTTTATGAAGCCACAATTTTAGGTGATGTCTCAAAAACGCAATTTGGATTACAAAAAGCGAAATCACACGTTATTCAGTGGGGGTTCTTTTGGTATAAAGAGTCGCCTGTTATTGACTTGTTAGTTACAATGGCTATTGCCAAAAGCATGGCTAACTTAGATATACGAATTGAATTTCCAAAAACTATAGTTTTAGAAAACAAGTATTACATTAACTCATTTGTAATAAAAGAAATACCTGGTGATATTATTGCGTTATCATTCGTATTTAAAGAACCAGAAACAAACTATAACGTTTAGGAGGAGTTTCTATGGCTGACAATATATATAAAATTGAAGTAGAAGTTACACGAAAAAGCATCATGCAAAATGAAACTTCTACAACTTTAGCACCTGATGCACCAACATCACCAGAAAGTAAATTACTTAACAGCTTTGGTAAAGATATACTTTTAGCTGACATGGTTTCTCAAACTTTAAAAACTGGTAATTCATTAATTAATAAATATGGCGCAATGTCAGGTAATGATATAGGACAAAAAAACATTAATATTGCAAGAGGATTAGGAATGACACTAGCAAAAGGATTAATCTCACCTGGATTAGCAGCGTTAGAATTTGGTGGAAAAGCTATTAATTTTTTAACCGATAACTGGCTTGAAAGAAGAGATGATAACATTGCAAGAGAATACCTTAACGATATTAGTGGTAATTTTGTTAATATTGAAAGAAACACGGTGATATAATATGGCTATAACACATGTAATAAAGATAAACGATAATGAAGTAAAGGCAGAACATGGATTACTTATTAGTGAGATTTTAGAAGAAACATTAGATAGCGGTAATATGAAACTTCCTTTATCTTCAAAAATGGAGTCATACGAACCATTAACAAGTGTTGAGATTGTCTTACAACAAACAATTGATGAAGTTACAACAGTGGTGACATACGATTTACTTGTTGATTCAGACCAACCTAGAAACTTAGGTGCAAGTCCATATACACTTCATAATGTAAATATGATTGAATTAACAAAAAAACTAGAAAAATATAAAGTAGGTAATATATCAGTCCAACAATTAAGAAACACAATTGGAACAATAACAGTTTTAGAAACAGTACAAAAAGTGCTTGATAAAATTGAATACTATGAGGATGTAACAATTACACTTTCAGCTAATGCGACATCAGTATTAACGACTGGTAAAACAAGAATGCCACAACGCTCATATAAGGGGTTAAATGCTAGAGAGATACTAAATGATATATTCTTAGTAAAAGACAGTATACCACGTCTATTAGATGGAAATATACTAGATATTGACGAGATGAATAAAAAAGGTAATCTAATTACAATACCTAATACGTTTTTATATAATTCAAGAAGAGATTCAAGCGAATATGTATCGAAATTTAGATCAACATTATTAAATGCAGCAAACAATAAAGATGTAGGAGCAGGGAGTTTTTGGTATCCAAGCGCACAAACATTTGCAACACCAAGAGCACCTAAAATTGGTAGAGGTAAATTTACCGAATCAACAGCGATTATTCAACTAGCTGAAGATATGCCAATAAATGACTATACAAAGTTTTTTGTATTAGTCCCAACACAAACACTAGGGGATTTATTATTAGATGCAACTGATTATTTAGTTCAAAAAACAGACTATGATTTATTACCAATAGGATCGCTTATAGAAAGTGTTCTCGTAACTCAAATAGCACAAGCGAATACATTTTGGTATGAATTAAATGGTGATGAAATAGGTGGATTAGGTGAAACGTCAGGTTTACTTAATAATGTTCCAGCAACGGACCAATTATATAAAACATTATTAGCCGTGCATGGACATTCATTTGCTAGTGAATTTAAATCAGGGGTTATAAGACAATTTAAATGTAGATTGTTTTCAAGCCCATTAAAAGATATTGAGATTGAAACAGTTAGGTCTAAAATTAAATACAATACAAAAGAAGCTACAAAAATTATAAATCAAAGATCATCATCAGTTGAAATTGAAACTATGGGAGATTATCTATACT
>Ga0164321_10000151_pt1 | contig 10625 bp, 3 predicted proteins | sample GuaBasSediGuay12_FD_121799 | JGI IMG/M metagenome (GOLD analysis project Ga0164321, IMG submission 121799) | Subseafloor sediment microbial communities from Guaymas Basin, Gulf of California, Mexico - Guay12, Core 4567-28, 21-24 cm | ecosystem: Environmental > Aquatic > Marine > Hydrothermal... | reverse complement strand
GTATATATATGTACCTTATAGCTATACTTGCGGAGAATGGAAGTGCTAGTTATAGCAAGACAGATGCGGGGCTAGAAGCTGATAGAACATCCTCTCCTCCTGAAAACTTTACTGATTTTACTGGGGCAGGAAACTATCCTACAGCATGTGGTTTTTATCAACAAAGATTAACCTTTGGCGGAACTGATAATAAGCCTAACGATATATGGATGAGTAGAATAGCTGATTTTGAAAACTTCACGTCTACTCCAGCAAATGGAGTACAAGAAGGAGTGAATGTTAAGCTTGATTCTGGACAAGTAAACAGAATAAAACATTTTAAAACAATGGATGACTTAATTACATTCACGGATGGAGATATCTGGAGAATAAAAGGAATACCTAACGTTGATATGTTTACATTTGTTGAGTCAACCATAGGTTCAAGTTCAGTGGACCCTATAAAAACAAGGAAATCATTATTATTCCTAGAGGCAAGTGAGAACACCGTATCTGACTTTATTTACCAACAAGAGGTTGCTGGTTATGATGGTGACGATCTTGGAGCTTTTTCTAAAAACTTATTTGATGGATATACGGTTGACGACTTTACTTTTGTAGATGCTCCAGAAGGTAGATTATTTGCTCCAAGGAGCGATGGTAATATGCTTTGTTTAACATATCTAAAGTCTCAGAAGATAGCGGCTTGGACAGTCCTGGACACAAAAGGGGCTTTCGAGTCTGTTTGTTCTGTTCCAAAAGCAAGGAACGATGAGATTTATGTTGTAGTTAACAGAGATGGTGGAAGATATATAGAAATAATGCAAGACCAGTTCGTTGCAAATGAAGATATAATGGAAGCTTGGTATGTTGATAGTGGGACAGAATTTGATGGTACAAAAGATACAGAGATAGTTATTACAGTAGGTGCTGCGGTTTCCGCTGTTGATGTCTTTCTATCAACTAATGTTGGAGATAACATAGTCATAAACGATACGGAATATGAAATATTAACTTATATAGATGCAAAGAATGTCACAGTAATAAATACATTAACAGTCACAACTTCTGACTGGATTCTAACAGCAGACATCATTAGTGGATTAACATGGTTAGCTAACCAAACTGTCTCAGCTTTGTGTGATGGCGATGCTTACAGAGACTTGTCTGTTAACGGCTCCGGTGAAGTTACCTTACCAGACACATATAAAAATGTTATCATAGGATTAGGATTTACATCATTATTTGAGTCACTTCCTCCTAATATGATATCTAATAACTTTGGCTCCAGCCTCGGCAGGAACAAGAAAATAAGCAAGATTTTTGTTGACTTATATAGAAGTCGTGGTATAGAATGGAAGACAACAATGGAGGGTGATAAGTATCAAGAGTTATCTGAACAGGACAACTTACAATTGAATAGCGAAGTCGAATTATTGTCACAAAAGGTTAGGCTTGATTTAATGTCTACTAATGATAATTCACAGACTGTTATGATAAAGAATGATTACCCAACGCCATTTAGTATATTAAATACTACCATTGAGCTGTCAATAGAAGGAGCAGGATAATATGGGAATACCAGTAATAAAGCCAGGAATAAAGCCAGAATATACACCTCCTAAAGACACGTCTTGGAGCGCAGCTTCGAAAATAGAATTAGGAAGCACTCTTCTTAGCTCAACCCAAGGGTGGTTAAACTCAAGACTTGGAGCTAACTCACTAAGAACGCAGGCTGATACATATGCTTTAAATGCTACATTGGGCAACGTAGATGCAGTAGAGGCTATAAGAATTGGTCAAGAGAACGCCCAGATAGTTAATTTAGAAAGATATAAAACAAAAGGAAAGCAACTAGCTAGTTTTGCTGGGTCTGGTTTTGCTGTAAGCTCTGGATCATTTGGAGAGATAGTCGCTGAGACAGAATCAGAATATAAAAGAACAATGGCTGCTATCCACTATGAGGCTGAGGGGGCAAGGAACGCTAAGTTATTTGAAAGCAAGATGAACACAATACAGTCGAATTATCTTAGAAAGATGGCTAAGAATAGAAGCAAATATGCAAATATAAACTTTGCTATATCTGCTGTTACAGCTGTAGCGTCAGCCTCTGCTAAAAACTCAGCAGCTCCTAAAGGCAACCCTAAATTGGCTGTAAAACCAGCAACAAAACCAGTAAGGACATAATATGGCAGTTCCAGTATATACAAATAGAAAAGTAGCCGGCTCTCAGGGAGTTAATGTTCCTGTAAGCAAGGATATAACATCTACTGTTGATTTCTCAACTCAAAAAAATGCGTTAGATGCAATGGCTCAGATAGAGAGAGACAAATCTGAAGCTGAAGGCGTTTCTGAATACCTTAAATTCAAAGAAGCATCGGCAGGTAAAGTTGCTGAATTATCTTTATTGAATGGTAGTAATGCCGATGGACTTGCCAATAAGTATGATGAGTGGAAAGATGAATATACTAATAACCTAGAATTTAAAGATGGGATATCAGAAACTTCTTTCTACGATAGAGAAGAAATAGACTCTGCAAACAATAGAATAAACCTAGGTAAATACGAGACATCAGAGGCTTTAGAATATAGCAATCAAGTTAAAGATGCCTCTATAAACAGTAATATGCTTGATGGTAAAGAAGCCCTCTACAATGAAGATACCACTAGATACGCCATGAGTATGGGCATGGCCCATACAGCTTATGCTGAAAAAAACACCGGCAAACCAGAAGCGCTTATAGACCAAGAATTTGCTACCGTAAGGGATGAGGTTTTAACTTCATTGCTACAACAAGATATAAAAAATGGTGAATCTAAAAAAGCATATATAACAATGCAAAATGCAGAAACAGCTAAAGCTGTAGATAAAGCTACTGCTCTGCGCTTTAAGGAAGTAAATAAAGCTCCGTTATCTGGAGAAGTAGCTAACGATATAACTCAAGTAACTATAGACTCATTTGAAAATTATACGGCCGGAGAATGGGCTCAATTAAATGGCGTAGATACATCTGATTGGACAGAGCAAGAGAAGGATAAGTCAACAACAAATAGAAGAAGTTATGTTGCTCAACTCAACAAGGCTGCTGAAGAACTTAAAGATTTTAAATATGAGGGTGACCAGTACATAAGCGGCGATGCTAGATACAATGAAATGGTTGAAGAAAATATCAACAAGTCATTAAGAGCAATATCAAAACAAGCAAATACTTCTCAGACATCTGCGGTAGATGATTTAAATACAAAGATAACAGACCTTATTTATGAAAAACAATATAAAGATAAGGACCTTGCTGAAGTAGCAAGGATAAATGCAGAGATAGAGGGTAATGTAAGATTGCTAGCTAATGAGTACGGCGAGTACAAACTCGTTTCAAAAATAAAAGACCTAGAGCAAAAAGAGTCTTTAAGTATCCACGGTGAGTTTTCAAAGGTATATTTCGGAATATTAGCGGGTACACAAGATTCTAGGTCTATAATAGAGAGCGACAAACTTGATTGGAAAGAGAAGAATGCTTTGACCTCCACTTATAATAAGATGAAAGTAGAAAACATGACTAGCAAGTATGCTTCATTGACAAGCGAAATGTTGCTGTCTATGACTGGCAAAGACGATATTGAAGATCTTGACCCATCATCAAAAACAGCTTATGAAGGAGCTGTTAATGCTCTTATCTCTGAGTTAACAAACAAAGATATAGAGACAATGACCAATGACGATATAGATAGGCTATTGAGAGAATCTGTTTCTGTCGGTTGGACTCAACTAGATGTACAACAACTAAAGGCTGCGAAGAGAGCCGCAAAAAGCCCGTTAGAAGGTTTTAAAGAAGATGCGAGAGAATTTAGGGAAGAATTTGATTCTACGATTTTTAATTTTGGCAAAAATTTATTAAAGAGGTTTTAAATGGCAGTTATAGAAACAACAAAACAAAATCCGATTGGCGATGCTAGGAGTAAATACCTTAAGAATACATTTCTGTCAGACATGACGCCTCAAGAAGCAGAGAAGACAATAAACTTTTACCAAAGTGATCCAGATAGGATAGCAAGGACATACAGGAGTGATGAGGCTTATGATGGATTGAAAAGACAAAAGGTCTTAGAATCTTCTGCTAAATATCCTAAAATGAACGAGCTTATTGGAGACTTACCTTCATCTGTTTTAACTACAGAATACATTGATGACGTTACTTTGATAGCAAAAAAAGATAAAGAATACAATGACATATTGCAACAAATAAAAGAATCTGATGTTGGTCTTATGGGTACTGTAGCAGACTTCTACGAGAGAAGAAACCTTGAAGAAGAGAGGGGTAAGCACTCTGTGCTATCTCAGAGAGAAGGATTGACAGATGAAGAAATCCAGGCAGAATATGACATAATAAATTTAATAAACAAAAGATTAGATGCAATACCTAATCCAACTAAGGATACTTTCAGTTTTAATACGGCAAAGGGGATTGGTGACTTAGCTGCTTCTTCAGACAAGGCTCTAGTATCTGGCGGTACATTGGGATTAATAAATCCTGCTTTGGGGCTATTCGCAATGGGGGTTGTTTTAACTGATGAATCTAACTATAGATTTGCTGGGAGATATTTGAGAGAGAATCCAAACGCTACAGCAGAAGAAGCTTTAAAAGCTGTCCAAATACCTGCGGTTATTGATGCTGGGATTGAAATGGCATTGACTGCTGGCGGAGCTGGTATTCTTGGTGTGTTTTCCAAAACATTAAATAATGTTATCGGCAAAGGCGGTGGCGGTATATTATCCAAAACATTAGGTAAATCTAAGATTGGCGGTAAAATAACCAACTGGATGGATAAAACCTGGTCGGGAAAAATATCAACATCCATTGCCGCTGGTGTTGGTGGCGAATTATTATTAGAAGAGAAGGCCCAACAATTAAATGAGGAGGCCTTTTTTGAAACATACAAAGGTGACAAATCTCATCTTGTAGCTACATTAAATTATCTTGGTGCTGACGTTGCTAATCTATTCAGTGGAGAAGGACTAAACGAAAGAAACAAAGAGATATTTGAAATGATTAGAACAACTGGGGGGGCCATTGCCATAATCAGTGCAATCGGTGGCGGTTTCGATAAAGTTTCATCTAATAGTTCTGATTGGATTAAAGATAAGCAAAAATCTTTCAATGAGAGATTGCAAAATAATGAGAAGTTTAAGAAAGCTCTTGGAGACTTTAAAACAACCATAGATGGAACAAAAGCACCAGATGTGTTCAAAAAACAAATGATGCAAGAGTTAACTAAGGATGGAAAAACGTACTTGACTGCTCAGAAAATACTAGATTTAAAAGCTTTAGCAGAATCTAAGTTATCTGCTGAGAAGCTAGAGAGATTTAATAAGGCTTATGCTGCGTTTGCAGAAGAGCAGAATATAGACTCTAAATTAGAAAGTGGGGAAAAAATAGATACTCCAATAGCTGATTTTATTGAAATGTTTGGTCTTGATGAAGAACTATATCAGTCAGCTTTAGATGGCTCATCGCCAACGCAATCCACAGAGTCCTCCGAAGAGTTAAAGGCTGAAAAAACAAGCAGCTGGAATACAGAGTCAGAATTAGAACAGTATGCAAAAATAACTGACTCAATTATAAATATGGATAGGTTTAAGAACTTCACCGAAGATGAAAAGGCTTCTGTATCTGGTGCTATGCAAATACAATTTGAGTCTTTGAAAAAAGTATTAAAGGATGGGCAAGATCTAACGACAGAAAGTTTTATAGAAACATACATACCAACATTTAATGAAAAAGAAGGCGATGGTAGGGCTGTATTTAACAGGGCCGAAAATCAGATTTCCTTATATGAAAAAGGAGATATCTCTTCTATATTACATGAAAATCAGCACTCATTTTTCTCTACAGTAGAAAGAGCATATTTCCAAGATAATCTTAATGATGATTACAGGTCTGTCTATGAAGATATAAGAGAGTCTCTTGGTGAGACTGAGTTGAAACAACCACTTTCTTCTGACGGGCAAGAGAAATTGTCTGATATGTTTGAAAAATACATGACAACTGGAGTGGCTCCAAACAATTCTTTGCAAAAGATATTTTCTGATATCAAAAATCTTATGCTTAAAATATATGCTACTGCCAATGCAGTTACTGGGCTAAGAATATCCCCAGAAGTTAAAACATATTTTGATTCTATGTTTGCGGCCGAACTACAAGTAAGGACAGCTGAGAATAACTCAAGGTTGAGTCCTTTGTCAAAACCGGCAAGTATGACAAATGAAGAATACCAGGATTACTTATTAACCGTCGATAGCGCAAGAACAGACGAATCTATAATCACAAGAAAAGACTCTGAAAAAAGAGAGTCTATGAAAAATACTGAAGGAATGCAGAATTATAAAGAAACTCAAAAGAATGAATTTATCAGCAAGCTGAGTGAGCAGTCTGTTTATAAAGCTCAGGTTATGATGTTAACTGAAAAGGTTAATTCTAAGTATATAGAAGAAAACAATATAGAAAATGTTTCAGGGGCTTATGTTTCTGAAAACGGTAAGATTGGAACTAACTTAGAGCTAGATATCGATACGATATCTGGATCGTTAGGCTACGCTTCTTCGTTGGAAATGATAACAGACGCTACGTCAATAGACACATTAGAACAATCTGCTGATAATTTTGCTAATGAGCAGGTAGATATTAAGATAGACGAAAAGCTTGGGGTGTTGCATCAAGATATTCCTTATTTGTCTCAGTCAAATAAATACAGATTAAAACAGTTAGTAATTGAGTCTGGTTCTAAAAATGTAGAAGTAAGAATGAAAGAGATAATATCAAGCGTTAATAATTATATGAACAAAGTATCTTCAAAAGATTCTTCGGACTATAAGTCTACATACGATACATTTGTTAAGAAAAACGACCAAGCAAGGGCTGCTTATTTACGAGGTGATATAGAATTATCTTCTAAATTATTTGAGGAAGCTGCTTATAATAGTGTTTTGATGGAAGCTAAAAAAGAAGCTAGAAACAACTTAGAAAAATTAAGCGATAAAATAAACTTTTTAAAAGATGCAAAAAGTGTGACTATAAACAAAATAGGCGAAGAAAATCATAATTTTTTAATAGACTTATTATATAACTGGAGGTTTATAACTAATAATTCAGGAACAGGATTAACTATTGATGAGCAAGTTGATAACTGGGTTGATAGAATCCCCTCTGGAATGTTCTTCGATAAAAAGATGGTATCCCAAAATAAAGAATTTTTAGTTAACGGAACTTTAAAACAATACAGAGATACTGAAAAGCAAATAGAAAATATGAGATATAAAGATGCTGAGTTTTTTGGAATCTTAATTGATGGGATAGAACAAACATCAAGGGTTGATGTATCTCTGAAAGCAATAAATCTAGATGAGACAAAGGGCGCCTTGAGAGAAGCTGCTATGGAAGAGTTTATGGCTAAAAAAGGCAAGGTTGTAAAAGTTACTACCGAGAAACAAAAACTTGGTTGGTTAAAACAGTTCTATGCCGGGCAACTAGACTCTACTGAGACATTTTTCAACAACCTCTTTGGCGAAAAGGTTGCTATGTTATATGTCAGACCTTATTTTAGATCCCTAGAAAACGCAGAAAACGAATTTGCAGAAATTAAAAAGACTATGGGAGAAATCTATACCAAACACGGTAAAGATAAAGGTGGGCTGACTGTTGATAGAAAATTAATGATACCTGAGCTGGGGATGGCTATATCAGAACAAACCATGTTAGAGATTGCACTGAACAACGGCAACTCTTTTAACAGGGATAATATGAAGGTGACACTGAAACAGCAGGTTGAAGCGGAGCAAGGTAGGGTTTTAAATATTACTGAAGAGAGTTACAGCTCTATATTAGATCAAATAGACAAGGTTTATTTTGATATTGCTGAAGATTTTTCCAAGCTACTTGGAGGCTACTGGCAATCAACAAAAGATAATTATAGGAAGTTGACTGGTAATGAATTAACCGCTGTTCTAGGAGAAGAGTTTTCTGTTCACGGTAAGACATATAGCGGGTGGTATTACCCAGCTACAAAAATAGATATTCGTCCTCATGCAGAGATGGAGTCTGTCCTCGGAGCCGAAGACATGATGAAGTCTTTGATAAATGCTTCCCACTTAAACGAGAGGAGCGGAGCTATAACTGGCAACCTTGATTTGACTAACGCTAACCTAATGAAGCATCTTCATAACGTGGTTTTATTTAAGTACGTTGCTGAACCGTACAGAGATTTGTCCAATTTCTTAAAAGAAAGCAAAGGGGATATCTCTTCTGTTGCTGGAGACTTCAGATACAATTCTATGGTTAAATGGTTTAATAATTCACTTAAGCCAGACTCTATAGACACACCTTTATTTTCTCAAATGGAAAAAATATATAAGATGGCTATATTGAGTTGGAAATATTCAACTGCGCTAATACAGCTAACGGCTTTTGTTGGGGCAGCCCCGCAAGTAGGCATGAGAAACTTGAGGAAGGCAGCAATAAAGCAATTAACAAACCCTGCTGAGTTTAATTTCAATGCTATAGCTACCAAGTCTCCTGCTCTAAAAGCTAGGTGGGAGCACATCGAAGAAGCTGCTTTTGATATGATACATAATCCTCACAAGACAAAACAAAGTAAATATGATATATTTATGAGAGCTGGGTTTTTCCCATTAGCTTATCTGGATCTAATCGCAGCTAATATTGCTTGGGAAGCTGCTAATTATCAAGCTAAGGAAGAATTATTATATAATACAGAAGAAGCCTCATTGTATGCCGATTCTGTCATGAGAACTTCTCAAGGAGATTTTTCTTACTATTCTAAGCCTGAGATAGCAAAGGGTTGGTCTAGATTGTTTGTTCCATTTATGACTTACTTCTTAGCCTCCGGCTCAAATTTAAGAGCCGCTTATGCTGATAAAAATGTAATGAAGGTTGGGTCTTATCTTATAGCCCTTGGAATTATAGTCCCATTATTGGAGTCAGTAATTAAGGAACCTTTAAAAGATGACGATGACGAGTTTACTTTGACAGAAAGCTGGTTAGACAATTCCGTAGCTACTATGACAACTGCTTTGGTGCCAATACCAATGATTTCCAAACTTCCTATAAATGCGTTTAAAACTATAATAGGAGTTGTAAATCCAGACATAAATGTTAAGAAGAGATACTATTCTAATGAAATACCTTTGCAAAAAGCTATGGAAAAGGCAAGCAGAGGTATAGACGCAGCCTTAGAGTCTGGGCTGAACAAGGCTGGTTTTAAGACTAAAAAGTCGGCGGCAGAGAACGCATTTAAATCTTTATCTAATTTCGGAGACATAGGTTTACCTAACGAGTTAATGAGAGAGATGGTAAAACCATACTTTAAAGACTTGACAGATTAAAATAAATATTTTATACTTTAAGAAAGGAAGAGGCCAACATGACAACAGACGTAACACAAACAGAGTTTTCGTACCCAGGAGATAACGTAACAGTAGATTGGGATTATGTTTTTGGGATAACCTCAGAGGAAGATGTGAAAGTGTATGTCGCACTAGATGGGGCATTATCATCAACAAAAATATCTAGTTCTTTATATGAGGTAACTTATGACTCTGACACAGAGTCAGGCTCAGTGGAATATCCATTATCAGGCTCTCCATTAACAACAAGCGATAAAATTGCCGTTGTTAGGGAAACTGTATCCAAACAAGGCACAGATATAAAAAACCAAATTAATGTTAAAGGCAGGTCTTTAGAAGAAGGACTTGATAATAATAATAGACAAATACAAGAAAATACAAATGAATTAAAAAGAACGATTAAAGTTGACGTTAACTCATCATCAACTCCTGATGAGTTGTTGCAAGATATTGCTGATGCTGTTGTAGAGACACAAGAAAATGCATCTGAGGCAGCGGCAAGTGCAGCAGCAGCTTTAGTTAGTGAAAATAATGCTTCAGATAGTGAAGATTCAGCTGCAGCAAGTGCAGCAGCAGCAGAAGTAGCAAAGATTGAATATAAAGGTTCATGGAGTGCAGGTACATATCAGATAAATGATTCGGTAACGCATGGAGGTAGCTCTTGGATTGCATTGGCGGTAACAACAGAAGAACCAGTAGCTGTAAGTGCTAACTGGAACTATCTAGCCGAAGGCGGTACAGATGGCACCAACGGAACTAATGGAACAGATGGTACTGACGGGATTGATGGTACAAACGGTACAAACGGTACAGATGGGGCTGACGGAGTGGTTCTCACTGTCGTAGGTGGAACAAATATAACAGTAGATTCTTCTGACCCAGCTAATCCCATCGTAAATGGTACAGCCTCAGCTGAGTTACCATTAGAGTACATAGCAGGCGGAGTTGTTGATTATAACTTTATAAATAAATTACCTAAAATGACTGGACTCACAACGCCAGCAGGAAATACAACAAGAGCCAGCAAAAATGGAGCAGACTCTTGGCAAGCGTTTAATGGAAATACTACTGAATATGATAGTAATGCAGTAGTTAATACTGCTGATTGGTTAGATATACAAACAACAGAATCTATTATTGGTAAAACATTTGCTATATCGGGGAGTGCCACTGCTAATGATAATTTAGAATCCTTTAAATTACAAGGCTCTAATGATGGTTCATCTTG
>Ga0164321_10000150_pt1 | contig 10633 bp, 5 predicted proteins | sample GuaBasSediGuay12_FD_121799 | JGI IMG/M metagenome (GOLD analysis project Ga0164321, IMG submission 121799) | Subseafloor sediment microbial communities from Guaymas Basin, Gulf of California, Mexico - Guay12, Core 4567-28, 21-24 cm | ecosystem: Environmental > Aquatic > Marine > Hydrothermal... | reverse complement strand
CTATCAATCCTAAGGTGAGACACCAGAAAAGGCGCATGTCGTTCATCACCCAATTTGCAAGAGCGTAGAAGCCGATCACAGAGAATACACCAGTTGTCAGGAATCCCAGATTAAGGGAAGTGATCGGGTTTCGCCCCTTGACTCCGCGTACGGCAAGAACACCAAGCACAGCTCCGATGGCACCGATTGAGCGAGTCAATAGGGGGAAGAGAACGGCGGCGAATCCGTAGCCCGCGAAGTTAGACCCCGGAATTGGATTCATGAAAGCCAGCCCCAAAATCATGGTAGCAACCAGGTTGTCGGAGCCCGACTCGAACAGGTCGGCTCCACGGCCAGCACAGTCGCCCACGTTGTCTCCCACCAAATCGGCGATCACCGCGGCATTGCGAGGATCGTCTTCAGGAATACCTTGCTCGACTTTACCCACGAGATCTGCCCCGACATCGGCTCCTTTAGTGAAAATTCCGCCTCCAAGTTGAGCAAACAATGATGAGAGGCTGGCTCCAAATCCAAATCCGACCAGCATGCTCACACCCTCGGGGTTGTCAGGACCTACTCCAAAAATGATCGCCAGGAGAGAAATTCCTAGGAGATTAAATGCGACGATCGTCAATCCCATTGACGCCCCACCTCGGAAAGCGATGGTGAGCGCTTTGCTAGGTGAACTCCGGGCTGCCTGGGCTGTGCGAACGTTAGCCCGAGTAGCTGCGTTCATGCCGATAGTAATCGCCAGCATTGAGATGAGCGCCCCACAGACAAAGCCGAATGGGATTTGCCACTTGGGCCAGAAGAGAATCGTCAGCACCACTGCCAATCCGACAATGAAATAGGCGATGGTTTGGAATTCCCTCCGAAGGAAAGTGTTGGCCCCTTCTCTGATGTATGAAGCTATCTCCTGCATGCGGGCGGTGCCCGGATCTTGTTTCATGACCCACCGGGAAAACACAACCACAAAGATAAGAGCAAAGACTCCAGATAGCGGGGTAAAGTAGATTACAGATGTACTCATGGTTTCTTGAACCTCCTTAATATTATGGTTTGAATCGAGAAGAACAGTTCGGAGTGCACATTGATTCGATCACACATTGACTATATCGAAGCTATCGCTTCGCATAAGCAAACCGAGATATAGCGGGTTGGTATTGCACCCGTTAGTTAAAGGTCTTGGTAATCAAATACTTGAACTGAATCGCCGAGATTGTTAAGGGGGAATTATTTTTAAATATCGAATCAAATTCCTTATCCCGCGGGGGCGATGCAATTTACTCCGAACAGCACTCGTTTCGCGAAGAATTTGCCATAGAAACGTTGACTAACCAACAGCCGCGCCAATCGGATGTTGCACTTGATTATTTGATTCTGACCCCTCTCCATTTCTTGAGTGATATTTAGCTACGAAGCGACTGCTGGGATACAACTAATAATTCTCAATCGCCATCACGTGCTAAATTGGATGGAGATGTCGATTGTACTTGTGGGAAACGGGAGTGTCAAGATACGAGTTGAAAAGGCTTCCCATGAGTTGATCGAGGGAATTTCTAAGAATAAAAAAATAATACTTAGAATGCATATTGACTCAGCGTCCGATTTTTTGTATAGTGTTTACAGGGGCTATTTATAACATACTTATAGCTCCAAGAGCACGTGCTGCCTTGCAGGCTGCGGTTGCAGTGCTTTTTGTTCGTATATTGATTGGTTTGAACCGAGCGGTGGGTAATAGTAGTAATAACGAACAATACCCGTCGAGCTTTATGTTAGTAAGAGGTTAATATTCTTGTAGTAATGTATGGTATCGGCCGTGCTATTTTTAATGGCCGGAGCATCGAATTATTATTCTTTGCAGTCTATATTTGTCTTGAGAGTTGAAATGACAAAAGCTAAAAAGGTTTCTAAGCAAAATAAAACAAACCGCAGCGGTCGGGATAAACCCGAGATTGATGCGCGCCTGGAACAAGGTGAGACCGAGGACAAGCTGGCAATTGAGAAAGAACATCAAGCTATCAGTCAATTAGTCGAACTTGGCAAGGAACGTGGTTTCATCACGATAAACGACATCTTGGCAATTCTTCCTGAGGTTGAGCGGGATATCGATCAATTGGAGGATGCCTACGCAGCTCTGATAGGCGCTGGGATTTCGATTCTGGATGGGGCTGTAAAGGTTGATACCGAAAGAGCTGCCGAGACGGATGATCAAAACGGCGCCGGAGAAGAACGTACCAATGAAAACATCCTCGCTGCGGTTGATACTGACGATACAGTCGGTCTTTACTTAAAAGAGGTTGGTCGTGTCCCGCTCTTGACGGCATCGGAGGAAGTAATCCTAGCTAAGCGTATCGAGAGCGGAAGAAAAGCACGTGAGGAACTGGCCTGGGGAGTAAGCTCCATAAAACGTCGCAGCGAGTTGCAATTGAAAGTTGAGGACGGCTGGGCTGCGCGAGAGCACTTAATTACTGCCAACTCCCGTCTTGTTATCAGCGTCGCAAAAAAGTACATGGGTCGTGGTGTCCCGTTCCTGGATTTGATTCAGGAAGGTAATATTGGGCTGATACGTGCCGCAAAGAAATTTGATTACCGCCGTGGGCACAAGTTCTCCACCTACGCTACTTGGTGGATTCGCCAGGCTGTGACGCGAGCCATCGCTGACCAAGGACGGACGATTCGTGTGCCTGTACACATGGGAGATCAAATCAACAAGCTACTTAGATTATCCCACCAACTTACCCAAAAACTGGGACGCACTCCGTCGACAGAGGAGCTTGCCGTAGAACTTAATGTCTCACCTAAGAAAATTGAAAACATGATCCAGGTGGCTCGTCGACCGCTTTCACTGGAAACTCCAACCGATGAGGAACAAGACTCTGTCTTAGGAGATTTCATCGAAGATGAGGACTCGCCTGCGCCGCCTGAGACTGTCACGCAGAATCTCCTGAAAGAACATTTGATGGAAGTTTTACATAACATCCCTCCAAGAGAGGTTAGAATCCTCCAGCTACGATATGGCCTTTTGGATGGCCAGAGTTACACACTGGAGGAGGTTGGCCGGAAGATGGGTGTGACTCGGGAGAGGGTGCGGCAAATTGAAGCCCAAGCGTTGAGCCGGTTACGACATCCAGGCCATCGACGGAAATTGGTTGATTATCTGCGATAATAAGCTCATTTACCCTTCGAGAATCAAACAACTTTAGACCAGTGAATCTCCGTCTTTTCACCACAAGACGGAGATTTTGATGTTAATAAAAGGGATGACTCCATTGAATAAAGGTCAAACACGAGAAGAGGACTGGTATTATGAGGGGTGCGGGCGTAGCCCGCACCCCTCATATATACCTCTCCCCACTCCTCGTGGGTAGTTTTTTTAGTGCACTCAGGTGATGGATATTGGGATTATGTTGCGCGGTCCCTATCTAACGTCTACGGAAAATCAACATTCCGTCCGAACCATACATGTCAGTTGAGATTTTCTTTCTCAGATCGTAACTTTCACTGAAGTTATGGTCTTCAAGGAGAGTTTTTCGACCATAGGCCTCGAGGATAACCAAAAAATCCGGTTGGAAGTCACTGATCAGATTCGATGGGATCGCATAATTGATGGCATAAGCGCTCTCAGGAAGGGGATAATATCCGTCTACTTGAGGTGAGATCAACCCGAGGGTGTCGAGGATAGTGGCGCGTGTGTAATAGCCAAGCGCTCCGATATCAGCTGCGGCCAACACTTGGCCGGGTTCGATTTGCTCTCGTATTTCCTGTGCCGCCTGTTCGTATAACAATTCCAATTTGATGTAAGCCATTTTCGGCGCTGGATGATCTGGGCCGTGATCGGGAAGTAATGTCCAGCCATTCAGTGTGAGCGCGAATGCGCTCGTTGCCAGGAAAATAGCAGGGAATTTGGATTTTAGATCGGTAGCTAGCCTTTCGCCGCCTAGAAAGATTCCTATGAAGTATAAAGGAAGTGGAGGGGTTAAGTACCACCGGAAGATTAATGGGTTGGCGATAGCATAGACCGCTAAGTAGAACCATGGGTAGATCAGAGCTGGCCAGATGCTGACTTTTTCACGGATGATTTTTAGAGCTCCCAACCCGTAGAGAACAGGAAAGAACATCAATCCGAAACCAATCCACCAATTGCCGAAAGTGAGTTGTCCAAGAAACGGTGTGGCGAAGTGTTGGACAAGACGTATCAGGGCCGCTTCTAATGGAAGTCGATAGGCCGCGACCTTGGCCAGGATTGAGTGTGGGATCGGACTGCCGTAAATAACGGTGCTGTAGAGAATCCACGCAAGAGTAGGGATGCCGAACACCAGGAGTTCCTTATAATTGATCGGGAGTGGCTGTGGATTTATCTTCTTGGGTCCAAAAGCCCTCCTGAGGCGTTCGATGCCTAGAGGGAGGAGGAAGATTAGCGCATCGGGACGGGTCAGCAAACTAAGGCTTCCACACAACCCAGCCGCAACTGGCTTGTCAATAGAATATAAGTAAAATGTAGCCATCCCTAAAAGCACGAGGAGGCTGGTTTCCATCCCACCGATGGCAAATGTAACTGACCATGGCGCTATAGCCCATACCAACGCGGCAGCTAATCCAGCGCGTCGGTATCCGAGTCTTTCAGCAAACTTGAATATTAGCCAACACGTAAGACCATCTGCGAAGGCATTAACCAGCATTGACAGCGTCGGGAATGGAGCCTGGCTGCCACCAGTAAACAAGCCAAATCCTGCCATCACCAGCATGTAGAGAGGTGTGGTAGTACCGAGGACGGCTTCACCGACGTTGTATACGATCCCATTTCCGGCTAGCAGGTTTTGTGCATACCGAAAAGTGATAAAGGCATCATCTATGGTACGCGGCCCAGGTATGACACGGGCGAGGAAAGCGATCAATCCAATCACCCAGGGAATTACTGAATAGAGGAGCATAGGCAGATTATATCAACAAGAATGGTTTCAGCGCTTCGATCAAATCTGATCTCAGGGCTCGGGATACTGATAGCCATCGTCTTGAAAGGCATCCTGGTTTTTACAAAGGCTGTCCCATTCAATTCAGATGAAGCGATCATCGCTTTAATGGCGCGTCATATCCTTCAAGGTGAACGGCCAATTTTCTTCTACGGTCAGGCGTATATGGGTAGCTTGGATGCGTGGCTAGTAGCTGGTGCCTTTCGTTTGATAGGGGAGAGCGTATTTGCGATACGAGTTGTTCAGATCATACTCTATGTGCTCTTTCTATTGACCATGTGGTCCATAGCTCGGCTGGTCTTCAAGGACCGTTTAGTAGCTGATATCTCGATATGGGTGGCCGCGATCCCCCCGATTTTGATCACAATCTATACAACCGCCACCCTTGGTGGTTATTGTGAGACGCTCGTTCTTGGAAATTTAGTGTTGTTGATAGGATATCAAGTGACCTTGGGGCGGTGGCGGTCATCTTGGTGGGGTTGGTTGACACTCGGTCTCGTAAGCGGGCTGGCTTTTTGGACAAATGGGCTAGTTGTGTTGTATTTCGTACCGATAGCTGCGGCAGGGATCTGGACTTTACGCAAGGAGCGTATATCCTATTATTTCGTTTGTCTGATTGGTTTCTTCGCGGCTAGCAGTCCTTGGTGGTTTTACAATGCCACCCAAGGTGGAGCTGCGTTGGCTGTGTTCAGCCAAGGCGCTCCCACACCTACCAACCTATTATCACGAACTATTGGGCTTATCACACTCAACGTTCCTGCTTTGTTTGGTTTCCGCCCTCCTTGGACGTCGCAGTTTGCTTCAATCCCAGTTCAATTGATTTTGATAGTATTTCAGCTGGGAACGATACTGATTCTGATTAAGAATAGACGCGAAAAGATTATACCGATGACCCACGGTTGGGAAGCGTTAGGTGGGATTTTCATCTTATCCTTCATCTCGATTTTCATTGGTACTCAATTCGGAGTAGATGTGACAGGGCGATATTTATTGCCACTCTATCTATCCGTTGTATTGCTGCAAGCTTTGTTCATTGGAGTTGCTTTAAAGTGGAGGAAAGCCGCAGGTCTAGCTCTGCTTAGTCTCGTGATCTTGGCCAATGGTTTTGAAACCTGGAATGCGGCGATCGCTCCGGATAAGATTACTACGCAATTTGATCCAATATCGAGGTTTGATAATCAACACGATGATGAGCTCATTTCATTCCTAAGAGATCAAGGGGAGATAAGAGGATATACTAATTATTGGGTAAGTTTTCGGTTAGCGTTCCTATCAGGTGAGATCCTGATTTATTCCGCTGAATTGCCCTATAAACAAGACTTTAGCTATACAACGATGGATAACCGGTATCCTGCTTACTACACTGCAGTGGCTGAAAGTTCGAAGGTTGCGTATATTACGACCCTGCATCCAGAATTGGATAAACGGATTCGCGTTGGATTGATAGAATCTGATGTTGTATTTCAGGAGGCAAGCATCGGCCCCTACCATGTTTTCTACGATTTATCTGCAGTGGTAAGACCTGCACAATTCGACTTTGTTGCACAGGACTCTATGCCATGAACTTTCGCCGCTTGGTCGTGTGTTTAACATTTATTGCCGTATTGGCTATGGCAACACGTGTGGCAACAGATTCAGACACCTGGTGGCATTTACGGGCTGGGGCGTGGATGGTGGAGCAAGGAAAAGTATTAAGCACGGATCCATTCTCGTTGACTCGACAGGGTGAAGCCTGGATTTATCCTGGTTGGCTGGCTCAAGTCGCCATATATGGAGTCTATCAGGCTTTTGGATTTGCCGGCTTAAATGTGCTTACGGCGTTGATGGTTCTTTTGGCTTTTTCCTTCATCTGGCCTTTGCTCGATGCACCGCCGTTAGCCCGGGCTCCTGTCCTATTGTTGGCAGTGACTGTTTCGGGAGTCTACTGGTCGGCGCGGCCTCATATTTTCAGCTTTGCTCTTACCGGGATTTTCCTGTGGGTTTTAGAAAGTTCAAGGGTGGGTAGTAGAAAAAAATTATGGATATTACCACCTCTGATGGCGCTTTGGAGCAACCTCCATGGAGGGTTTGCGATTGGCTTTTTGCTAATTGGGGCTTACTTATTCGGAGATGTCTTAGAGGTTTTGCTTGCCATGCTTCTACGAAGTACACCTTCAGACAAGTTGTGGCTTAAACACAAATCCAACATACGAACTCTCATTATGGTTGGGATTATCTGCGTAATCGCGGTCTCTATCAATCCCCAGGGACCGCAAATGATTCTTTACCCGTTTAAGACGGTTTCGGTAGGTGTATTACAAGATTACATCGAAGAATGGCAATCACCCGACTTTCATCGTCTGGAGGTTCAACCATTTTTATGGATGCTAATATTAATCATAGTTGCTATGGGGATCTCCAGTAAACGAAAAAACCCGATCGAGCTTGTACTTGTGACAGGTTTCGTATATCTGAGTTTAATCGCCGCGCGGAATATCGCGTTGTTTGCACTTGTAGCTGCACCGGTCTTAGCACGGCATGGAAATGAAGCGTTGAAGCCGATTCTCGAGGGGAAAACTTTGGGACCTCAAGTACCAAAGCGCCTCGCTCGCAGTATCAACATGATTATCTTCATCATCATGGGATTGACCGCTTTAATAAAGATCGCGATTCCATTGAGCGATACGGTAAACCAACAGGCAATAGCGGATCAGCTGCCCGTAGAAGCGGTTTCAGTGCTTCGTGAACAACCAAGTAGAGGACACCTGTTCAATTCTTACAATTGGGGAGGATATGTTCTATGGGAGCTCCATCCGGAGTATCTAAGCTTCGTTGACGGGAGAACAGACCTTTTTGATGATGAGATACTTAATGATTATCTAGTTGCTTGGGCAGCGAAACCGGGGTGGGAAGATGTGATCGATCGATGGGATATTCAGGTCACATTGCTAGAACCTACAGCACCACTCGTGAGAGCTTTAGAGTCTGTGGGGTGGGAGAGATACTTTGCCGATAATCAGGCAGTAATCCTTATACGTGGGGAAGAGCCATGAGGAATCGATCCAGAAATGAAGTCTGCTGGTCGTAGTTTGTAGAAAAGTCAGGCGAGATTGGTTGAATCATTATTTGGTGAGCGGGTAGGGAGAAAAGCAACTTTACCAGAGAACATCCTCTTGATAGTGTGGTCGAGATTTGTGGTTGGGCAAAATAAGATATTGGCTCTCCTCTTCCCACTTGAGTATCCAACCATACTTTCGGATATTCTCCTCTTCTTTTATTATTAGCGGCTGATTTTTAACCGCGTTTGTTGATTCTGCTGGATATCATCAACCGATATTTTCTCTCAAAAACGAAGAGAGGAAGCCGGCGAGGTGAATTTTGATCATCCATAATCCAAACAGACTACGGACTGTGCTGTTGATCTTAGCACTTGTGATGATTATTGGTGTCGGGATTGCTAACTATCGATTCTCGATGAGTGTCCCGGGTGGAAATGACTTTCTCGCCCGATGGGTAGGTGCGCACTATTGGGTGGTGAAAGGCATCAATCCGTACGATCCAGAGGTAAGCCTGGCTTCGCAGGAGATGATATATGGCCGGCCAGCAAATCCAGCGGAAGGGGAAGATGTAGCCCACTTTGTCTATCCGTTGCCAGCGATGATTTTCTTCGCTCCCCTCGCTCCATTCAGCTATCCAGTTGCACGTGCAATATGGATGACGATCTTAGAGATAAGTTTACCGATACTCGCTCTAATCGGAATACAACTTGCACGCTGGAAACCATCGCGTAGGATGTTATTGATCGTAATGGTCTTCTCTCTGGTGTGGTATCACGGTTTTCGCTCTGTAATATTGGGTCAGTTCGCGGTGATCGAGGCATTACTTATGACCGGGGCGTTGTTGGCCATTCAAAGACGTCAGGACGGTGTGGCAGGGATTCTATTAGCACTTTCGATTGCCAAACCTCAAATGACTGTACTTCTGATTATTTTTGTTTTGCTTTGGGCTGTTCTGTCTAAACGGTGGGCCATCATCTTATGGACCGTGGGTTCGCTGATTGCGATGATCGGAATTTCACTGATCCTAATCCCCGATTGGCCTCTACAATGGCTTAGGCAGATGGTTGAGTACCCGACATACACCACTAATCCTACTCCAGTATCTGTTATTGCCGGGCTTTTCCCGGGAATTTCTCGTCAAATCACACAAGGGCTCTCTGCGGTATTAGTGCTGTATATGCTCTGGGAGTGGGCGCTGGCTATGGGTAAAGGTGATCGGGGATTCCAATGGACAGCGGCACTAACGATTGTCATAACAAATCTTCTTGCCATTCGGACCGGTACAACAAATTACGTTGTATTGCTCCCTGCTATATTATTGATCTTTTGTGTCTGGGATGAACGATGGGGCAAGAAAGGGAATATAGCAATTGTCACAGTATTAATGCTGTTGTTAGTTGGTTTATGGATGCTCTTTCTCGTTTCGGTAGAGGGAAGCTTTGAGAACGACGTCATGTATTTACCATTACCAATCCTAACTATAATTGGCTTGTGGTGGTCCCGGTGGTGGATAGTTCGCGTTTCATTGCTTAGACCGGATCAGCTAAAGTATTGATACAGCGGGTGAGTTCAAGACATCGTGCGATGAGCGAATATCCGAGTATGAGTTGGCGGGAAACAAATAATTATTCTGTCCGGTTTTTTCTAATTGGAGTCAGTTTCCGTTGAGCAATAAAACGAGATGAAAAACAGGAAATTAATAATAGCTGGAATAGTGCTTGGTTGGGCATCAGCTATGATGTTGGCTTATTATGTGTTCCATAAGCCTATAAATATGGAACAAGCTCTGATAATTGCTAAACTTGTGTGGGCAATTCTAGTGGCTGGCTTAGTTGTGTTTTCAGGGGCGGGGATTGGAAGGCTGCTGGTTAAGCGATGGTTTAAGACGTGGGATTCAGTTTCCTTGGAAACGTTGGTAATTGAAGCAGGTATTGGGCTTGGCATACTAGGGTTAGTATGGTTGGTGATTGGGTTAATTGGTTATTTCCAGCCAATTGTAGCGTGGGTTGTATTGATATTTTGCATTCTTGTTTTCGGACGTCAGGCACTTGATTGGGGTCGAGATTTCTTAGGTAGCATGAAAAAGCTCGCTCCAAGTAATCGGATCGAGATTCTTTTAGCGACATTTGTCATCCTCATGATCGCGATTGCCTTCCTGGATGCGCTTTCTCCGCCAACTGAATGGGATGCTCTGTTTTATCACCTTGTTGGACCAAAGGCGGATATCGCCTCCGGCAGGCTTCAAATTAGCTCTTGGTTGCCCGAGACAGGTTACCCCCAAGGTGTAGAGATGCTTTACGTATGGGTGATGTTGTTGGGCTCACCCAGAGCCGCAGGCGTTATCCACTGGTCTTTTGGTCTTTTAACTTTGTTGTTGGTATGGCAGTGGGGAAAGGAAAATGAAAATAGCCTGTGCGGGTGGTTGGGGTGCGCGATTTTGGTTAGTGCGACTACCTTTATATATTTGATGGGAAGAGCGTATATTGACGCTGCCACAATACTTTTTGCTTCAATTGGATTCTCCGCTCTAAACCGATGGAATAAATCTGGCTCGACTAATGCGTTAGCATTAGCAGGCGTTTCAGCCGGTCTTGCTTTCGGCACTAAGTATACTGGCGTGGTCGTAGGGCTGGGGTTGGCTTT
>Ga0164321_10000149_pt1 | contig 10653 bp, 10 predicted proteins | sample GuaBasSediGuay12_FD_121799 | JGI IMG/M metagenome (GOLD analysis project Ga0164321, IMG submission 121799) | Subseafloor sediment microbial communities from Guaymas Basin, Gulf of California, Mexico - Guay12, Core 4567-28, 21-24 cm | ecosystem: Environmental > Aquatic > Marine > Hydrothermal... | reverse complement strand
TCTCTATGGCGAAGCCCACCTCTCCCTCCCGGAAGCGGCCTGTGACATCGTTCGTCTTCATCTCCGCCGTTCCGCGACCCATTATCCCCGTCACAGGATGGGATACTAAAGGATCACTGAATTGAGATCTGAGAATCCGAGGCCACTCCATAGGAGGCTGGTAGAAAGCTTTCTGTGAACACACACCGCTCTTCAGACAGACAGCACACTCGACGCATAAATCTTGGTCTACGTAGACGTCTTTATCCAACGACTTTATCGCGCCTACAGGACAATACGCCATGCACAACTGGCAGTCAACGCATTTTTTCTCATCTATTTTCATGACACAACACCGTCCCTATTCCATTATGACATTCTACATTCACAATCTTAAATCGATCTGTCTTAAAGCTATTTAACGATAAACTCTTCTCAGGATAATCGTAGTTTGCAGAGCATATAAATGAGCGTTGGCTAATTAAGGCTGGAAAGAAGGTGTGGATCCCAATCAATCATTCAGCGAAGCCTCATTCTCTAGCTAACCAGCCTAAATCGAAACCTAGTTATCACTCAACCTGATAACTGTTGGCATAATTTATGAAGCTTAGTGGAGCTGTACAGTATGTTGGCGAAAGAAGTTGTTGATGTCATTCATAGTCCGTGGTGTTTTATTGAAGCTCTTGAAGAGCGTTACAAGAAGGAGCTCGAGGAAACATGGGCCATCAGAATTCGTGAATTCAATATATGGGACATTGGAGACGAAAAAATGAATCATCTGCCTCACCACATTTCTCAGGAAGTAAAGAAATTGCGCGATCCACATAACTTGGAGATGCGTTGGCATGCTGGTGGGTCAATATTCTTTCTTAATGGTGAGAGACTAAACGTATCTTCCTCATTAAAATGGCCTCAAATCGAAAAAATCCTGGAAGAACGTAGAGGAAAAGGGGAAAATTGATGTGATTGAAGTTAAAGAGATGACTGATGAATATGTTTTTGATCGCTGTCCATTAAAGACTCCCCTTAATCCCCTTAATTTACCAGAGGACACCTATCTTGGGTACGGTAAACGAGCCAAAGGTGTTCGAAGAAGATTTTTTCAAGAAGTAAAAAACAGATACGGCAACTGTGTTCTTTTTGCTTGGAACGACAATGAAATAATTGGATTCCTCATATTTCTACCAAAAACTGTGGCTCGGAAAATAGGGTTAAAGACAAGCTCAAACGACAACCTGCTTCATCAAACCTTACAATATGTCTGTATGCAATTAGTATCCGCCTATAGAAAGAAAGGAGTGGGTACAACAATGATGAAGTCACTGATCACGTGGGCGAAAAACAATGGTTGGAAGCGAATAGAAGCACACAATATGCGAAGAGGCAATAAGGATGAAGACTGGCGATGGGGTTGGGCGTTACCTAAATGGATGAGTATGGGCTTCAAAACAACTGAACAATACGAGTTAGACTTTTTGAATGATAAAATACAGGTTTTTTCAGTTGTTTTAGATATCGATTAATTAGCTAATAATGTCTGCATATTTCTTCTAACAAACTTTCTTCTGCTTTTATCTCGTAGTTAGCTTTGCAGACACCCAACACTCTATACGAAATATGTTTGACTTGGGAAGTATTGGTTTGCCTAGAAAAGAGTGTTTAGATGCTTGGTTTTTGAGCCCTTATGTTGGCAAAGATTGCGAGTTCATGCCCTGTCCGAGCATTTCTGCCTCTAGCAAGAACTTCTGCGTTTATGAAGCCAACTTTATTCATTAATTCCAAAAAGGTTTTTTCTTGTAATGCGCCGCCAATGCATCTAAACCAATCATCGATGTTTTTTCTTATAACTTCTTCTAATTTTCTTTTCAGGACAATTTCTGAAAAGGCGATTGTTCCACCAGGTTTGAGTACTCTATACGCTTCTCTTAAAACAGCTTCTTTGTCAGGTGAAAGATTGTATATGCCGTCACTGGTGACAACGTCGATTGATACGTTTTCAAGAGGGATCTTATCTGAGGAGCCGTTCCTTACATCAACGTTTGTTATGTCGAGTTTCTTCATGTTGTCTCTTGCTTTCTCGACCATTTCATAGGCTATATCTATGCCGATGATTTTTCCTTTTGAACCAACTATTTGAGAAGCTATATACAGGTCAAGGCCGGCTCCACATGCAATGTCAAGCACAGTATCCCCTTTCGTCATCTCAGAAAATGAGGACGGATAATTCACTCCAGAAAAGGATTCAATTAACGATTTAGGTATCTCATCAAGAAGTTGTCTTGGATAACCCACGTCCTCTGCGAATTCCTTTCCAACCGGGAAATTAAATTGGCCCCGAGGGTTTATGGCTACTTGGGCATATTTCTCACGACAGGCATTGATAATCTCTTCATGAGTCATATTCTTGAGTTCTCTACTCATACAAATCGCCTATTCCTGAGACTTTATCAGTACCAACACATCTATAGCGAACACTGACTTGGGTCAGAGCCTATATCGATACGAGTTCAATAATCACTTTAATAGGTTTAGATTAGAATAAACTGCTGGGCATCTCTCTTCTGCTAACTTTCTGAGCTAGCCAGCTTTATTTACATCAATATTATTTAAGAGCCTGCTTGCTAGCTACTGTGGAGACATGATCTCATGATCAATAACGTAGCCCGAATTAGAAAGGTAAAAACTAAAAGAGTATCATCTTATGACGTAACAGGACGTAATCAAGATGCCTGGATTATCGATTCAGGTGAAACGAAGGTTCTGGCTGATATTAAAGGCCCAGGAATGATCACTCACATCTGGATGACACAACGGAATCATTACAGAGAAGTCCTGTTGAAAATAACTTGGGATGATGCGGAGTATCCCAGCATATTTTGTCCTTTAGGCGACTTTTTTGGTCTTGGACATGGAATTGTGAATTCATACCAATCTTTCCTCTTTTCAGCATCGAGTAGGAGCAACAATCAGTTTAACGCCGGCTGCGCTTTAAACTGCTACACTCCGATGCCATTCAGAAAACGTGCCAGAATAGAGTTAATCAACGAGTCGAAGGATAAGTTTCATCGTCAATATTTTTACATTGACTACGAAACATATGATTCCGAAGCTGAGTTGGAAGGTCTAGGATATTTCCATTCTGAATACCGTCGTGAAAACCCATTTGGTGGATGGGGTCATGAAATTCAAGTGAATTCTCCTGAAGCAAACATCGTAAACAAGGAACGAGATGCCTGGGAAAATAATTACGTTATTCTTGACACTAAAGGCCGAGGACAATACATAGGGTGTAACCTAAGCATCACAAACTTTCAAGGAACATGGTGGGGCGAAGGCGATGACATGATTTGGGTAGACGGATACAAGTGGCCGCCAGACATACACGGCACAGGAAGTGAAGACTACTTTAATCAGGCATGGAGAATGCAGAAGAACGCGTTCCTCCGCAACGGATCATCAATTCATCTACAGGATACAGGAGGCTACCAAACAAGTTACGTGTTTCACATTGAAAACCCAGTCCACTTTGAAAAAGAAATCAAAGCAACCATCGAACACGGACACGGAAACCACCTATGCAACGAAGTTAGCAGCGTAGCCTATTGGTACGCTGAAAAACCCAGTCGAGTCCAAGAACCTCCGTCCCTAGAAAAAAGGATGCCAGTTAAGCGAGACGAGATCAACCACAAGTGGGTTCACGATAAAGAACGACAAACAACAACAAAAAAAATTAAACAAAATGAAGAAATGTTAGAAATGAAGAAAAGATGGCGCGAAACTCATCCATAACTACATATGATTGGCTAAGAAAAGAAAGCTAACTGTTCAAAATCGATGAAATCAGTGATTTATGTACATCATTCAGTTCTCGTCACATCGTATATCTTCTGTGAAATCTTCCACTGGTTATCATGTTTGACCAGGTTTAGGTAGTCAGTGCCGTATAGGGTTTTCTCACCTATTTTCAATTTGAAGTCAAGTCGAACATTGGCGACACCGCCTACATAGCTTGTAGTGACTTCAAGAGGTATTTCTTCGGAGTCTGTGCCAGATTCATGTCTTTCCTTAATCCTATCTGCAAAAACCTTTATTGGTGTGACCTTCTTTTTAAGGTCATTCTCACCAGCGTATATTACTACAGCATCTGGATAAAACGCTCTTTTGAAGAACTTGTAATCGCCCGTTTTTATGGCTAGTAAATAGATGTCTACAGCTTCCCTGATTTTTTGTAGTTCCATATGACTCAACATTAATCCTTCTTTCAAAGCTTATACTACTTTATACTTAAAACGACATGACCTAAAATAAGCTTTTCAAAATATGATATGCAGATTCCTATGGATTGAATATACATATAGTTTTTTTCTATCTTTCATTAGCATCTAATTCAAAACTCTTCTTGGGTACTGATTCTTTAACAATAGCTTATACTGCTCATAATTATTTTTAATACATTTTGGCTAGCTAGGCCTAGCGCTTGGGGATTAATATTTTAGCTTCCAAACCTTCTCTCATACTAACCCACTTTTTCTCTCTAAACTTATAATTCATTTTTAAAAGCCCACCATTCTTGGTAACGTATCTTTAGGTGTTTTAAAAGGTTCAAATGTTTTTGGAAGATTGATGCTGGCAGAGAAAATAGTTGCTGATACTAGACTTGGCAGCTTCTTTGTCTTAGTTACAGCGAGCTAGTTAAAAAGAAGCGTTTTTTTGGAGTGATTTTAAAACGATATTATAATGAACTATGAAGTAAGTCTGAAATGCAAACGAAAAGAATAGTAATAGTTAGAGAGGAGACTCTAATTCTTCAAAACGGGTTTTATCCCAAAGTAGATGCATAGACAACAAATTATCTATACCATGTAAATAGAGGCGCCTCCTCACCTCACAAGAGAACTAGTTCAAGGTCAGTCGAATAGGCAAATGCAAGGATTTAGAGACGCCACTGTTTTTTGGTTTTTTGAGCTTATTAAAGATAACGAAGAAGAAGAGTTTCGATTAAATATGGCACGCGCTGTTGTGTATTTTTATTCACTAATCACTTTACTGATAAAAGGGGTAGCTAGCGTACGCTGCAAGCGTTTAGATGCTCATAACGGTCCATCCTATTTTGTAGTAATTACGCGCTAGTTAGATATGAAGCGAGTGTGTAGCTAGAACTCTTCCAACATTTTTTAGAGTAACTTTTAAGTAAATTAACTAGACTATTTTTTGGCTAATCTAATTAAGGAAACATGATGGAATTGGAGGAATAGGTGTTGAATGATACATATCTTATCAGACGGGCGGAATCATCTGACGATGCTAAACGATTGCATGCACTGTTTTCAGACGTTTTTCATCCGGAGGATATAGGTACTCTAGCTGAAACTATGTTTCATCATATGCCTCGGATGAAGCGAAAGTACTGGTTTATCGCTGAAGAGAAAGAAACAACGAAGGTCGTCTCTGCCTTTGTTCTTATCCCCTGGACGTGGGAATTGGAAGGGACAAAGCTACACGTTGCTGAAATGGGTATAGTCGGAACTCAGGAAAAGCATCGGGGACGAGGACTTATGAGAACCCTAAATCGTGAATTTGATAAGACCCTTGATGAAGAACAGTTTGATCTTGCGGTCATCCAGGGTATCCCTGGCTTTTATCATCAATTTGGGTACCATTACGCTATTCCCCTAGAAAATCACATCAATATGCCTCTCCATTTAATCTTGGAGAAACAGGAAAAAGATAACTACTCGTTTCGTCTTGCCCGCGTAGAAGATATTCCCTATCTGCTGCAGGCAGACCAAACTTATCGAGAACATTTCTCCCTTTCTACGTTCAGAGACAAAGCAAACTGGAAATACTTGTTGACGGATAGCCTCAACACGGAATATGGGTCTGAATATTGGATTATGGAACATCGAGATAAGCCCTCACAGTTTTATTTCCGAATTCCTAGACACGGCTTTGGCAGTGGACTTATTCTCAGTGAAATCAGTGAAAACATAACATATGAAGCCCTTTGGTATCTGCTCTTCTTCTGTAAAAAACACGCTATTGAACGAAAAAAACCCTATCTCCGACTCAATCTCCACCACGATTCAACAGCAAGCAAAATGGCTATTTCTATGGGAGCAGAACAAGGAAAAACTTACGCCTGGCAGATAAAAATACCTAACATAATACGTCTCTTGACAACAATGAGTCCAATCCTCGAACAACGCCTAGAAACCAGTTCGTTCAAACAGTTCTCTGGGACTCTTAGGTTAAACTTCTTCAAAACGAAAGTGGATCTCCACTGGATCAAGGGACATCTTGAAAATGTGTTACCCGCAGAAGGTGAGTGTCAGGATACGTTCTCTATCAAGGCGGATCTATTTCCCACCCTCTGTTTGGGTCACAGAACATGGCAGGAAATTCAGTATATCCGACCCGATATATCTCCATCCTCTGGAAGAAGTGCGCTTTTGGTCGAAACTCTTTTCCCTCCCAAAAAATCGTGGATTCACGAACAATATTAAAACAAGGCGAAAACTAGATAGCTACGATGAAGTTGATTAGAAACTGTCATTATGAGATATACTCTTTCAACTCACAAAACCTTATGTACGCGACAGGAACGGTGTGGAGGGTCGAGAGGGAATCGGAGCGAAGCGACAGCGAAGCGCAACAAATTCAAGGTACTTATCGATTAAAAAATAAAATAATTACCTTATATTTTATTTAGTTGACTTTACAAATGGATTAATCCCCTTCGGGGCGATAAATCTTAATTATCCATTTCAAGCTTCTCTAGATATTCGTCATTTTTTCTTTTTAGAATACTTAGCAAACCCTGCAGTTCTCTTGGTCTTTTTCTTTTTTTTCTTCAGTCTCTCTTGTTCTTTATGTTTCTCCTGTCCTGCAGCTTTTTTTAGACGACTTCTACTGCTTTTCTTGGGCATTTATTTATTCCCCAGATAATTTAGGTATTTACTTTTTCTCAGTAAACAAAATATAAGAATGTTTTCATTTCTAAAATTTCATTTCTAAAACCTAAGCGAACTTTAGCGCGTGAAACAGTTTAAACCTTAACACAGCTAGCTAGCTTAGAGATAAAGATATGTGGTGTTGAAGAAAGGATGTTAAAACATTTCTTGTAGAGTTTTGAATGCTTCGATGAATTCTTCTGCAAACTTGTTGGCATACTTCTCCGAACCTCTATGCTCTTTACCCCGCGTTCGAAGATGATGATAAAACTCGTGAAGAATCACGAAGGGATTGTTAAGAGATTCCCGGTTCATAAAATGGATGGTCTTGGTCTTAGAAACATAACATCCAATTTTCTTACTATACTTCTTTGGCATACCGACTTTCAGAATTGGAATGTCAACACTGTAATGATGACTCAACGCTTTAATGGCTTCAAGGTTCTCTTTCATGAGAATCATTTGAACGACCTTGGCTTTGAACAGATATTCACTATTGAGCATCAGTAGTCCCTTTCGTCAAATTCATTCATCAGACATACCCATTCCAAACCCAGTCAAATACATTCCTTAATTTAAAATTGGAATACTCCCTTGAAACTGACAAGTCGGATTAACTAGCTAGATGTTTACTTTTAAGGAGCAGACGATTTGATAACGTATGTGCCTAATTAAGACTTGTATCCTAACCACTTAGCAAAAATCACTATGTTGTGCAAATTTATCTTAGCGAGTTATAACTAATCCACTAAATTAAAGAATTCAGGTTGAGTTAGAAGACCTGGTTACACGAGAAGGAACTGACATCACACATATTGTTTGTTTGTCTTTGGCACTCAAAAATCCATGAGGATTGAGGGATTACTTTTAAATTTGTTAGCTAGTTAGAATCAAAGACAGTTGGAAGAATGATTGCAAAAAAATGGAAAGAAAATAGTGTGTGTCATTAAATCTAATTATTTACTTGCCTTAGCGAGTTCTATACCCATGATTCTGCATTTGTCAAGAACTGTTTGGTCTGGGGCTCCACGAGACTCGATTGATTCACCAATCTGGGTACCAACTCGACTGAAGAGGCTTAGTACCTCTTTGACTCTTCCTCCTCCACCATGGCTATAGAATACGATGTATGGCTTTCCCTGATATCCAGGTTCATTTCTGTGTATGTACCAGTCGTCCATGAAGGTTTTTAAGGTTCCCGCAAGGTAGCTGTAATAGTCTGGTGTGCCAAAGGCTACACAATCGTATATGGAATATTCTTTTATTGGATATCTCTCGTGATTGGCATTGTGGAGAGTTACATCACAGCTCTCCGATCTAAGGCCTGCTGCTATCTCTTCAGCCATCTTACCGGTGTTGCCATGCTGCTGTGAGTGATACAATACTAGTGCTTTTGTCATCTTGATCCACCTCACTTATTCGAATCTATACCTTATTTATCTTTTTTTTCATTCATTTCCCGCGCGTGCTGAATGGGACTGGGCACTCACTAGATAGCTGAAAATATTTCACAAATCTGCTAAAAAAGGAGAGATACGCGTGCACCTCACAAAGAATAAACATTTAATATCGCACGTTTGACTCTTATTGATTTGAAGGAATGAAAGATGCCTGAGGGAAAAGCAATTGTCCTGTTTTGGACTAAAAACGGAAATACGGAAAAAGTTGCACGACGTATTTACGATACTTTACAGAAAGCCGGGATGCAGGTGTCGATATCGCTTATTAATAAAGACGTCGAGATAGAATACCTAGACTACAATCTGATTTTTCTTGGAGCTCCTGTTTATCATAACCTATCAGCCGCGCCGATTCTCTCTTTTCTACGTAAAACTAGGAGACGTGATGGAGTTAAAATTTTAGCTTCGGCACCTGAAATACCCGGAGTGGTAGCAGTTCCTTTCTGTACATATGGAGGTGGACACACAGGGTCCAGTGAGGCGATACCTATGCTGACACACATCGGACAGTACTTTGAACACGAAGGTATCCGCGTGGTGGATTACATTTCATCAGTCGGTTTTTTCCCGGAGGCCGATGAATCATACAACACCGAGGGTCGATTCGGAGATATTCGACAGCGACCAGACGAACACGACTTGATTGAGGTTGAAGGAAGGGTGAAGGGTATTTTACGTCGCTTGCACAGGGTTCTACCTTTAGGAGAACTCAATCTGTAAACTAGCGCCCGTTAAGTTTTAAGATTAAAAAAGGTACAGTAAAGTATCGGTTAAAATTGTTTAGGTTGCCAAATACCTATAGAACAGATGGAATTGCATAAAGGATAGCTAAAGCTATCAAAGATATTTATCATAAAAGACAATAGAAGTATTTTTCCAGATTTATGGTTAAACTTTACTAAATTTGGAAGAAATTTTGAAGAGCATCTTAAGGCTAGTTAAATAATTCGGGTTTTTCGGTATGTATTGGGATTAATGTGGTTGGATTAATCTGTTTTATCATCTCTTTTATTTCTGTACCTGATGCATGGCCTGATGCGTGAGTTGAATATTGTTTAATCTTGAAATGAGTTAGCCAGTTTTTCTTTCTCTCTTCGTCAAGTTCCATTTCATCACAAAAAGGATCACATGAAGATTTTATCCAAATAGCATTTTTTGGTTTAATATCTGTAAGTTGGTTCATTTCCCACATATTCATCGAAACCACGTATTTCAAAGGGTCTCTGCTCAATTCTTGTGAAGTGATCGAGTTCGTTCTGTGAAGGAAGTCTCTTTCCCACTTTGAATAATCTTGATTCACCATCTTATAATCAATAGATTGTTTGCCGATTAATCCCCAGCTTTTTTTTCCAATAAATATTTTAACGTCATCTAAAGAGAAGGGGCTGGATTCTGCTAAAGCTTCTATCAAATATGCAAGTTTTAAATTAATGACAAATTCGCGGTTACTGGCTTTCACTGATTCAAAGATTGTGTTAACTCGATCTAAATCTCTTGCGGGGTGTTCCACAAAAACGAGTCCCTTAGAATCTGAGATTATTTCTTTCATCCGTTCTTTTACGCTCTCTTCGCTGTCTTTGTTTGTGTTGTCTATTCGGGTTCCTTCACAAAGCAGCCATTTAGGCCTTGCTAACTTTGCCTTCTCAACAAATCTTTTACTTTGTTCACTTCTTGAACCGTGAAAACGGATATCGCCAGTATAGACCAAATTTCCTTCATCACTATAAACGAGGTATCCGCAAGCTCCTGGAAGAGAGTGATCCACAGGGACCATTTCAATCTCTAAATCTTTTATCGTCTCTTTTGTTTCCGGCCTCATTATCCTAAAATCTCGTTCGTGAACGAAATCCTTGTTTCTTTTGGTAACTCTCGATAAACCTCCTCTCTTATTTTCATAAAATTGGAATGCTTCACAAGCAGTTATAAAATCTGATAATGGGTTGCTTCCTGTCTCTTCAAGGCATTGCATTATTGTCTTGGTTACTTGTGAACAATAGATAGGGATGTCAAATCTTAGAAAATGAATGTATTGAGCATGATCTGCGTGGGCGTGGGACAGAAAAACTGCGTCAAACTTTCTTTCCTCTTCCTGTCGACCCATATGCTTCAGATAATCCCCACGATACAGACCTTCTAGGTCGGGTAAAAGACCTAACTCGAAAAAATCAGTGAGTGCAGCACATTTTCTTGGCTGCAGAAATTCTGAGAAGAATTTTGAGGCTTGTTTGAAACTCATCCCAAAGTCTAAAAGTATTCGGGTATCC
>Ga0164321_10000148_pt1 | contig 10723 bp, 4 predicted proteins | sample GuaBasSediGuay12_FD_121799 | JGI IMG/M metagenome (GOLD analysis project Ga0164321, IMG submission 121799) | Subseafloor sediment microbial communities from Guaymas Basin, Gulf of California, Mexico - Guay12, Core 4567-28, 21-24 cm | ecosystem: Environmental > Aquatic > Marine > Hydrothermal... | reverse complement strand
TATCTCCACGGTCTGTGCAGCACCAGTAGCACCCACAGGATGACCCTTGCACTTCAGTCCTCCGGAAACGTTAATGGGTTTTACACCATCTCTGGCAGTCTTGCCCTCCCCTGCTGCTGTAGCTGCTTCTTTACCTTCCTTAAAGAAACCCAGGTCAGCAATCGCCATTACTTCGGCAATCGTAAAACAATCATGAACCTCGGCTATGTTTATATCCTGAGGCCCAATACCAGCCATTTCGTAAGCCTGTTGTGCTGCAATCTTCGCTGCAGGCACAGATGTTAGGGTTTCCCTGTCATGGAGATTATGGCCACTGGCTTGTCCTGTCCCAATAATATAAAGAGGTATATCAGTGAAGTTTTTAGCTATCTCCTCGGCCACCAGAAGGATACAGGCTGCTCCGTCTGTAATAGGACAACAATCAAACAATGTATTCGGCCAAGCAATTACCGGATTATATCTCGAGTCATGAAGGAATTCCATTTCATCAGCCCAACTTGGAACTGGTTTCCCCTTTTCTTTAGCTTTGGCCCTACGCATATCCATAACATCTTTAATAGTCTTGGAAAAATGTGCCTTGGGATTCAGGGCTCCATTACTATGATTCTTTATCGCTATCCTCAACAAATCGTCGTGAGTTGTTCCATACTTTTCCATATGTGCAGTTGCCATAGAGGCATAAAGTCCAGGAAAGGTAAATCCGGCTGCACTTTCATAGGCTGTATCCGAACCACAGGCAAGAGCCATTGTGGTCCAGTTGGTCGGCAACACACTCATCTTTTCTGTGCCACCAACTAAGACCATATCATACATGCCTGAGGCTATCCCCATAATCCCCTCTCTCACAGCAACTGAACTGCTAGCACATGCATCCTCAATTTTAAGTGCTGGACGAGGGGTCAGACCAATTACATCGGCACATAAAGCCCCCATCACTGACTGAGACTCCCACATCTCAGCTCCACAATTTCCTACATACAGAGCCTCAATATCCTGAGGATCAAACCCTCTATCCACAGAGTTCACCGTATCAAGGAAGGCCTCCGCAAATAACTCACGGTTGGTAACATCCGGTCGGATGCCAAATGGTGACATCCCAGCACCAATCATAGCAACCCCTCTGCCAAGTTTCCTCTTTCTTTGAACCATTATTACACCTCCTAAAAAATTAGCGGTTATGTAAAAACTTGAAGTATTTCATACAGATCATGTCCAGACTCTACACTCAATATCTCATTAATTGTCAACTTTTTGTCAACCTAAAAAATCTTTTTATTGTCAACCATATCATTGGACCGCGGGGATGACAGGAGTAAAGAAAAGAACCTATGCTGGTTAGTTAATATACAGAAAACATTCTGTATAGCAACAAATTCATTGCCTCTTATAGGGCTACTGAGTATCGTAAATTTATCTCCATTAGATACAATATGGCGCAAGAATGATTCCCTTGCTGCTATTGAAGAGCCCAAAAAAAGTATGTTGATTTCTTATCTCTTCTTGACTACATTAGCATAAAAAATTTGTATGCTATTGGTAGCAAAATCCTATTTTTATAAAAACAAAGATGAAAAGTACCAGTAAAACACTCTACCTGTTAGATGGAAATTCATATATACACAGGGCCTTTCATGCAATTAGAAATCTCTCCAATTCTAAAGGCCTGCCTACCAATGCCATACTTGGCTTTACAAAGATGCTTATTAAACTCCTCGATGATAAATCACCTGATTATGTGGCTGTAGCCTTTGATGTGAAAGGGCCTACCTTCAGGCATAAAATATTTAAAGATTACAAGGCCACAAGGCCCCCTATGCCAGAGGATATGGCAGTACAGATTCCCTATATTAAAGATGTGGTTGCCGGATTAAATGTGAAGATTCTGGAAAAGGAAGGATATGAGGCAGATGATATTATTGGAACCATTGTAAGATTAGCCAGTAATCAAGGCCTTAATGTTGTTATTGTTAGTGGTGACAAGGACTTCAGGCAGGTCCTATCGGAAAATACGGTTATGTGGGACTCGATGAGTGAAAAACTGACGGATTATGCTTCTATAAAACGGGATTATGAGATTGAGCCTGAACAGATAATTGAAGTAATGGCCCTTTCAGGAGACGCAGCAGATAATATCCCCGGTATCCCTGGAGTTGGAGAAAAGACAGCCCTTAACCTTATCCAACAGTTTAATTCAACCGAAGAGCTTTTTGAAAATACGGATAAAATAGCTAAGAACTCACTTAAGAAAAAGGTGGAGCAGTTTAAGGAGCAGGCCATTTTAAGCAAAAAATTGGTCACGATAAATAATTCTGTACCAATTGATATAACAATTGATGATTTAAGGTTTATGTCGCCCAAAAAAGACAGGCTGGCTGAGATATTCCGGGAACTGGAATTTAAATCACTTATAGATAAATTCTCCGAACATGCTGAACTCAGTGAAAAAGACTACCGATTAATACTGAACACAGAAGACCTAAAATCTCTTATACAAACTATAAGAGAGAAAGGGATAGTTTGCCTTGATACAGAGACCACCAGCAAGAGCCATCTGACTGCAGAACTGGTAGGCATATCATTCTGTGTTGATCCAGGGGTTGCATACTATTTACCTTTAGGCCATACATATAATACCGTAGGACCCCAGATAGATATTGACGAGGCCTTAGCCATTCTAAAGGATATCTTTTGTGATAACGCCATAAAAAAGATAGGGCAAAATATCAAATATGATGCAGAGGTACTGTATAAATATGGTATAAATCTGAAGGGAATATCTTTTGATACCATGATCGCCTCATATGTGATTGATCCTTCCCTGCGCCAACACAATCTGGATTACCTGGCACAGCATTATTTAAGCTACAAAATGATCAGTTATAAGGATGTAACTGATCATAATAAAGACAAAAATTTTGCCTTTGTTGATATCAACAAGGCCAAGGAATATTCCTGCGAGGATGCAGAGATAACGCTCCTTTTAAAATCTATTTTAAAAGAAAGACTTAAAAATACCGATAATTATGCCCTATTTCAGGATCTGGAGATGAAGCTCATCCCGGTTTTGATGGATATGGAAATAACCGGAATAAAGATAGATGTAAATTTTTTTAAAGATATGTCAAAAAAATTTGCTGGTGAGCTCTCCTCCACTGAACGCAAGATCTTTAATCTAGCTGGAGAGGAATTCAACATAAATTCCCCCCAGCAACTTGGATATATCCTCTTTGAAAGGTTGAACCTCCCAGGGAAGAAAAAGACAAAGAAAAAGTCCGGATATTCTACCGACTTTGAAGTCTTAACCGAGCTAGCAAACCTTCATGAAATCCCTACCCTTCTATTGCGTTTCAGGACTATCAGCAAGCTCAAATCTACCTATCTAGATGCCCTAGTGAATATGGTAAACCCAAATACTGGAAGGCTCCACACTTCTTACAATCAGACAGTCACTGCAACTGGAAGGTTAAGTAGCAGCAATCCGAATCTCCAAAACATACCTATCAGAACTGAAGAAGGAAGGGAGATAAGAAAAGGATTTATTGCAGATAATGGTCATCTTCTTCTTTCTGCTGATTACTCACAGATAGAGTTACGGGTATTTGCCCATTATTCAGATGACCCTGTACTTCTTCGAGCCTTTGAGAAGGGAGAGGACATACATACCAGGACAGCTGCAGAGGTATTTGACCTTGATCCAAAAATGGTCACAGAGGAAATGCGCCGGATGGCAAAAACCATCAATTTCGGGATCATTTATGGAATGGGGCCGATCAAACTAGCCAAAGAGCTTGGGATAAACAAGAAGGTAGCACAAGTTTATCTTGACAGCTATTATGAAAGATATAAAGGCGTTAAGAATTTTAAAGAAAAAATGACATCCCAGGCAAGGCAAAATGGATACATAACAACCCTGCTTAAAAGGAGGCGATATCTACCGAATATAAACAGTGATAATGAAAGGTTAAAAGGCGAGGCAGAAAGGGCTTCTATTAATACGCCCATACAGGGAACGGCCGCTGACCTTATAAAGATGGCCATGATTAATATCGCCAAAAGATTAAAGAAGGAAAATTTAAGGACAAAGATGCTTCTTCAGGTCCATGACGAGTTAGTTTTTGAGGTTCCACAAGAGGAACTCAATAGTGCTACAAAATTAGTAAAAGATGAGATGGAGGGTGTTTATCCCTTGAATATTCCACTTAAGGTGGATATAAGCTGGGGTAACAACTGGGACGAAGCGCATTAAATTTGATACTGGATACTAGTGAAGCTACGCCTCAAACCGACGAGTGGAGGAGAATCATATTCCATTGCTTGAGGAGAAGTCCCGAAAGGTCGGGATTGGTTTCGTCTAATGTTCTACGGTTTCGCTGCTGGTTTTCCCGAGATATCGAGATTAACCGTTAACCGATTCGAGCTGTGCAACCGCAACCATTCCACGATCCCAATTATCCTTTGCACTTAATGGCGTAACAGAAACTTGACATAAATCCGCCGTAAGTCTGGCGGATAAATGTTAAGATCTCAGCTTATATATACATCTAGTTACTTGATAATGGATACAGGCACCTTAGATCACTTTTAATATTAGGCACTTAAAATGGAAAATTACTATATTGGTATTGATGCTGGTTCTGTAAGTGTAAATGCTGTTGTAATCAACGACAAAGGAGAATTAATTTTCGAGTACCCTTACAAAAGACACTTTGGCGGAGTGGAGACCTCTGTCTTTGAGATCGTCAATGAGTTATACAGCCGCTTTGATTTTGAAAAAATAAGGTCCCTCGCCTTTACAGGAAATCATGGAAGAATAATCAGTGATAGGATAGGTGGATTTTATGAGTTTGAATCTATTACTCAAATCCTTGGTTCCGTGTTCTTACAACCAGAGGTAAGGACTATTATCAGCATGGGCGGACAGGATACTGCCTTGTATATCCTGAATCACCATGGAAACAGGTGGGACCTTGATGACTTCAATACAAATAGCCCCTGCGCCTCTGGTACAGGGTCCTTTATTGATCAACAGGCAGAAAGATTGGCATCATCTATCTACGGTAAAGACTTCGATGCATCAGAGGCTCACATCACCAAGATCCTGGAAGATTTCATCACCCTCGGTCTTAAAAGTAAAAACCCTGCAAGGGTGGCTTGCCGGTGTACCGTTTTTACCAAGTCAGATATGATTCACCTCCAGAATAAAGGTGAAAAACTCGAAGATATCATTGCTGGTTTACATGTTGGAAATGCATCCAACTACTTGAGCACCATTGTCTCTAATCGGTTGCTGCCAAAACCTATACTATTTATCGGTGGCTTAACAATGAACGGGCTTCAGGTTCAGGCCTTTAGAGATCATTTTCCTGAAATAATTGTGCCCAAACATTCCACCTCTGTTGGAGCCTTGGGGGTTACTCTCCAGGCTAAAGAATTAGATATAGCCAATAAGCCTGATTTAGATGAGCTTAAATCCATGACGGAAAAGGGGGCATTTTCATTCTCGGCAGCACCCAAATTGGAACTGATTAAAACACATTTTCCGGAAGACAATGAAGTAAAGGTACTGTCGAAGCGCAGAAAAAGGATTCCGGTATTCTTAGGGATCGATATAGGTTCAACAACCACCAAATATGCCCTTATCAATGAAAAGAGAGAGATCATTGACAAAGAATATCGCCAAACAATGGGCAAGCCAATTGAGGTCACACAAACTCTCTTAAATATATTAAAAAACAGATGCGGAAACCTGATCGATATCAAAAGCGTGGCAACTACCGGGTCAGGGAGAATGGTGGTTGGTGATTTCCTCAATGCAGATCTGATTATAGACGAGATTACTGCTCACGCACGGGGCGCTGTTGAAATTGACCCTATGATAGATACTGTTTTTGAGATAGGAGGGCAGGACAGTAAGTACGTCTCTATCTCCAATACCCATCCACTTGATTTTGACATGAACAAGGTATGCGCAGCTGGAACAGGGAGCTTTCTGCATGAGCTGGCAAACAAAAATGGCATAAACATTGTTGAAGAATTCCAACAGCTTGCCCTGTTGTCAAAAAATCCTATCAAATTGACTGAACGATGCACCGTGTTTATGGAATCTGATCTTGTATCCTATGCGCAAAAAGGTGGATACAAAAACGATCTTATCGCCGGCCTATGCTATGCCATTGTCTACAACTACCTGAACAGGGTGGTGGGAAATAAAAAGGTAGGGAAGAGGATTATGTTTTTGGGAGGTCCTTCACTCAATAAGGCGATAGTGGCCGCCTTTGAGGCGGTACTGGGAAAAGGTATTTTGATACCCAAGCACAGAGAGGTGTTAGGTGGTTTCGGGGCTGCCATCAGTGTACAGGAAAAGATGGAGAAGCAACATAAAAAGGCATCTGTTTTTAGGGGGTTAGAAGAAACAATTAATGACCAATTGGATTATAAAGAGGCAATATGCCATGCGAACCCACAGTGCCATAATGAATGCAAGCTGAAGATATATAATTTCAGCGGAAGAAAGAGTATATGGGGAGGAGAGTGTGGCAGATATGAAATAAGAGGCCAATATAGCGAGAAAAAAGAAGATTACTTTAAACTGAGAGACACTATCTGGGAAAGACACCTTAAAGGCCTTTACCATGAGCTGGGAGATTTGAAAAGTGGTGCTGAGGAAGACAAAAAAGTCATCTTTGAAATTGATGGGAGGCCAACTATTGGGATGCAGAGGGCATTATATAGCCACCAGACAGCCCTTTTCTGGGCAAGCTTCTTTGACAAAATTGGACTTAGACTTGTATTAACACCAAAAACAAACGACCGGATCTCAAAATTAGGCATTGAATCAATGACAACAGAGACATGCTATCCTGTAAAGGTCTCACATGGTCATGTCATAGATTTAATAGGCAATACTCGATACCTATTTCTCCCAAACATAATTAATCTTCCCTCTAAAGGAGAAGAGAAAAAGAGTTATTATTGTCCCCTGGTTTCGGGAAATCAATATATGGTAAAGACTGCATTGGGGCTAAAGGATACCGATATCTTAAATCCTACTGTCCATCTCAAATATAACCCGGATCTATTAAGCATAGAATTGCATGAACAGATCGGTAAAACTTTAAGGGCATCCTTAAGTAAAATTAAAGAGGCATTAGATGTAGCATTTAGTAGACAGCAGGATTTTGAAAATGAGATGTATAAAAAATGTGCTGAAATCACATCCTTCCTGGTAGATAATCAACCCTTGGTTGTTGTTACTGGTAGACCATATAATCTCTATGATGAGAAGCTGAATTTGAGAATTGGACAGAATCTGTCTAAAATAGGCTTAACAGCCCTTCCCATGGATTTTTTTGATATCAGAGATATTGATCTATCTGATTTCCCGAAAATGTATTGGTCTATGGGTGCCAGGATATTAAAAATGGCAAAGCTAATAAAGAATACCCCAAACTTTTTTGGTCTCCATCTGACCAACTTCAGTTGTGGCCCAGACTCATTTAATGAGCATTTCTACAAATATATAATGGGAGAAAAGCCTTATCTCATCCTGGAATTGGATGAACACACTGCCGTGGCAGGTGTCATGACAAGGCTCGAGGCATTCAAAAACGTGATACAATCTGTTCAAAAAATTGAGGCCATACAGACTCAAACCGTCAAATTTACTGCAATGGGGTCTTGAAAAATGGAAAAAGTTGCGGGGTTAGATACTTTTAGGGTTATATCGGAGCGGGTTGGACGATTTAACGTTCAAGGAAAGACATTCCTGATCCCAGAGATGAACAGGATTGGATGTCATCTTTTGGCAGGGGTCTTCCGCGGTTTTGGAATAAATTCTAAAGTTATGGAAACATATGAAGGACTTGATCTGGGAAAAGAATTCACATCTGGCAAGGAGTGCTTTCCATGTGTTGTAACCCTTGGTGATATCCTTCAATTTATGAAAAAGGAAAGAGAGAGGCTTGGAAATAGATTTGATCCTGAAAACTATATGTATTTTATGCCAGAGTCTGATGGCCCATGCAGGTTTGGTATGTATAACAAATATCACAGGATAATCCTTGATTCCTTCCCTGGCTTAGACAGGGTGAAAATTGCCTCACTAAGTTCAGAGGATGCTTATGCCCTCGATGGATTGATCCCAAAAGAAAAGATGCAAGATTTTAGGAAAGCGGCATATCTTTCCGTTGTAGTGGGTGATATAATTGATAGATTGCTTTGGAGGATTAGACCATATGAGAGAGAGGAAGGCGAGGCAGACAAATTTATTAATGAGGCAATGGAACGGGTGACTGAATCTTTTTCTAAAAATTCATCCGAAAAAAATCTCTCTGTTATTCTTGACGATTTAGTAGAAATTGTTAAGCAAGGGAAAGAGATTATTGACCCTAATATTCCCAAAAAGCCTCTCATAGGTGTGATTGGAGAAATCTATGTTAGGACACACGTTAAATCTAATCAGGATACCATTAGAACGCTTGAAAAATATGGCGCCGAGGCAATTAACGCCTCCATTGCTGAATGGGTAAACTATACTGCCTATGATCAGGTCAGATTAGCCAAGATTGCCCTGAGATTAAATCTTAAGAGATTCCAGCTAAAAGAGATAAAGGAAGCTATTCTAAGGTATCTGAAATACAATCTCACTCTCTTCTACCAGTATATGCAACAGAGAAAAGTCTACAAAATGGTACGTAATTATATTGATATTGAGGAAGATCACAAGATAGGCCATCTGGAGAAGGTATTAAAAAAGGACAATACCTTCTCCTTTGAGGTTGGCACTGAGGCCTGTCTTAGTATCTCATCAGCCTTAGAGTATGGCAGAAGAGGATACAACGGAATTGTAAACATATTTCCCTTTACCTGCATGCCAAGCAATCTTACCTCTGCAATTACCAAGCCTTTAATGGCAAAGCTAAATACGCCATACATTGATATCTCATATGATGGCTCCTTCCAACCTGGAAGGGAGGCGGCCTTAAGAACATTTATGTACCAAGCATATCAACACTTTAAAACACACGGTAAACCTTAAATGTCATTTAAAATGCTAATAAATGCAGTAGACCCTGAAGAATACCGGGTTGCCATACTAAAGAATGGTGACCTGGATGAGTTTTATATTGAAACCTCAACAAAAGAAGAGACAAAAGGAAATATTTATAAAGGTGTCGTGACCAGGATTGAGCCTTCTCTTCAGGCCTCCTTTATAGATTATGGGGCAGGAAAAAATGGTTTCATACCGATAGGGGAAATACATCCTGAATATTATGAATCTCCAGAGTTAATTTCTGAGTCAAAAACACCTGTTCCTATAGAAAATGTCCTTAAAAAAGGAAAAGAGCTACTTGTTCAGGTAACTAAAGAGATGGTGGGAAGAAAAGGAGCCTATCTTACCACTTACATATCATTGGCAGGTCGCTGCCTTGTCTTAACTCCTGGTAGACCAACAGGTGGTATCTCCCATAAAATAGAGGATGATGAGGAACGGCAAAGGCTAAAGTCTGTTATGAATCATCTAAAGCTGCCAGAAGGGGTAGGCTATATTGTAAGGACTGCGGCTTTAGGCCAAAAAAAGCGGGTAATAGCTCGTGATTTAAATAATCTCTTGAGAATGTGGCAGGATATCAAAAAAAGGGCTGAAACCAAACCTACCCTATCCATTATATTTAAAGAGCAAGATCTTGGCCTAAGGGCCGTTAGGGATTATTTTACCGCTGAGGTAGATGAAGTCTTGGTTGATGACAGAGAAACCTGGTTTGAGATAAAAAATTTTATGAGGATTATCTCTCCTCGACATCAAAGAAATGTAAAATTATACAAGGAAAAGAAACCAATATTTTCCGAATATGGAATTGAAAAACAGATCGAACAGATATATAGCAATAGGGTACCTTTGAAAAATGGAGGTTCAATTGTTATTGACTCCACCGAGGCACTGATTGCAATTGATGTTAATAGCGGGAGATCCACAAGATCCAAAGGTATAGAGACAACAGCCTTTAAAACTAATCTGGAAGCAGCCAGAGAAATAGCCAAGCAATTAAGGCTCAGGGATATAGGTGGTTTGGTAGTAATAGACTTTATTGACATGAAAGACCCCAAACATGAACGAGAATTAGTAAAACGGGTAAAAGAGGAGACCAAAAGGGATAGGGCAAAGATAAATATATCCTATATCTCCAAATTTGGATTAATGGAACTTTCTAGACAGAGATTGAGCCCATCAATAGAATCAAAGAGTTACCAGCTCTGTGAATTCTGTCAGGGACGAGGGATAGTGAGGTCTGTTGAGGCGACTTCAGTTTCTTTCTTGCGCCAGATATGGCTGGGTACATCAAAAGGAAATATAAATAGGGTAACCGGGATACTGCCAAGCAAGGTTGCCAACTATCTTTTAAATAAAAAAAGGGTGGAATTAGCTGAACTTGAAAAACGCTATGAAGTTAGCATAGAAATTCAAGGAAATCCTGACCTCCCACTTTGGGGAGGTAGCCTGGACTTTATTGAGAGAAGTGAGGTAAAAGAGGCCTAAGATTTAGTATGCGCCTGTAGCTCAGCTGGACAGAGCAGCGGACTTCTAATCCGCAGGTCGCAGGTTCGAATCCTGCCGGGCGCGCCATTGATTTTACTGCACTTGCATCCCCTCAATGTACAACGAATCCGACGGTCTCTTACTGTTCATTGTACAAGGGCTGTACATGATTCTCCTTCTTTCCCC
>Ga0164321_10000147_pt1 | contig 10750 bp, 10 predicted proteins | sample GuaBasSediGuay12_FD_121799 | JGI IMG/M metagenome (GOLD analysis project Ga0164321, IMG submission 121799) | Subseafloor sediment microbial communities from Guaymas Basin, Gulf of California, Mexico - Guay12, Core 4567-28, 21-24 cm | ecosystem: Environmental > Aquatic > Marine > Hydrothermal... | reverse complement strand
TAATTAATGAAAGTGGCGTGCTTCCCGCGAGAAATTTTCAAACTGGTGTCATGAAAAACATTGAAAAGATAAGCGGCGAACACATGGCAGAAACAATTCTTAAAATAAACAAAGGGTGTTTTTCCTGCCCCATTGCCTGCATTCAAGTAACAGAAGTTGAAGACCCTGCTTTTCTAGGAAAAGGTGAAGGGCCTGAGTATCGATCTATCGCTCTAATTGGTGCAAGTTGTGGAATCGACAACATCAACGCTATCGCTAAGATTAACTACCTGTGTGATGAAATGGGTATTGACGCTCTATCTTATGGTTCTGCCATAGCCTGTGCCATGGAATTAACAGAAAAGAAGATAATCTCCAAAAAGGAAACAGGGGTAAACCTTAAATTCGGGAATGCAGAGGCAGTAGTTGAGCTGGTTGAAAAGGTAGTTAAAAGGGAAGGCTTTGGAGAGATCTTGGCAGAGGGCGGTTACCAACTTGCCGCAAAGTATAATCATCCAGAGTATTTTATGGGTGTGAAGAAGCAGGGATCCCCCGCCTTTGATCCTCGAGGAATACAGGGATTAGGATTGGAGTATGCAACCTCCAACAGTGGTGTATCCCATGCCCTGGGATATCTGGTCACTCACAAGATTCTGGGTATTCGGGGGGAGATTGATCCTTTAACCACTGAAGGAAAGGCTCCCCTGGTAAAGCTATTTCAGGATGGTAGTGCTGTATTTGATTCAGCCGGATTATGCAGACTTCTACTGCTGGGAATCTGGATTGATGAAGTTATCCCCATGCTGGAAGCTGCCACAGGAATTTCTTATACGGAAGAAGGCTTGCAGAACATTGGAGAAAGAATTTGGAATTTGGAGCGTTTGTTCAATGTAAAAGCCGGCTTCAGCAGCACAGATGATACCATCCCCCAGAGGATGCTTAAAGAACCAATGCCAGAAGGTCCAGCAAAAGGGCAGGTCTGCAAACTGGATGAAATGCTGCCAGAATATTATAACATAAGGGGATGGACCCATAAGGGAATACCGACAGAGGATAAACTCAAATCGTTAGGGTTAGTTTGACTGCTTAGAAATTCCCTTTTTCATTGAAAATTATAGTGAAGAGATGAAAAGACTTAAAATTGACTTTAATCAGTGTTGTGGCTGTAGGCGATGTGAGGTTGCCTGCTCTTTACATCACTTTGAGAATAGCGTAAATCCTAAAAAGTCCCGCATTCGGATTTATGAGGAAGAAGACATGTTCTACCCTGTAGTGGCAGGCCCTTTTAACAATGCTGAGTGCACCTCCAAGAATATCTTTATGCTTGGGGGCAAGGAAGTTGATGAATGTATCATCTGCCGTGCCTCATGTCCCATCAAACCCTGGTTTAAAGAACCTGACACAGACGTCCTTTTGAAATGTGACTTCTGCGGTGATCCCCCAGAACCTGCTTGTGTCAAGTGGTGCCCCTGTCAGGCTATTACTCTGATTGATGAAGAAGGAAAAATTGAGGTAAAAATCGAAGACGTAAAGAAGGATTTCGAGCGGGAAGAAGATTAATTAATGTAACTATTCACCGCAGAGACTACAGAGACCGCAGAGATGATTATAGAAAAGTATTAAAGCACTACTCGTAGAGTTTTTAATAATTTTCAGATTCTCTGTGTGCCCCGCGTTCTCTGCGGTAAATTAATCAAAGGGAACGACGTCCGTGGCCGAACCTAAAAACAAAAAGCAAAGTAAAACCGTTGGAGCCGTTCTGGTAGTGGGGGGAGGGGTAGGAGGGGTTCAAGCCTCGCTGGATCTTGCTGATGCAGGATACCATGTTTACCTGGTTGAGCAATCTCCAGCAATAGGAGGTGCCATGGCTCAACTAGACAAAACCTTTCCCACCAATGACTGTTCCATGTGTATACTCTCCCCCAAGCTGGTGGAATGTGGAAGGCACTTAAACATTGATATTATCACCAACGCCCAGGTGAAGGGCATTACGGGAAAGCCCGGCAATTTTAAGGTCTCGGTGCTTAAGAAGCCTTCCTATGTCGATCCGGAAAAATGCGTTGCCTGTGGAGCCTGTGCAGAGAAATGTCCTAGCAAAGTGGAAGATGCCTTTAATGAAGGGTTCTCCCAGCGGAAAGCTATCTATATCCCTTATCCACAGGCAGTACCTCATGTCTATCACATCGATCCCGACAACTGCCGTTACCTCACTAAAGGAAAGTGTCAACTTTGCGTTAAGGTGTGCCAGAGTGAGGCTGTAGATTTTGAAATGAAAGAAGAGGTGTGTGAGCTTTCAGTAGGTGCTGTGGTACTAGCACCCGGCTTTGATGAATATGATGCTTTGAGAAAACACCCCTTTGGGTATGGAAGATATTCCAATGTGATTACCAGCATCCAGTTTGAAAGGTTGCTCTCTGCATCCGGCCCCTTTGAAGGACACGTAAAACGTCCCTCAGATCAGGCTGAGCCCAAGCGTATTGCTTTCATCCAGTGTGTAGGTTCACGAGATACTCAATACGGCAATGGTTACTGTTCCGGTGTGTGCTGTATGTATGCGGTGAAGGAATCTATCATCGCTAAAGAGCATGCTCCTGAAACAGATATCACTATGTTCTACATGGACATGAGGGCTTACGGAAAGGGATTTGATGCTTACTATGAAGATGCACGGGAAAAGCACGGCATCCGATTTATACCTTCCAATGTCGCTTCCATTAAAGAGATTCCTGATACGAAAAACCTTTTAGCAAAGTATGTGGGTGATGACGGGAGGGTAACAGAGGAAGAGTTTGATTTAGTCATACTGTCTGTTGGTCTTGAGCCTTCTAAAACCAGCAAAGAACTGGCACAGGCACTCGACGTTGATTTAAACCATTACGGTTTTTGCAGCACCAAAGGATTCACTCCCTTAAATACCTCAAAGCCCGGTATATTTGTAACAGGCGTTTTTCAGGGTCCTAAAGATATCCCTGAAACCGTAGCTCAATCCAGCGGTGCCGCTGCCCTTGCTTCCGCCTTGCTTGCACCTGCTAGAAAATCTATGGTCAAGCAAAAAAAGCTTACCAAAGAGATCAATGTTACCGGACAGCTACCCCGTATCGGTGTTTTTGTCTGCCACTGTGGTATAAACATCGGTTCTGTAGTGGACGTGAAGTCCGTAGCAGAATATGCAAAGACACAACCAAATGTAGTTTATGTTGCAGAAAACCTGTATAGCTGTTCTCAGGACACCCAGGAAAAAATCAAAGAGCTGATCAAAGAACACAATCTAAACCGGGTAGTTGTTGCTTCCTGCTCTCCACGTACACACGAACCACTCTTTCAGGAAACCATACAAGAGGCGGGACTCAATCGTTACCTATTTGAATTAGCCAACATCCGCGATCAATGCAGTTGGGTTCACATGAAGGATAAAGAAGGGGCAACTGAAAAAGCCAAGGATCTGGTACGCATGGCCATAGCACGAGCGGGCCTCATTGAACCACTTAAGAGTCTGACTTTAGAGCTCAATCCTTCTGCTCTTGTGATCGGTGGTGGTGTCGCAGGAATGGTAAGCGGCCTCAATATAGCAGAGCAGGGTTTCAAGGTTTATCTGATAGAAAAAGAAGCAGAGCTTGGAGGAATTACAAGATCCACCCACTATACCCTTGAAGGTGGTAATGTTCAGGACTTTCTTGACATGTTGATTGATAAAGTGCAGAAACATCCCTTGATTACGGTTTATAGAAATGCAGAGCTAAAGGAAGTATCCGGCTATGTGGGCAACTATACCTCGAAAATTGCTCTTGAAGAAAGCGGCGAGCCTTTAGAACTGAAACATGGAGTTGCAATTATCGCAACGGGTGCAAAAGAATATAAAACAAGTGAATACGGATATGGGAAGGATAGGCGTGTGCTTACCCAACACGATCTGGAAGGTGAGCTTGTTAAGAAAAGCCGCAGGCTCAAGGGGATAAAGAATGTGGTGATGATTCAGTGTGTGGGATCCCGCAATGAAGAGCACCCTTACTGCAGTAGGATCTGTTGCAGTCAGGCTATTAAGAATGGACTCAAGCTTAAAGAACAAAATCCTGACGTCAACATTTATATACTCTACCGGGATATGAGAACTTATGGATTGAAGGAGGACTATTACAGGGAGGCACGGGAAAAAGGAATCATTTTTATCCGTTATGATCTGGAAACAAAACCAGAGGTAAAATTTGTAAAAGGGGAGGAAGAGGACAGCTTAGTGGTTATCGCCAACGATCCTTTCTTGGGAGCTAATCTCTCCATAGATACAGACCTTCTGGTGCTCTCGGTTGCCACCGTACCGGCGGAAAGCAACAAAGAGATTGCTCAGCTTTTTAAAGTTCCCTTAACCAAAGAAAACTTCTTTCTTGAGGCACACGTTAAACTGAGACCGGTTGATTTTGCCACTGATGGGGTCTTTCTTTGCGGAATGGCTCACTATCCCAAACATATTGAGGAGACCATTTCTCAGGCGAATGCAGTTGGGTCACGGGCGGGAATCCTTCTTGCCAAAGGGGTGGTAGAAGCAGAGGCAAATATCTCTGTGGTGGATGAAACTCGCTGCAAAGGGTGCGGCCTCTGTGTGGAGGTATGTCCCTACAACGCAATCAGTCTTGAAGATCGAAAGACCCTGCTGGAAACTATAGAGTTTAATGCCCGAAAGGCTGTTATTAATCCAGCTTCTTGTAAGGGCTGTGGTTCATGCGCTGCAACCTGCCCTTTGGGAGCAATCTCTCCCCTTCATTTCACTACCGGGCAAATAGAAGCAATGATCGATCAAGCCAGCATTAAGATGGAGAAAGCATCCAATGAATGAACATCAACCTTTTAATCCTCGCATTGTCGCCTTTTGCTGCAACTGGTGCAGTTATGCAGGTGCCGATCTGGCAGGCGTCAGTCGAATGCAGTATCCTCCCACTGCCAGGATCATCCGTGTTATGTGCTCAAGTCGCATCGATCCTGCCATGATTCTGCGTGCCTTTCTTGATGGCGCAGATGGAGTTCTGGTGGCTGGGTGACACCTGGGTGAATGTCATTACCAGGATGGTAATTACAATGCAGAAAAAAGACTGGGTAAGGCAACTTCTTTTTTAGAAAATATGGGGGTTGATCAAAAAAGGTTCAGATTGGAATGGATTTCTGCTTCAGAGGGTGCCAAGTTTGCAGACGTAATGAGAGAGTTTACTGAAGAACTTAAGGTATTAGGACCTCTGGACACGGAAGGAGCAAAAGCCATTGGGTAGTGTACTCATTTTGGGTGGTGGCATAACCGGTATTCAGGCTGCTTTCAACCTTTCTCAACTGGGTATAGAGACAACCCTGGTAGAAAGGGAGGAAGAGCTGGGCGGAAATCTCAAGAATCTGGGCTCTACCTTTCCCGAAGGAAAGCAGGCCTCTGACCTTATTGAAAACAAGGTAAAAAAGATCAGATCGTCTCAAAAGGCAACCATCCTTACAGGCGCAGAGCTCTCATCCATAACAGGAGAAAGCCCGAACTTTAAGGCTTCTCTTAAAACTTCTAAAGGAACACAGGAAGTAGAGAGTGAATCAATCATTGTAGCCACAGGTTTCAAGCCATTTGATCCTACATCGATGAAACACTATGGCTTTGGGCAATATGAGGATGTAATAACGGCGCTTTACCTTGCCCGGATGATTAAAGATGGGGAACTCGTTAGAAGCTCAAATGGAAAAGAGCCAGCTTCAGTTACCTTTATCCAGTGCATTGGCTCAAGGGATCTGCGTACCCATACATACTGTTCCTGTTTCTGCTGTATGTACGCCGTTCATCTGGCTACCGTCATAAAGGAAAAATATCCTCAATGTATGCTTAATATTCTCTACATGGATATTCGTACGCCTTTTTGCGCAGAGCTTAATTATGAAGAAGCCAGAAGGCGTGGTGTCAAATTTTATCGAAGCAAGCCGGCCAGGGTGCGGGCGAATGAGGGAAACAAGCATTTAACCATCCAGTTTGAGGATACTCTCGATGGTGAACTGCGTTTCTTAAATACCGAACTGGTGGTTCTCTCCATAGGAGCATCGCCTCCTGACGGAACCGACTCGCTGGCATCCTCATTAAAGATCGACTGTGAAGAATCAGGTTTTTTCAAATGTGAACAATCACCCGTATTTACTAGCGTCAAAGGTGTATTTATTGCGGGTTCTGCCAGTGGACCTAAAGACATATCCTCCTGTCTGGCGGAAGGATCAGCTGCAGCAGCTCAGGCAGCCATTTTACTCAAGGAGTGAAAAGAGAACGTGGATCTTCGTCCTGAACTGAAAGACTACTATGGGACAGACAATGTGTATGCCTGTTATCAGTGCGGTACATGCACAGGGGGTTGTCCTGTGCATCGCTATTTGCCAGAATATAACGTGCGACAAATCGTAAAAGATATTATAGATGGTGAGATTGATCTTTCTGACAAGTCGCTCTGGTATTGTACCACCTGCTATATCTGCTATGAGAGGTGTCCACAGCAGGTGAAACCTCTTTATCTCGTACAGGCTGCTACCAACAGCGCCTTTAAAAAGGGACTTGCGCCAGAATCTATTAAAGAGATGAACAGGATTGTTCTGAAATGCGGGCGCAACAGTGAAATTACCAGCATCGCCAAAAAACAGAGGAAAACCCTGGGATTGCCAGAGCTTAAAGAGAATGTCTCCGAAGATTATAAGAAGATTGCAGAATTAACCGGTTTGAGTAAGGGATTGTAAATGAGCTATGCCTATTATCCAGGATGTGTAATTCCACTTCAGGCACCCAACTATGAGGTATCCGCCCGCGCGGTGCTGAAGGAATTTGATATCCCCATCGTGGATATCGAAGACTTTGGTTGCTGCGGAGTCCTTGCTGCTCCCCTTGATGGTTTTACAACACTCACCTTTGCTGCCAGAAATATCGCACTGGCAGAAGCGAAAGGGATGGATGTTATCGCCCTCTGTAATGGCTGTTTTGGCACCCTGAGCAAAGCTTACCATCAGCTTGAGGAGGAAGAAACAAGGGATAAGGTCAATCGCATCCTAAAACAGGTTGGCCTTCAGGTGCAGGGGAAGGCTAAAGTTTATCACTTTCATCAAATACTCTACGACAAGATAGGGGTAGATGAAATTAAAAAGAGAATTAAGGTGGACATGAATACAATTAAAATTGGCTGTCACCATGGCTGTCACATTTTGAAACCAACCGATGTTCTCCATTACGATAAGGCGGCTTATCCCCAGAAGCTGGAAGCTATGGTAAGTGCAACCAATGCCCAGGTAGTACCCCCTCAGGGGTTTGAGCACTGCTGTGGGTCATTACTCATGCCCCATAACCAGGATGCCTCCTACGCCTTTGCGGTAAAAGCGGTAGAGCAAAAAGGTGAAGTAGATGCCATTATAGTCAACTGCCCCGGGTGTTTCAGGCAACTGGATTTAGGGCAGATTATGGCTAAGAGGAAGTTTAACAAGGTGTTAAATACCCCTGTGATTTTTTACACCCAGCTGCTTGGTTTGGCTTTGGGGATTGATCACAAATCACTGGGCTTGGATACCGTACATAAAATACGAACTAATACCTTATTGCAAAAGGTGAGTTAAGATAATGAATAGTGTTTTGGTGGTTGGCGGAGGCATCACGGGAATACAGGTATCGCTCGACCTCTCTCAATTAGGCTGCACCGTCACATTGCTTGAAAAAGAAGAGGAATTGGGAGGAAAGCTAAATAAATTGAGCAAGCTTTTCCCTAAGGAAGAGTCCGCTGGCGAACTCTTAAAATCAAAACTAAGCCAGGTTGATGACAACGGGAATATTCAAATTAAAACCCAGGCAGAGATCGAGAAGGTTGAAGGAAAGCCCTTAAAATATAACATTAGTCTCAAAGGAGAGGAAAAGACCATTGAGGTAAGTGCCGTAGTTCTTGCTACAGGGTTTGATTCTTTTGACCCAACCTCCATCGAAGAATACGGTTACGGTCGCTTAAAGGACGTAATCACCGCTTTTGAACTTGAAAAAATGTTGAAAGAAGAAAAGGTGGTAAGGCCCTCTGACGGCGGAAAACCACAAAATATTACCTTCCTTCAGTGTGTAGGCTCCAGAGATCAAAAGACCAATCGATATTGTTCTTACTTTTGTTGCACCTATGCAGTAAAGGAGGCATTAGCACTGAAGAAACTTAATCCTCAATCTGATGTAAGAATCATGTATATGGATATTCGCACTCCCTACCTTTACGAGCATCTCTATACTGAGGCACGGGAACAAAGTATCCAGTTTATTCGATCCCGCGTATCGGGCGTAAGTGAAAAAGATAGAACCCTCGCACTGGATATAGAAAATACAGTTACGGGAGAAACAGAAACGCTTTCCTCAGAGCTTGTTGTCCTCTCTATTGGAGGGATACCCTCAGCAAGCACCAGTAAATTGGCAGATCAGTTCAAGACACCCCTTTCAGACCAAGGGTTTTTTAAGGTAGCGGAGGCTCCTGTAGGAAGTGCAGTAGGTGGTGTATTCATTGCAGGGACTGCCAATGGACTTAAAGACATTCCCAGCTGTCTTGCTGAGGCGAGTGCGAGCGCTATTTGTGTAGCTCAGTTTTTACGTGAAAGGACATAATGAGTATTTTTACCTGTTACCAGTGTGGGCTCTGTACCGGGATATGCCCCAAGAGGCTGGTTACAAAGTATTCTCCCAGGAGAGATCTCGAAAATACAATCCTGGCTAAAGATGATATAGATCTCTGGTCCTGTCTCACCTGTGGTCTATGTTCTCAATACTGTCCACAGGGAGTAGGGTACTTAGATTTTATGAAAGAGGTGAGAAATGCCGGTAATGTTGACCAAGATATCATCGCACATAAATCTGTTTTTAATCTCATCAGTCAACTGATGATCAAATTTCCCGAGAAAAGCAGCATTCCAACTAATTTTTCAGGTGAGATAGATTCTAAAGGGTCTATTGGGTATTTCCCGGGCTGTATCGATTTCCTTGACTCTTTTTTAGAAGTGGGGGTCAATTTTCATCCTATTGGAGATGCAGCTATTAAGCTCATGAATAAAGCAGGGATAAAGCCACGTGTGATGGGGCTCAAGTGCTGTGGCCACGATGAACTCTGGCAGGGGAATCAGGAGGTTTTTGAGAAACTTAAGAATCATAATTCTCAAGCAATCAAGGAGAGTGGTATTAAAACATTGATAACGACCTGTGCAGAGTGCTTTCGCACTTTCGCAATCGATTACGATCTGGATATAGAAGTCCTCCACATCAGTCAATTTCTGGAACAGCACCAGGCAAAGCTTGCTTTAAAGGGAGAAGGAACGGTCACCTATCATGATCCCTGCAGGCTGGGAAGACACATGCAAATCTATGATCCCCCGAGAAATCTGATCGGGCAGGTAAAAGGCATAAGCCTGGTTGAATTAGAAAACATAAGAGAGGACTGTCAATGCTGTGGTGTTTCCGCCTGGCTGGGCTGTAATTCGGAGTCAAAGGCTCTTCTTGTAGGAAAGCTCAGCGAAGCGGAGCAAACCGGTGCGTCTACTCTGCTTACCACCTGCACCAAGTGCCTGGCTCATTTAAACTGTGTGTTGAATGAAAAACCACCGCTAAGAGAGTTTCAAATTGAAGTACAGGATTTAACCGTTTTCCTAGCTGAAAAACTTACGTAAAAAAATAACCACAAAGGACACAGAGAAAAAATTTATTAAGAACCCATCTGTTTCTGTTACTTACATTGACAAAAAAATCCTCTTTAAGAGAAGCTTATTGATAAACAGGAAGAAAAAGAACCAAGCATAAATACGGTCTAGAAAAACACATAATAGACTATTTGGTGAAAAATAATATATCAAGAGGGCGCAGAGTTCAAAAGACCTCTGTGTTCTCTGTGGTGAAGAGGAGGAAGAAGAGGTGTTACCTAAATCCATAGACGAGCTCGACCCGCAATTTAAGTATGAAGTGGCAGATCAGCCAGGAGGGGAGAATATAAAAAATTGCTTTGCCTGCGGGGTGTGTACTGGGGGATGTCCTGTAAGCGAAATCGATCCAGCCTATGACCCTCGAAAGATTATTCGAATGATCCTCTTAGGGATGAAAGAGAGAGTACTCTCTTCCGACTTTATCTGGCTCTGCTCTCTCTGTAATACCTGCAGCTTTATCTGTCCACAAAATGTGAGGTTTTCCGAGGTGATGGCAGTGCTCAGGGATATGGCGGTAAAGGAAGGTTATGTCGATCCCTCTTTCCCTCAGCAGATCAATGATATTGACAGGTTTTCACAAACCATAAGGGATCAAATCCTTCACGCGGTAGTAGATAAGAGAGCTAAAAAGATAACCATAGAACCTAAAAAGCTGTTCAAGGAAATTGTGGATAAGCTTTAATACTAAAAGAATTGGGTAATTGAGGTATTTAGGGATTAAGGAATTGGGACTTAAAGACTAAAAGAATTCCTAAATCCCTAAATTTTCCGGAGGTGTAAAGTTACTAAATAATATGAACCAAAACATTTCGGGAACAAACAATAAGAAAGTGGGGGCGGTGATGGTAGTAGGTGGAGGGATATCCGGTATGCAGGCCTCCCTCGATCTTGCGGAGCTGGGCTACCGTGTCTATCTGGTAGAGTCTTCCCCGGCAATCGGTGGCGAAATGGCAAAACTGGATAAGACATTCCCCACCAATGACTGTGCGCTTTGAATACTCTCTCCCAAACTCGTTGAGTCTGGCAGACATCGCAACATTGAGATTATTACCAACACGAAAGTGCTGAGGGTTGAAGG
>Ga0164321_10000146_pt1 | contig 10777 bp, 10 predicted proteins | sample GuaBasSediGuay12_FD_121799 | JGI IMG/M metagenome (GOLD analysis project Ga0164321, IMG submission 121799) | Subseafloor sediment microbial communities from Guaymas Basin, Gulf of California, Mexico - Guay12, Core 4567-28, 21-24 cm | ecosystem: Environmental > Aquatic > Marine > Hydrothermal... | reverse complement strand
TTGTAAGTGATCTTGATGGGAAAATTGAGGATCTGCTTAATGCAAATAGACTAGGCTCAACAATGGTAATCCACGGTCATGGAGACAATATCACACAATTAAAAAAATATACTCCAAAATTCGTAAACATCATTGGAACTACTCAAGTCAAACCAACAATCAACGTTTACAATTTCGGGGGATTCACAGATGGTGACAGAGCAGTCTTCTTTGCAGCTTCTATGAAACCTAGTATGTTAGTCTTAGCTGGAATGGATCTAGGTCAAAAAATCGGTAAATATTCCAAAGAAAAAATAGGATCTCAGGAAGAAAAAATCTTGAAACTAAAAGTCTGTAAGGAATTACTTGAATGGCTTTCATCCAAGGTTGAAATGCCACTATATAATATAACAGGACATAGTGAAAATATTAGAAGATTTAAAAATGTTAGTTTTTCTGAACTTGTTGAGATAATTAGCTAGAATTTGTATTAATTTCATTCAGAATCTCTTCGAGAGTTGATACTCTCTCGGCCATAATATCGTGCTTATGAACACTCTCTAGGCTGTGTGCTTGTACTATAATACGTGTGTCGCTAGGAAAATTAGAATATTTTCTGGCTAATGTCTTGAGCATTTCTCTAACAACATCTTCTGTGAATCGTGTTTTTTCATGAGCATCGATAACAACCGACGCTTCAGAAGGACGTTTAAGAACTGCATGTGTTTGTCCACTCATGGAGGCTCCTATTATCTCAACAAGATCTTCTACATCCAGTAAGAATCCCTTTGGTACTTGTATGATAATAGTTCCAGTAGTCCGTTGAGTATGTGTTGCCAGTGGCATATTTTTGACTATTTTCTTAACGTCGGCTTCTTCATAGTCCAATTTACGAAGTCTATCTTCTGCAAGAGCTTGCAAAAGATTCTGTGTGCATGGACATGCTGTGAAGCCTACAACACTTACTCCCACTGTCCGATTCACAACTATATTCGAATTTTTTCTCACTGCAGTTACTGACGCAAGAATCTTACATGGTTCTTGTGATGTTTTACCTTGTGGAGATTTATTGATTGTAATGTAATCGCTTTTTAGACGGACCTCAGCTCTATTTGAGTAAGTGTGTTTATCTAATAGTCGGTGAGCAATATTTTCACAAAAGTCTTCAACTCTATTAGTTTTGGTATCTATTTCTTCTAAAAGAATCTCGTGCATTAATTCTGGATCCCTTGATAGGTGAACACCTCTTTTATCGCTTGGCAAATCTACGAAGAGATCGATCATTGGGATAAGAGATAGTGTGCCTTTTCCGCTTGTGATCTGCAGATTTAACTTTAGATTTTTCACTCCAACTCTAGTCAGTTTTACTGGGATTTTTGGCTTTATGGTCTGAATATCAGTTACTCTGTCTAGTAATTCGATTGGATAGCTCACCTGTTTCACCTTTGTTGACGATTATGTTCTGGTAAGAATCCTATACAATTATCTTGTTTCTATTAGACTTTCTGTAGTGTACTCTTACACCTATCAAATTGGAACCAAAAGGGGATTAGATTAAACGAATAAGCTAGCATGAAATTTTACAATATTTTTACACTTACTTTGGCGTTGATTCAGGCCACTCATTTTTCCATTTAATGTATTGCAAGTATGAACCCATCCAATTACCAAATATAATAAAAATCATAGCAAAAAATGAGGAAATTCCCAACTCTGGAATTCCACCAAATATGTGGCCAATATTACATCCACCAGCCATCATAGCACCAATTCCAAGAAGAAATCCACCACCAAAGAATTGAAAAACATCTTTTCGAGATGGGATTATTACTTCAAATTCTTTGATGTTCAAAGATGATAAAAAGGATCCACCAATTAATCCAATCATGAAAAATCCCGCCCAATTAAACAATTGAAACGTAACAATACTCTGAGCAATATTTGCAATTCCATCAACAGTAGACAATCCAAAATTACGATAAATCGGAGGTAAACTGGAGAAATATTTAGTTAAAATTCCTAAAACACCCAATAATATCCCACTTATAATGGGTGTCCATTCTGGGCGTAGATGAGTTAATTTATGTTCAGCATTCTTGAGATAAAAGAAATACACTAACAAACAAGAACCAAAAACAATAATGATAGTCCAAATACTTCTAGGTGCAAATTGTTCTAAAGAAGGAGTTTGATTATTAATTAAAATTAATGAGCTACTGTTCAGAGATTGAAAAACTTCCGCGATTATCCCAGCAGCTAAAATTCCAATTCCTGAAATAAATCCCAATAAAGCAATTAATGATTTAACATTACCTTCTCCAACTCGATAGCAGACTCCTCCAGCACATCCACCCGCGAAAACTGTTCCCAAACCGAAAATAAATGCGCCTATTGGTAAAAAGATAAACGAGAAATGGATTGGATTAGAACTGAACTCGTAACTTGGCATTAAAGTTAGTAGAAAGTATCCTGTAACAGTTACGGCTACAGCAACTGGTATAATAGTACTGAGCTCACCATTCCTTATCAAAAGTAGATTTCTAAATGCTGAATTGGTACACACTCTTCCTCTTTGTAATACTAACCCAGTACTCATGCCAATGCCTAATGCAATAATGTATTGGATTATTGGAATTGGCATTAAAATCCCATTTCTTCATCATTAATTTATGCTGTAGTGATTATGATGGCTGAAGTTATTAGAAACATGATGATATTTCATCTATGAAGATCTGTTCACTCTCAAGTTTATCAGAGAACGCGAAATGAGGTATAAAATATTCAGCTCCAAAATTAATATAGTCCTGTATTTTATCAACACAATCTTCTGGAGTACCTACAATCACTCTATTCATAAGCTCTTCCAAACTGGTTTCTTGAATACTTTGAATACGAGAATTCTCTTTGAATTTCAAAATCATTTTTTTTGCTTTTTCTTTTTCTGTAAAAATTATTAGACCATGCCAACTTTTTATTATGGAATTATAATCTCTACCATTTTTTTCACAGTAATTCTTTAACACTTCAAGTCTTTTTCCATATTCTTCTGGAGTACAATTTACTAGGTTGACATTATCTGCATGTTGAGCTGCTATTTTCAATAAAATATCACCTTTACCACCAATCATTATTGGTGGATGAGGCTTCTGAACTGGTTTTGGAAATGATATCAAATCATTTGCAATGTAGTATTTGCCTCTGAAATTGATCTTTTCATCTATCCATATTTTTTTAATTAGAACAATAGCTTCATCCATCTGATCTAATCGAATCTTAGCATTTGGAAAAGGTATACCGTAAGCATCATATTCCTCTTCAAACCATCCAGCACCAATTCCAAATTCCAATCTTCCTTTGCTTATTATATCAACTGTAGAAGCAATCTTTGCCAGTATTGAGGGATGTCTATAAGAATTGCAGGTCACTAATACACCCAATCTGATTTTCTCTGTTGCAGCAGCAAGAAAAGGAAGAAGAGTCCAAGCTTCAAGCATATTATAACTTGTAGCCTTTGACATAGGATAGAAATGGTCATAGATCCATGCGGACTCAAAACCCATATCTTCAATTTCTTTGACTGCATTTTTTAAATGAAGAATATCAAACTCTTCTTGCCAAAACTGTACTCCAAATTTAATTCTCATTTATTGCACTTCAAAAAATTATAGTTAACCTGATTTATTATCTAAGTCCAGATGTGTATTTATTCAGAATAGACTTGATAGAATATTGAAGAGGAAAATTAAAAGAGGAAAAAATATTCAGGTTGAATTTTAAAGTTTTTCTACGGCGACTTTAATTTTTCCCATTCCTTCCTTTATGTTTTCTAAACTTGTGGCGTATGAAAATCTCATGTAGCCTTCACCATATTCTCCGAAAGCGGTTCCATGTAAAGCAGCAACATGCGCTTTATTGAGTAGGTGCATCATTAACTCTTTTGATTTCATTCCAGTCTTTGTTACGTTAGGAAATGCGTAGAAGGCTCCAGATGGTTTCTTGCATGATATACCTTTGATCGAATTCAAAGCCTCAACTATAGCGTTTCTTCTCTTCTCATATTCCATAACCATATTCGTCACAGTGTCTTGCGGTCCAGTTAATGCCTCTATTCCAGCCATTTGGCTGAATGCTGCAGCACAAGATGATATATTCACCTGTAACTTGGCCATATGTGCAATAACCTTAGGATTTCCTACAGAATATCCGAGACGCCATCCAGTCATAGCATAGGTCTTAGAGAATCCATGCACCAAAATTGTTCTCTCTTTCATACCAGGTACAGATAGCATGCTGTAATGTTTACCCTCATAGATGATTTTAGAATAAATCTCATCAGACATTACCCATATGTTATTTTCCTTGGCCAACTCAGCTAGCTCTTCAACTTCATTCTTTAGAAGACTTGATCCACAAGGATTGTGAGGTGAATTCAATATTAACATCTTAGTCTTATCGGTAATCTTATTCCTAACATCTTCTGGATTTAACCTGAAGTCATTTTCTTCTTTCAAAGGGATTGGAACAGGTTTTGCCTTTACTAAATTCACAACCGATTCATAGATTGGAAAAGATGGATTGGGCATTATAACTTCATCACCAGGATCGACGGTGGCCAATATGCTCATGAAGATCCCTGGTTTCGCACCCGGCATTACAACAACTTCTTTTTCCGGGTCTATGTCTACATCAAAATCGTTTGATATGTTTTCTGCTATTGCCTGTCTAAGTTCAAGTATTCCTGGGGCTGCAGTGTAATGAGTAAATCCTGATGCTAGAGCTTTTCTAGCTGCATCTTTAATATTTTCAGGGGTGTCGAAATCTGGTTCTCCCATTTCAAAATGGTTAACTTTTACCCCTGTTTTCTCTATTTCTTTGGCCATAGCGAATACTTCAAAAGCTGTTTCGGTTCCTGTTCGAGTCATTCTTTCAGCGTGTGATGGAAGCTCTGTATTTCCCATTATCAAATCTACCTTGGAACTATTTTTCTTATTTCTTCTCTACTATGGAAGATGAATCAAAATTGAAATGTTCATCAATTATTTAAGGATGATTGGGCATTTCCAAAGAGATTTGATAACTGAAATTCAGTACCTTCTTTCTTATCTGTAGCTTTTTTATGAACAAGTTTAGCAACAACTGCATCCTGTATTGCAAGTCCTGTAGAATCGAATACAGTTATTTCTCTTTTTGATGTTCGCCCTTTCTTTTTACCAGCTACTACTTCCCCAAATTGGCCATAAATATCGTCTCTACTAATGAGACCTTTGCTTATTGGAACATTTATCTCTCCACTATGAGAGGCTTGATCCCAATCATCAACAAAGATTTTTGATCTCTTAAGAATCGCAGGATCTAATTCCTGTTTGCCTTGGGCATCGGCTCCTACAGCATTTATGTGTGTACCATCTTCTATCCAATCATTCATTATGATTGGTTTCCTTGATGGCGTGACTGTACATACTACATCTTGATATTGTACTGTCTCTTCAATACTCCCTGCTGGAATGATTTTCAGTTCAGGATATTTCTCTTGGGCAGTCTGGACAAATTTTTTCTTAGTTTCATCACTTTTATCATATACTCTAACTTCAAGAAGTTCTCTTACTTGGCTGATATACGATAGTTGCTTCGTTGCCTGAACGCCAGCACCAACTATTCCCAGTTTAACAGCTCCTTCTTTCGCAAGATATTTAGTTGCAATTCCAGCAGCTGCACCTGTTCTTGCTGAAGTTATGTCTGTTCCATCCATAATTGCTTGGGGGGATCCTGTTTTTGGATCGATTAAAATTATTATCGCCATTACTGTTGGGAGATTATAGGTTCTATTCTTAGGATGTACATTCACAACTTTGACGGCTGATATATCCATTGATTCCATATATGCTGGCATGACTCTGAGGTCGCCATCATACCGTTCGTAATATAGATATGTCTTAGCAGGCATCTGTACTTTGCCTAAACCTTTTTCTCGGAAAGCCTGCTCGACAACTTCAAGAACTTCATTAATCTCTAATTGTTTTTTAATATCTTGGTCTCTAAGCAGAAGTATCGTCAAATTGGCTCAGGAATTACCCTTCTCAAACTTTGATATAAAATATTGCTAAATCATAAACAAATGTTAAATTATTCCTAGTCGATCTCTGAACCATTATACATTAACCTGATGTTGCCACATTCTATTGTTGTCACATTTCTGGCATTCACATTTGTATACGCTCTTAGAATTTGTCTTCTTCGATTAATATACTCTAAAATTCCTATTCCAATTAGAAATCCATTTAGATCAAGAAAACCTAGTATCTCTCCGCCCTCAATCCTGTTTGATAGAAGACCCTCTATCATTATCCCATTAAGTGAGAAATTTGTGTGTATTGCATTCTTCAAATATTTTTTATAATGGTACTCTCGAATTTTTTTGCGATCCTCACGTCCTCTCGTCTTTATAAATTTTGGAACCTGAATCCTCATGAATGGTAGATTACTTTCAAAGATATCGTATAATTCCTTTCCTTCATTAAGTATTATTGTCATATTTGGGTCAAGTTGTCTAATCATTCTTAATTTGTAAGCGATTGCTTCTGTGTCCAAGATCCAGCCATCAGTGTTTATGACTATTGATGTTCCTTTTTGGACGGAATTTTCAAGCTTCAAAATTCCATTGATAACTTTCTCAGTAACTGAGGAGGGGCTTGTCTTACCAACAAAGATCATTGAATCTAAGTTCAAATTATCTGATTCGATGTACGGTTTATTGATAATGCTTAATCCTAGAGTTCCAGGAGGTCCTAGATCCGATTGACCAATATCAGCATCAAGAAGTGCCACACTTTGTTTGAATTTAAGAATATGATTGACTAGAAACGTGCAGAGAGTGCTTTTACCTGTATCGGTAGAACCTATAACAAGTAATTTTTTATTATTGGATTTCTGAAATGTGTTAGCAGCCTCAAACCATGATTCAGGGATTGTAGTATCATCAATCTCCAAGTAGGTTGCGCTTTCACCAAAATCCCCCTCAATTATTGACTCTTCTACAATCTCAATAGCGAACTGTTTCTCTCTTTTGACTATCAGTCTTTGTTGTGGTTTAAATGGAGCTCCAAAAACATTTGCTTCCCCCTCTTGCAATTTCAAGGAGGCCGGCCCTGATACTAATAATGTCTTTCCAGATTGAATTAGAAATCTCAATTGTGCTCCACTTTTAGGCCCTTAATTCTAGACAGATTCAATTTATGTAAAAACTAAATGTTAGATTTTATTCATCAAACATATAGATGAGTTATGCTTGAAAAGGATCCTTCTTAGAAAGTAAAAACGGTGGCTGTAGAAAGATGAGCACTCTCTCGACTCTTACACCTTCTTTAGACAGATTGCTTATTGGGGGCTTCCCAAAAGGATATCTCAGTTTAATATATGGAGAGGCGTCAACTGGGAAAACTACAATAAGTTTGCAATGCGCGGTTTCAGCCTCGAAGAGAAATTGGAAAACGCTCTATATTGATGCGGATCAATCTTTTTCTCACAAACGATTAATTCAAATTATAGGCTCAAGTCAAGATGATGTTCTTGAGAATATACTCATCTTTATCCCGCAGTCTTTTTTAGAGCAATCACGTATAGTGGAAAATCTCGAAAATTACCTAACAAAAAGGGTTGGATTAATTGTTGTTGATACTGTGACTTCGCTATATAGAGCATCTTTAGGCAATGCACAAGGAAACTTTAGTCTTAATCGTGAATTAAATCGACAGTTAGCATATCTTGTTGAGTTAGCATCAAAATATGATTTGGTGGTCCTCATAACTAGTCAAGTAAGATCAAGAGTAGATGATATAGGATTTAGAATAGAACCAGTAGCACGTCGAACGTTATTCCATTGGCCTAAGACAATTCTAAATCTCAGATCAACAGCCGAACATAAAATAAAAGAAGCTAGACTTGATACTTTCCAATCTCAAGATGTCACCAAAAATAGATGCTATTTAAAAATGATGGAAGAAGGCTTGACAGATTTTCAAATTTCACCAATCTAATTAAGGGATATTTACAACTTGATAAACGAGATAGATATTCTTCAAGCTATTTACATAGCGATACCAGCATACATAGCTAACGCCTTGCCCACCCTATTTAGAGGAGGGCCACCTATGGATCTCGGCTTCCACTTTATTGACGGCAAAAGGATCTTTGGAGCGAACAAAACCTTCAGAGGATTTGGAATGGCCCTCATCCTAGGTATCCTAGCAGCAATAGCTGAAGAAATATTTCTTGGTCCTGGAATATTTCTTATCGGCGCACTTGCCGCACTTGGTGCATTACTTGGTGATCTTTTAGGGTCTTTCATAAAACGCAGAATAGACTTTAAACCTGGAGAACCTTTTCCTATACTCGATCAACTCGATTTCATATTAGGCGCATTGATTCTTACTTATCCAGTTCAACAAGTAGGTTTTGGCACTGTCATTATACTGATAGTTTTCACTCCTCCGATGCATCTATTGGCGAATTTTTTCGCATACCGACTTGGAGTGAAGAGACATTGGTGGTAAAGCTAGCCGCCCATCTTGGCTTGTAGCAATATTGATGTGTAATAAACAATCAGAAGGACTAACATTAATCCGATTATTAATGTAATGTATGCCTGACGTGGACGGTAGGCTAATTTCACACTTCTAAGTACTAAATAGAAACCAGTGGCTCCCAAGAAGTAAAGCATTCCAGAAATCAAGCTCTCGTTTATTGTTTGCATATTGAGGCTTCCAGGATAGATGAATGTCCACCCACTAGCTGACGGTATCATGGTTAAGGCTCTACCAGACATAATTTCAACAATGGTATATAATCCTCCAGATAAAAGGAAGATTGCAAACGCCATCAGAGCTATTGTAATAATATTGAATGATGGTTTACCCATAATTCTTCTTGGCAGACGAAATTTTCTGAATCTAAAAGCAAGATTACTTAGGAATCGATTAAATTTCCAACTAATACTTCCAGTCTTCCCACTCAAGTCTGCCACCATGACCTTGCAGTATCACATCATAGTTATAAGTTCTTAGAAGTAAAGGTTGTAAACATATTGATTTTCGACTTAAAGTTGAAATATGTTCATTGCTTTCTTTTTCAAGGGTCAAATCTTTGCCTCAGCGAATATATTGTAGCAATTGTACGCATGAACTATATGTCGGCCTAGAACTTGAATCTCCTCTAGAGGCTATTCATAAGCATGGCGGCTTATGTCCAAATTGTAGGAAAAAATTAGTTTTCAATATAGAGTCAATCAAAATATCGCCAGTCGAAATGGAGAGCGAATAGTCTTTAGACACTGATATATACTGTTAATAATTATTACAAATTTAAAAATTAAAGAGATGCGATTGAGTATTGAAGATCAATGATTATGAAGTTCCAGAAGGATTATTTTATACGAAGGAACATACTTGGATCAAAGTTGAAGACGACAAATGTCGAGTGGGTATAACCGATTACGCTCAAAAAACGTTGCACGAAGTTGTTTTTGTCGAACTTCCAAACGTTGATTCAAAAGTTGAGTACATGAAACCAGCCGGGACACTGGAATCTGTTAAAGCTGTTTCAGATTTCTTCTCTCCAGTATCAGGAGACATTATTGAAGTCAATACTAGTCTACCTGACAATCCAGAGCGTGTAAATGAGAGTCCATATAGTGATGGATGGGTGGCGATTATCAAACCTTCAAACCTTGATCAGGAACTATCGGCCTTAATGGATACCAACAAATATGGGGACTTCCTAAAAACTATAATCGAACAGAAATGAAAAAACCGAAAATTTTCTAACTACTTTTTTTATTCCTCAGAAAGTCTACAGATCTCTTGTTGTTTAGAGTTTAATTTTGGCATATAATGTCCATGGTATGATTTAGAGTCTGGCCTAGGATAAGCGTCTTTTTCCATTATCTTCTTTGCAACTATTGCATTTTCTGGACAGACTTCATGGCAGAGTCCACATCCGTCACAATTTTTCAGGTTAATTTCTGCTTTTCCCTCTTTGGTATCTATGGCAAAATAGAAACAACAACGTTTGCATATTCCACAACCTGTACATTTAGATCGATCAACAACAGCATACACACCTTCATTCCCTCTCTCTACCATTGTAGGAGGATTGATCTGATTCAGAGCAATTCCCCTCAATTCCTTTATTGATGTGTAACTATGTTCTCTCATGTAATCGTTAATCATTTTGAGCCAATGCTTGACAACATCATAACCTTGGACCATGACAGCTGAACAGCTCTGTATTGCTGAGGCTCCAACCATAATGTACTTTATCGTATCACTCCACTCGAGCATCCCCATACAAGCTATGATAGGTACATTAACCTTCGGCGCAGCTTTAGCAATCCACTTCAAAGAGAACCCTATCAAATAAGGGCCTCCAAAGCCTCCAATACAACCGAAAGGTATGGGTTTCCCTGATTCTATATCAACATCAAGTGTCGAGATCCTATGCGATAATGTCAAACATGGTGAACCAGCAGCCTCAAATCTCTTAGCCCAATCATCAACTTCGCCTGTTTGAGAGGAAATTTTTGGAGTAAAAGGTATCGAACATGTTTTTTTCGCGAGTCGTAAGACATCTTCAGCCATATACATTAATGTCCAACCTAATTTCTCGCCCTTTTTCTTAGTACCTGGCTCTCCGGCATAAGGACAGGAAAAGTTCAACTCTAAGATGTCCGCCCTTGAGCCATTTATTAGCTCAATGTATTTTTGCCAAGTGTCCATATCACCAGCAGTTATGCTTCCAATAATAA
>Ga0164321_10000145_pt1 | contig 10864 bp, 7 predicted proteins | sample GuaBasSediGuay12_FD_121799 | JGI IMG/M metagenome (GOLD analysis project Ga0164321, IMG submission 121799) | Subseafloor sediment microbial communities from Guaymas Basin, Gulf of California, Mexico - Guay12, Core 4567-28, 21-24 cm | ecosystem: Environmental > Aquatic > Marine > Hydrothermal... | reverse complement strand
TTCGATCAAGTCGGGGAATCCTGAAAAGGAGATTGTCAATTATGTAAACGACCATCGGAACGTTGTTTTGACCATTTACGATGTTTCTGATCAAGATGTCAATGAAGCCGCCAATAATTCTAAAAAGAAAAATACACTCGCAAAAATAACAAAAGGATTATCCGTTCCCCTGATCACTGTTCACACATAGAAACCAATAGAAAAAGAAATAAATATTACAGAGGAGGAGATAGAAAATGGCAGGAATTTTTGGAAGAATCAAACAAAAGTTGAGTAGAGCCGGCAGTAAAATGGACAAGTACCAGGAGGCGATCACATTTGCCCAAGCCGGTGAATCCGAATATGCCATGGAGGCAATGGCTGAGCAAAAAGAAGAACAGGCACCCACAAAACTGCTGGTTATGGGCATAGAAAGCACTTTTTCAAAGGAAATCATCGACTATGCTCTGGAAATGGCGCAGCGGATGTCCTATGACATTCTGGCCTTCAATACTGCTCCTTTGTCCTGCGAAACATTCAAGCTCTTTTCGTCTTCTCGCAATCAGGTCTGTGAAGAGTTTAAGAGTATGTCTGAAAAAAATGCTGTTTTATTTCAGGAAGCTGCTGCTGAAAAAGGGATCCTTTTTGACCACATCGTGATGTTCAGCGAGCCGGAAGAAGCGCTGGAATCAATCACCAAAGAACACAGAGATATCGCTTTTGTAGTTTCGGAAACAGTGGAGGATCGTGGTGAAACCAGAATAGAAGAGGGTGAACGCCTCCGCACCAATCTTTATGTTTATTCCATGGTGTAAGAGGCCATTTTAGTACTCGTGATAACCGGTTTTTTATGATCCAAGATTACCGGCAATAGCCGCTGATGGATGACGAATCATCGGAAAACCTCGGTCAGTAGACCGCATATAATCCGAAATCCGGCCTTTGTGAAAAGGCCGGATTTTCTTTTTTTACCGCTTGTCTCTCTGCAGGATATTACAATTTGCAACACCCCTTTCTTTTTTGCAACACTATATAACCAACTGTATTAATTAAAATTTAAAGTTTGACCTTTATATTTGTTGCATCTTGCAACACCTGGTTTGCGCGTTTTGTCAATGCCAATGGCCTCAATATATTTAACAATATCAGTAAGATATATCACAATTGGTGAAGTTGGCACGAATGATGCTGGTTCCTGTGGCAAAATTTTCTAAAACGCTGATAACGGATGTTTTAACAACTTAGAATGGAGGGAGATATGGACACACATTTTATTTTTGGGCTGGTAATGGTTGGCTTTACTTTATGGCTATGCTTCAAGTTCAGAAAAGAGAATAAAAAGAAATGACTATACTAATGATAACCAACGGACTTAATAATAAAGAATTACAGCATTTTAGCTTTTTGAAAATATTACCGCTTCAGTTTTATTGAAATCGATTTGTTTCATATAATCTAAACTATTACAAAGAATTAACTTTTTAAAAGAATCAGAAAGGGATATCCGGATATGACACCTGAGATGATCTTGACAATGATTGTGCTAACTTTTGCAGTTGTTCTATTTGTTTTTGAATGGGTTCGCGTCGATGTTGTGGGAATTATCATGATGGTTTTGCTCCCTACCATCGGTCTGGTATCGCCTAAAGAAGCTTTTGTAGGATTAAGCAGTAACGCGGTAGTATCTATCATGGCTGTTATTATTATTGGTGCAGGCCTTGATAAAACAGGGATAATGAATAAAGTCGCCGGTCCCATAGTAAAACTTGCCGGCAACAGCGAGAAAAAAGTAATTACCCTTATATCCGGTACCGTTGGCATAATCTCCAGCATGATGCAAAACATCGGCGCTGCAGCACTGTTCTTGCCTGCAACTCAGCGGATTGCCAAGAGAATGGGTGTGCCGATATCTCGCCTACTGATGCCCATGGGATTTTGCGCAATTATCGGCGGCACCATAACACTGGTAGGCGCCAGCCCTACCATTCTGTTAAATGATCTTATGATATTAGGCGGAGAAAAATTAGAGCCATTCGGACTTTTTACTCAAACCCCCATTGGCGTCTGCCTTCTTGCCAGTGCCATTATCTATTTTCTTATTTTCGGCAAATTTGTCCTTCCGGCCGCAGAAGGGGAGGCGGAAAAAGGGGTCACGGCATTGTTGATGGAAGCCTATGAGGGACTTGAACATACATTTGAAATCCATATTCCCGATAATTTTGACGGTCCCAGAACCCTAGAGAACCTGGCCATCAGGCCCAAGTTTCTGGTGACCTTAGTGGCCATCAGTTTTACGTCGGAAAATGAAAAAACGTTTGTGCCGAAAAGCAGCAATACGATTTCTCCGGGCGATGATATTGCCGTTATCGGGCAGGTAAAAATGGTTTATATGCTGGCCGAAGAATACGGATGGGAAGTTAAAGACGGCCTGGATATTTTCGGAGAGAGCCTTGCCGTGATTAATGCAGGAATGGCGGAAACGGTGGTTTCTCCCCGATCTGAATTGATCGGAAAAACCATGAGCCAGCTTAATTTTAAAGAATTGTTCGGCGTAAATCCGGTGGCGCTGTTTACCGGCAATAAAATAATTTACAGCAACTTAACCCATATCCGGCTCCAAATGGGCGACACCCTGTTACTTCAAGGACCTTGGGAGAAATTTCATATTTTAAGAAATCAGCCTCAGCCACGTGCGCTCACCTTTGCCACGGCCCTGGAAGGAGAAATCATGCGTCCGAAAAAGGCCAAACTGGCGGTGATATGGCTGGCAGTGGCATTGACGCAAATCATTGTCTTTAAAATTCAACTTTCGGTGGCGCTGATGTCCGGCGCCCTTGGTATGATCATCACCGGTGTGCTTTCGGTAGACGAAGCCTATCGGGCAGTCGACTGGATGACGGTGTTTCTCCTGGCAGGATTGATTCCACTTGGCATGGCTTTTGAAAAAACCGGAACCGCCGCGTTTATTGCAAAATTAGTTCTTGGAATGCTGGGACATCCGACGCCCATTGTTCTGCTGGCGGCGGTGGGTGTCATGACCTCTTTTTTCACCCTTGTTGTTTCCAATGTGGGCGCCACGGTTCTGCTGGTTCCGCTGTGTATGAACATGGCGGTTATGGCCGGCGGTGACCCTAGAATGGCCGCGCTTGTTGTTGGGTTGTCTGCTTCCAACACGTTTGTGCTGCCCACACATCAGGTCAATGCACTCATCATGAGACCCGGAGGGTATCGAACCGTAGACTATGCCAAGGCGGGGGTGGTGATGACCGGCATCTTCTTAGTGGTGGAGTTGACCATTCTCTATTTCTTTTATGGGATTCAATAAACTTGTATTTAGCATAAGCAAGAGAAAACATGAAAATAGGTTGAGGTGCCAGTGTATTTTAATGAATTCTGAAGCCGATTAATGAGGAACGCACCTTTATTATGCGAAAATTCTTGTCCTGCATTCGATATTCAAGTAATGTTGAGATAGGTGGCTAAATTTAAACTGTAAATGATGATTTTTCAAGTTGTTGAAATTCTCGGCAATTCATGACGGTGATATGAAAATCAGTATCAGAAGAAAGATTTTTCTCGCTTTTACGATATTTATCGGTCTTAGTGCGCTGATATGGGCGCGCAGTTATTACAGCCAGTATATTCTCAATCAGAAGATCCAGATCATTGAGAGAAAATACGATCTTTTTAATGCCATCCTGGAAGCCCGCCGGTATGAAAAAAACTATTTTTTATCCTTTGACAGAAAAAATATTGCAGAGGCTCTGGACTATGTCAATCAGGCTGAGGATATCCTTCGTAATATATTGAAAGAATACGGGAAGTACACCCTGGCCAAAAATCTCGATCAAAGGATTACCGAACTGGTGACATACAAGGAATCTCTTGCAGATCTTATAGAACTACAGGAAGAAGGACATTTGGTGGCCCCTCCGGAAAGCATTGAGTTAATCCGAAAGCAGGGAAGAATTCTCACCAGTGAACTGGAAAAAATCGTAAAAAAGGAGAGTGAATTTACACGGGACCTGATCGGAAAATCACAGACCATTCATTTTTTGGCACTGATACCTGTATTTATCCTTTCGGTTTTGATTGCCCTTTTTTTGGCCTTTAATGTCAATCGTCCGTTAAAGACCATCGAGAACGCCATTACCAAAATCGCCCGCGGAGATTTCGAGAATATACCGGAAATAAAGAGCGGGGATGAATTTGAATCTTTGGTGGCCAGCCTGAACAATATGATCAGCGAACTGAACAAACGGAGCAAACAGCTCGTTCAGGCTCAAAAACTGGCTTCATTGGGGAGACTGACCTCCGGGGTGGCCCATGAGTTGAACAATCCCCTCAACAATATATCCACATCGATTCAAATTCTCATTGAAGAACTTGAAGAAAATAACCTGGAATTTAAAAAAGAACTGTTGGTCGGTGCCGAGAAAGAAGTGGATAGGGGAAAGGAAATCGTTCGTTCACTTTTGGAATTCGCCAGAGAAAGGACACTGACCCTAAAACAGGTTAATTTTCTGGATCTGGTTAACAGTGCAATTAAACATGTCAAATCGGAGATTCCGAATAATATACGTCTTAAAGTGGAGGTGCCTGATGACATACAGGCCACTGTTGGCCTTCGAATTAGAAGCGTTATAATCAATCTCATTACAAATGCCGTCCATGCTATGAAAGACGGTGGAGACATTAACATCCGTGCCTATAACGAATCGAACAAAGATGGATTTTCTTTTCAGGTGACAGACACCGGTGAAGGGATTCCCCAAAATATCATCACAAAGATTTTTGACCCTTTTTTCACCACAAAAGAAGTCGGTAAGGGGTCAGGGCTGGGACTTTCCATCGTTTACGGCATTATGGAACAACATGATGGCAATATATCCGTTTCCAGCGAAGTCGGAAAAGGAACGACATTTAGCTGTTTCTTGCCGTTTAATCAGCTCGATCAGCTGGATTTATAGAAGGATCATCGTGGAAAAAAAGAAAGAGATTGTTCTTATTGTTGAAGACGAGGATATTGCACGTAAGAATCTCGAGCATATTCTCATGAAAACCGGTTACGATGTCGTTTCCGTAGCCGACGGGAGCAAAGCCATCGATTTGCTTCACTCAAAGAGCTTCGACCTGGTGATCACCGATCTGAAAATGGAAAAAGTGGACGGCATGCAGGTTTTACACAAGACAAAAGAGCTTCAGCCTTACACAGAAGTCATTATGATTACCGGCTATGCCACCATTGAAACGTCAGTTCAGGCCATGCATGACGGTGCTTATTATTATATCGCCAAACCCTATAAAATCGGAGAAGTTCGCCAGATTACCAAAGAGGCACTTTTAAAACGGCGGCTTCGTCTTGAAAATATTGAACTCAAAGAAACACTCAAAAAACAGCGAAAGATTTCCGCCATTGTCGGGCAGAGCAAGGTCATGATGGAAGTTCAGCGCACCATTAATCAGATTGCCCCTTCGGACATCAATGTTCTGATTCTCGGTGAAAGCGGAACCGGCAAAGAACTGGTCGCCCGATCCATCCACCGGCTCAGTCCCCGTTCAGAGAAAGAATTCATCGCATTTAACTGCGGTTCCTTTACGGAAGAACTCATGGCCAATGAACTGTTCGGTCATGAAAAGGATGCGTTTACCGGCGCTACAAAAGCAAAGGCAGGGTTGATCAAGGTGGCTGACGGTGGGACGGTTTTTCTGGATGAGATCGGAGATATGCTCCTGAGCATGCAGGTGAAGCTGTTGCGTGTCATTCAGGAAAAAGAGGTTTTACCGGTGGGAGGAGAGGTCCCCGTACCCGTGGATGTACGCTTTATCGCGGCCACCCATCGCGATCTCAAAGAGGATTTGGAAAAAGGTAACTTCCGACAGGATCTGTTTTACCGTCTGAATGTCATTACTATAAAACTTCCGTCTCTGACCGAACGGAACGGCGACACACCACTTCTGGCATATCACTTTCTGTCTCGAAAAAGTAAAGCCATGAACAAAGATGTCCAAAATATTACAAAAGAATCCATGGAATTGCTCTGTCAATACGGCTGGCCGGGGAATATCAGAGAACTGGAAAATGTCATTGAACGGGCCGTCGCCCTGGCGAACGGTCCGGAAATTACCGTAAATGATCTGCCGGAGTATATCAGCAATCTTTCGATTGAAACCTACCGCCGGAACGTTTCAGAGCTGCCGACATTGGAGGAGCAGGAGATAAACTACATTAAATGGGTACTTGACAAATGCAAGGGGAATAAAACCAGGGCAGCAAAAATCATGGGCATAGACAGGGTGTCGCTATGGCGCAAAATAAAGCGGTGTGGGATCGAGTCTAAAGGGGAATAGCTACAATATTGACGCCAACGCATGGTTTTATCAACTTATTGTCAATTATGCTCTTCGAGATGACTGATAGCAAGAAAGGCAAGCATCCTTTAAAAAACGAAACTTAATATTAAAGACTTGCCTGAAATCATCGTTTCAAATGCCGAATCCCCCGATCCATTTCAGAACAGGACACTTGTTTCTAACTTTCCGGGCAAAGAGAAATTTGTGTTACATCCTAAACTTGCCAACAAATTTTTCTTGAATTATAGATGATTACCTGTTTATTTGAGGATGTCCCAAGCAGAGACCTTTGAAAAACGCCCCCTTTTGCCCAATTCCGGCGTCAGGCTCAAATTTTAATCCTCGAAATACTCAATGTATTCCTGTGGCTAAAATTTTCGCCTTCCTTGGACTTGAAAAAAATTGAACATTTTTCAAAGGTTTCAAAGCAATGAAAAGGGGTACAATCATGCTTTTTCATGTATCAGGTGTTGAAGTTTTCCCTTTAATTCCGTTTATAGTTGCATTTATCATCTCTTTTTTTACTTCAATGGGAGGAGTGTCCGGCGCCTTTTTGCTGCTCCCTTTTCAAATGAGCATTTTAGGGTTTACCAGCCCTTCGGTTAGTCCGACAAATCTGGTTTACAACATCGTTGCTATACCAAGCGGAGTTTATCGCTATATCAGAGAAGGGAGAATGGCCTGGCCCCTGGCCTGGGTTATAATTACAGGCACATTACCGGGCGTCTTTATTGGTGCTATTTTTAGAATTAAATACCTTCCAGATCCGAAAAATTTCAAATTTTTTGTTGGTTGTGTCTTGCTTTATATCTCAATCAGGCTTCTGTATGACCTGACCGAAAAAGCCGGTGCGAAAAAGCAAAAAACCAGGGAACTTGAGGAAAAATTTAAGGAAAGGTCAAATCAAATCCGCTCCGGGCAACAAGTAGCCCTGGCAAGAAAAGCGGTAGTAAGGACAGTTAAATTTTCTCTAACAAACTACACCTATGAGTTTTACGGTGAAACGTTTTCTTTTAATACCATAATTCTTTTTACGCTGACTTTTATTGTGGGGATAATCGGCGGCACATACGGCATAGGCGGCGGTGCGATTATTGCACCCTTTTTGATGACAATTTTCGGACTGCCGGTTTATACGATAGCCGGGGCTGCATTGCTGGGAACATTTTTAACATCTATTGCCGGTGTTGGCTTTTATACCGTAATTGCTCCCATGTATGCCGGTACAGGTCTGGCGATCGCTCCTGATTGGATGCTCGGCGCGCTCTTCGGTGCCGGCGGTTTTTTCGGCATGTACTGCGGTGCCAGGTTACAAAAATATTTTCCGGCCAAAACAATAAAGCTTATATTAGGCGCTGCAATTCTTTTGCTCGCATTAAAATATATCATCAATTTTTTCTAAACAAATATAGGATTGACACTTTTAGAGCAGAATTCCAAATATATAACGTCTATTTATTTCATTAGATTTTTTTTAACATTTTAGCCTTTTCAAACTATTATCACATTTTTAGGAGTCAATATGAAGCAGCTCGGAAATTTGATTGAACGGATAATCGAACGCACAAATATTAATCTTAGGGAACAGGACTTTGATGCTGGGCCTTATATACGTCAAACGATTCCCTTAAATCGACTGGTCAAATTTTATGCTTTCTGTGGAATTACGCCACAACACCCTTTGCACTTTCATTTCAACAGTTCCAATCTGGCTGGAAGCTATTTCCTGGGAAAATGTAAGGTGGATCATTCCATATTGTATAAAAGCGATGTCCGGGGTGACGAACTAAAGGCCAAAGGAGATCTGTTTCATTTTAAGGATTCTGAAATCCTTATTCATGATGACGAGGTCATCCAGGTCAAAGACTCCTATCTTATCAAGACCATGGTTCATAACCATTCCCATGATCCGGAAACCCTGGAAGAATTTTTAATCCAGAATACGGTGTCAATGCATTATGCCAACATTCACGGTTCTCCGGTGGAAGGATGTTTCTTGGGACCATTTAGTACTGTGGATCTGACAACAATCCATAACTGTATTGTCGGAGCATTTGCCTATTTGCAGGTTGGAGAGCTTTCTCATCAGCGGGTGGAACCCGGGAAAATCTGGGTCAAAGCCGGAGATATGTTCGATTTCAGTTATTCTTTTCCCAAAAAAGTTCTCGATAATTACATTACCATAGAGCCATATAAAAGGCCCCGGGGAATATTTATCGATTTTGTACGAGATCGCAAAATCGATTTTCAAAAGGTTTTTGATATGGTCCACTTAAAGATTCCGGTTGTCGTTCCCCGCGGCGCCTCCGTGAATCGCTATGCCTTAGTCAAAGGAGAAAGCAAAATCAGCGAAAACGTCCTGGTGGCTCAAAGGGCATACCTGGATAATGCCTGGATGGGGAAGGGGGCTAATGCCCAGGAAAACTGTTATATCATCAATTCCCGCCTTGAAGGCAACAATGTGATGGCCCACGGCGCCAAAATTATTCATGTCCGGTTGGGCAAACAGGTTTTTGTGGGATTTAATTCATTTCTGCACGGCACACCTGATTTTCCCCTAACCATCGGGAGCAGGAGCATTATTATGCCGCACACCATCATCGATTTGAATGAACCTCTAACAATCCCTGCCGGACACATTGTCTGGGGTTTCATCAGAAATGCTAAAGATCTTGCAAAGCACAGCATCTCAATCAAGGAACTCTCCGGGGTTAAAAGAAAATTTACCCTGGGTGCCATGAAGTTTCATGGCAACGGTTCTAAATTCGTTCAAGCCTTTAAACATCGAATCGAACATATCTTAGAGGCCAACGGAGCCTTTTTTGACGGCAGGAAAAATAAGGGACATGCTCAAAAAGAACAGAATATCGATTTTAACATCATGCATCCTTATTCAAAAGGTCCTCTTAAAGGTCTTTATCCGTCCATAGATATTCGACCATGAGAACAGACAAGCTCTCAAAAAGTTAGTGCGGATTTTAGGTGCTATACTTTCAGTATTAGATAGGCGACGTATCCTATGTAGCAAGCCAGGAGAGTAACGCCGTTCCTGCGAGTCACAACGCAAGTCTTTCTCATCATCAGCCACGGTAGAAAACTGACAAATATCATCACCAGGTAATCGATGAGCAGGCCGCTATTAATAAAGCCGCCTGGAATAGCGATAGGTCTTACCAGAGAGGCCGCTCCAAGCACGCTCAGTATATTGAAAACGTTGCTCCCCACAAGGTTTCCGATGCTTATATCCATCTCTTTCCTTAAAGCGGCTACCACGGATGTGGCGAGTTCCGGAAGCGAAGTTCCCAGCGCTACGATTGTAAGGCCGATGAACTTTTCACTGACACCGAATGTTTTCATTATTATTACTGCTGCATCAATTAGAATCTCCGCTCCGACCACTACACAGATGATTCCCGCTGTGATCCAAACAATCTGGCGGGTCCGGGAGGTTACATATTCTATTTCTTCCGCGGCATGCGCGAAAGCAACACTCTCCCCGTTTAATTTATGCCTCGCTTCTTTGACGGCAATATAATAATTGAAGCATGTATATAAGATAATTCCGCCGAAAAGCGAAGCGCCCTCGAGCCTTCCTATTTTCGAATTAAAAGAGATCAGCAAAAGATATATCGATATGCCGAGCATAATCGGGATGTCTCGACGGTATACCGACCGGTGGCTCTTAATCGGTCTTAATAAGGCGGACAAACCGAGCACAAGAGCGATGTTACAGATGTTGCTTCCCACAACATTTCCTACCGCGATCATGCTTTTATCTTTAATGGAAGATACAACACTGATGACCAGTTCAGGGGCCGAGGTCCCGAAAGCAACCACCGTCAACCCGATAACAAGCGGTGTCAGACCGAGATTACGCGCTAGGCCTGAAGACCCTTTTACAAGCCAGTTAGCGCCATAGTAGAGCATCAACAGACCGATAACAAAGCAAACCAGATTAAGTATCATATATGAACGCTCCGAAAAAAGTTTCTCAACTTTCGTATCAGTATCAAACTTACTTGATAAATGTAACCCCTTCCGTTAAAAAAGTTGCCCACTCATTTTTTTATTTCTGGCAAAATTGTAATAGTTTAGATTATATGAAACAAATCGATTTCAATCGAGCTTCAGGTATAATTAAATTATACCTGAAGCGGCAATATTTTCAAAAAGCTAAAGTCTTATGCAAATTTTTTTTCACTACGGAGTACACGAAAAAATTCGAGATCAATTTATAAATCAGGCAAAATTCTTTTAATAAATTTAGGCATTTTAAGCACTTTTCCGGTTTATCCGAATCAGGAAAAATGGTTGTATAAAAGATTCAGATTGCGGTAAAATCATTAACAATTTTAATTGTAGTTTGGGAGAACAATTAATGCACTATGAAGGAAATATAATCCGGCCACCCAGCGAAGCCAACAGCATTCTGCTACAGATAACCGTCGGATGTTCTCGGAATAAGTGCACATTTTGTGGTGCGTACAAGGGTGAACGGTTTCGTATAAAACCGGATTCCATTATTATGGAT
>Ga0164321_10000142_pt1 | contig 10949 bp, 10 predicted proteins | sample GuaBasSediGuay12_FD_121799 | JGI IMG/M metagenome (GOLD analysis project Ga0164321, IMG submission 121799) | Subseafloor sediment microbial communities from Guaymas Basin, Gulf of California, Mexico - Guay12, Core 4567-28, 21-24 cm | ecosystem: Environmental > Aquatic > Marine > Hydrothermal... | reverse complement strand
CCACAAAGGGGGTGATCATCAGGCATACATCCCTTTCCGTCTATCGCGTAACAAACAGGTATTTTCAGGAGCTCAGCAAACTCTACGAGTTTTTCAGAGGCTTCAGACCAGTAGATACCGCTTCCTATCAATATCCCAGGTCTTTCAGCTTCAAGCAGCCATTCTACAGCTTTTTTCACTAGCTTAGGATCCCCATAGGGGCGTGCAACTGTTCTGTATTTACTGGGTGGAAGAATCGGTGCCTCCTTTTCTTCGACCTTCAGTTTGAGGGTGTCAATTGGAAAATCCAACAACACCGGACCTTTACGCCCGGAAGTGGCATGTCTGAACCCTGTAGCTACGTATTCAGGTATCCGCCTCGTTTGGGTGCAATAACCTATCCATTTAGTAATTTTTCGATACATGTCTCTAGAATCAAACTCTGAAATAACGCCCTTCCCCTCATAGCGGTAAGGTGTGTGACTGCATATTCCAACAACGGGAGCGCCTGCATACCAAGCAGCAGCCATTCCTGATGCCATGTTGATTACGCCTGGTCCTGCCGTAACCAAAGCAACGCCGATTCCACGGGTAGCCATGGCGTATCCAGTAGCCGCGTTTGCTACAGCTTGTTCATGTCTCATATCTATAAGGTCTATGCCTTCATCTACACATGTGTTGTATATTGTGTTAAGTTCACCACAGAGAGTGAAAACAGTTTTTATACCCTCATTCTTTAAAGCCCTACCGACAAGGGTTCCCCCATTGACTTTTACCATTTCGGTCTCTTCCAACGAATAAGCTTTGTAGAAGCTTAAATTTATAAGTCTTTTAGAAGATTGATGTATTATAGAAGTCTTTGGAGCTTTAATAGATCTGTCATGGCTCCTTTAAAGCTAATTTTACCCGCTGAGTAGGCGTCCAATGCATTGATTTCCTTGTTTAAAATGGCGAGGAACGTATCGCTGTCCAATTTCACGACAATATTTGGTCTATTGACAGATCCTTCTTTTAATTCCTTAACACTTCCACCAGAAATCTCCATGACATAGGAGAGATCGATGTCCGGGTAATCAAATTGTATACTCTTATCGAATTTTTTTAAATATTCTTTCAATTCCACATTATCGAGTTTCGCTACGATTCTTTCCAGGCCTTTTAAGACTTCTTCTTTTGACGCCATGGGTAAACACAAATCATAAAACATAGAACTCTGTACTTAAAGTTTTAACTGGAATGCAGATGATTCACCTGAATCACGTCCTAATTTTATCTGTAATAGGAACCACTGCTTTATCTTGACTGACAAGATTTAAATTTGCAGATAAGAATATGCGTATAATTAGGTTTTGGGTGTTGTTACCTGAATGGAAGTAAAAACTCCTAGAGAATTCTTTGAGAAAGTGATGCCAGAGAAGTTTGATTCAAATAAAGCAGTAGGCATTGACTGTGTTGTCCAAATGAATCTATCCGGGGAAAACGGGTGCAATTGGATAATAATTATTAAAAACCAAAAGATCGAGATTAAAGAAGGGACACATGAATCTCCCACCTTAACCATCAAAATGAAAGACATCGACTACGTGAGTATGGCGAATGGCAAACTGAGCGGTGAAAGAGCCTTCATGACGGGAAAACTCAAATTCAAAGGAAGCTTGGCAATGGCACTAAAGCTGAAAGGATTAGGAATCCTCTGAATGAGGTTCCTTAAACCACAAATAACTAGACCATCACTCCCCAACTAGCAATAATTTCGCAAATCTGTTTGATATGCTTTCGTTTTGCTTTTCAGTGATCTTTGTTTAGCTTTACTACAAGAATGTTCGCTTCTGTAACTGGATTCGAAAATATTTTTTTAATAGAGGTTGGCAATACTGTTTATTTATAGTATTATATTGAAGAATCCATGCTGATTATCAAGACGTTGTTCCCTATTTGTACGGTTAAGCTAAATACTGTAGCTAGCTTAACCAAGAAGCAGTTACACTAAAAATAGATAGGGCTATAGCTTAATTTGTTTTGTGAAGAAACAAGATTGAGACAATAATTAATGTCTTAGATGAGAAAATTGCTTAACACAATAGAGCTTGTTAAAATGCAGAGAGCATTACAGCTTAGAAGCTGTCCAGAATGTAGAAGCAATGAACTGATTACAGATATAAACTCAGGCGAAATTGTTTGTAGTAACTGTGGACTAGTTATCAAAGACATAATACTCGATCAAAAACCCGAGTGGCGCGCCTTCACTCCCGAAGAAATCCAAAGGAAGACCCGAACCGGCCCTCCCACCAGCCTCAAACGATTCGACAAAGGCCTCTCCACCACATTCCAGCCCTACAAGGACTCTCACGGCCGAGCTCTCCCCATACACGAGCGTCTAAAAATGATGCGACTACGCAAGTGGAACATACGTGCCCGCATCCATTCCTCCATCGAAAGGAACCTTTCCCAAGCCATGAACGAGATCACACGCCTCTCCGATAAGTTGCATATTCCCTCAAGCGTGGAGGAGAACGCAGCCTTCATCTACCGGAAAGCCCTGGACGAAGGACTAATCCGCGGACGTTCGATAAAGAGTATTGCCGCAGCCTCTCTGTACGCTGCGTGTCGGTTGACGCGGACGCCCCGGAACCTCAAGGAAATCGCAGAGGTGAGCACACGGCGGCGGAAAGAGATTTCACGGTGCTATCGGATGCTTCAACGAGAACTCATGATTAAGATGCCGTTTGATGAACCTATTACATATGTTACCAAGATCGCTTCATTTGCCGGGTTGAACCAGAAAACACAGAACATCGCAATACAGATTCTTCAAAAAGCGAAGAAAATTAAAGTGGATATCGGGAAAGGCCCTGCTGGAATTGCGGCTGCGGCGTTGTACATTGCTTCCAAAAAGAACGGGAAAAAAGTAACCCAGAAGTTGCTGGCGAAGGCGGCAGACGTGACAGAAGTCACTGTCAGAAATCGCTACAAAGGACTTAACAAAAGCCTTAATCTAGCTTCAAGAAAGCTAGCTTGAATAAAACTATGGTTCATCGAGGTACATCTAAAATGCTGTCAACGAAGATTCTCATCTAGACCAGACAGGAATATCTTGTTGGATTGAAAGAAGACCATAACCTTAACTGAGGAAACCGATGTATCCATGGTAAAGGGAATCTAATACCTCCTTTACATACCATTCTACCATCGACTTAAAATCTTAAAACAATAATTGTGTTGAATCTCACAGTCACATTTTTTCATATACTTGAGCGAAGGATAATTCGATCCCATACCACAGGACTTGTCGCTAGTTCGCGAAGAAATGATGGTTGAAGCGGGTTTAATAACTGATTTGGAGACGCCCCTCATACAAGTTAACGAAATGATTTGGTGTGCTGCACAGATAATCTTAGATGTTTAACTTTCGCGAGACGAGATGGCCTTCGACGACGTAGTAACTATCATCGTTGAAGAGACTGGGATGTCGGAGGATGCAGCAAAATCTGAAGATAATTGGTACACCCAAATATTGGAGTACCCTCTTTTCCATCTTTTAGGCAAGCTCAAGACTCTAAAGATCAAAGAAGTTAAACAACAGATAGATGGCAAGTTTGATGAACTGTTCTTCCATGACACTAAAACTGTTAATGGATACTTTTCCATATCCTTACTACGCAACGTCTTCGAATAGAATTAGCGTCTTTACACGTAAATTTAACGTTGACGCTCGTTCAATATAGCTACTTTATCCATGCTTGATTTGTTTTGACGTCGATTACGGTGCCGTCATCGGCTAATGTGATTTTATGGTAATGCAGGTTCGGCAGCGTGTGAAGGATTCGACTTTTTGACTGTATCAACCTGAGAATACAGGTGATAAATGATCCATGGCTGACGACCACAACCTTTGCCGCTTCTACTTTTTTCATCATCTCCATGACTTGTTCTGCGCGGGACCGCATGGAGGAAAGGGATTCGACGCCAGCTTCCGCAAAGGCGTCGTCGTATTCTAATCCTTGTGCAGGCGTGTTCTTCGCGTTAGCTTCCCGCCAGAGCCTTGTAGGCTTTCCTTGAAATATCCCGCGTTTTCTCTCGCGGAAGAGGGGAAGCGCCTTTACCTTGTGTTTTGGAAATAAGAGTTGCGCTGTGTTTTGGGCACGTATCAAATCACTTGAAAACACGATCTCAGGTTGAATCACGTATTGTCTCATCGAGACAATCTCTTTCTCAGCCTCAGCGAGCAGTGGCGAATCGTTGTGCCCCATGAGTATACCTTTCATGTTGTCCGAGGTTCTGCCATGTCTCATGAGGTAGACGACTTTCATTTATCCTCCCACTCCTACTTATCAGATTCTAGTCTGCATGACTTACTTATTGACTTGAATGCCATCTTTTTTTAGGTTCCTAGAATATTCTTATTCTTTTATCGAGGAAGACCGTCACTTAAATTTTCGGATGGAGGAAAAACCCTTGAAGGCGTTAATATATTTTATCACAGAAAGTTCTTTGAATCCTAGCACTCATCACTATGTCCTCATAGAGCGTTGAAGAAATCGTGTCGAAGGGCAGGATAATGCATTCACTTGGGAATGTTCCTTGGGAACAAAAAGCATCCGTAATTTTATGTTGTTCAGTCTAATTGTTTTCCTAGGCTTTATTCTTGGTGTGTGAGGACTGTTTTAGCTGCGTTCAGTGTTTCCTCCGCTTCTTCCATGTTGCCAATTCCGACCATGGCTGCGTGGACGCCAATCTCTTGAAAAAGATATGTAAATGCATGGTTTGGGTGAATCCGTCCACCACCTAGGGGCTTGATTGCAATGATTGGTTTCGTCGTTGTCCTTAAGGCTTTAAGTGCAAGGGTGGGTGTGGGAAACATGAGGATTCCTGCGGTGTTCACGGGCGTCAAATATCCATCCACCTTAATGCCTGCTGCCTCAACCATGGGAATGATGATGCCCGCGTAATGAGTGCCCAACAGAAAAGTACCGAATCGCTTCTTGATGAGGTTCACTAATTCCTGTAATTCATCGAATCGTTGAGCGAGGACCATGAACTCCCATGCCTCATTTGAAGCGTAGATTGGCACGTTAAATTCATTCCACCGGTTCAACAGGGTCTCAAGTCGTTCGTAATCCACCTCAACGTTCTTTATTGCTTGTGGTGGCGGGAGGGGCAACGCTGTCGATTCAGTCATAAACGTTTCTATCTCGCTCTCTGTCCAGTTACGTTTTTTGAACCAGTAATGGTTTATGGGGTCTCCTCGCCACGTTTTCTGAAAGGCTTCCCCAGCCATTTTAACGCTTAACCTGTACAGATACGAGCTTACGTCGAGGCGTTTCCTTTGGGGAAGAATTGAGCCGAGGACGATTGCGATTTCGATGTCCAGCGCCTTCATCGTCATTTTTAATGCTTCTTGATGCCATTCACTCAACTTGGAGTCTGACGGAAATCCTCTTGAAGCGGTTAAGCCAAACCGTTGGACGATAGGCTTCATCACGTTGACCATGCTCTGCGGGCCCTTCCACATCTCTCGAAAAAGTTGATCCCTCTCCATACTTGTGTAGGTAGTTCCGTCAAAGGGGTGAGTGCCTAAGATGATCTGTGGGATTTTCTTTCCAGCGATTTCTGTCAAAGGAAATTTGGTGCCTTCAAGATATCCTCTCAATCGCGTCGTCTCACATTCTCTTACTTTCGTTCTACCCTATATATTTCTTTGAGCTGGTTAATTGAGGACTGGGGTTTTGGTTTATCCACCGCCTAGAACCTCAAAAGAAATGACGGCTAATTTCTTTCCGGGGGAGATTACCATATCTAAATTCGTTAAACTCTTTCCTTCAAACAAAACTATTGTGTTGCCTTTCTTAACTAAGTCGAGGAGCTCATTGTCTTTTAGAAGGCTTCGGAGAGTCGTCTCATGTTTCGTGATGATGATGTGCACCGGTTGAGTCCTTTCGTTGTCGACCATGAGACGCCCCGTCGTTGTCTCTTAGAGACTTGTTATTCTAAAAAAAGGGGGTTAGGTGGGGAGATATTGTTCGACCCACGAGATATCGAGTTCGCCTAATGTGTCTGCGGTTGGGACACCGGTCTCTCGGTTCCATCCCATCATTGCGTAGAAGAGGCTGCGCGCAGCTTTTAGGGCTTCCTTATCGACGACGGTGTTGGAGAGGGGGCCACTGGTGGCGGGTTGGAACATTCGTGGTGGTAGCCAGTCATCTGCGACGGTGAAGCCTTCCCGTAGATTGAAGACACGGGTCATAGTCAATACTCGTTGGCCGGTCTTCATGAGTTCGAATGCCGAGGTCTCCCATCCGGTGACGGCGTTGACGAGTTGTACGAGTTCAATTTTAGACCAAGATGGAAACATACAGCAGACTAGAGAGTTCAGCATGATATTCCACTGCGTGTGATATCTACAGACACGGACCTTTTTGGCTCCCAAATCCTCTAAAGGCACGGGCTCATAGACTCCGAAAGGCTTGAATCGACCTATGCCAGCGTCCGACACCAGGGTGACATCGTGAAGGCTGTGACAGTGATCAGCTCCGGTAGGTGAGATACTGTACCCGATGGCCATACCCCGCTTAAGTCGAGGTTCATGCATGGGGAACTCCTGTCCCTTGACGTGAACGGTATATGCCTCAGCTCCTTTCCCAATCTTCTTCGCTGCTCTCACACTTCCTTCAGCCAAAAGGTCACCTATTCCTTGGCGGTCCCCAATCATTTGAATCATCTTGACCATGGCGTCTCCATTTCCGAATCGTAGGTCGATGCCACCGGTGTCCTCTTTGCTGAGAAGGCCTTGCTCATAGCACTCCATAGCGAACGCGATGTTCATTCCGGTGCCAATGGTGTCTAAGCTGTACCGATTACACAACTCGCTGCCTTTACAGATGGCTTCTTCATCGGTGACGCCACAGTTGGATCCTAACGCTGCCTCGGTTTCATATTCAGGACCACCATACTTAGGATCAACCTTGAATCGACCATCGATTTTTACAACTTTTTTACATCGAACTGGACATGCCAAGCAGCCTTCCATGCCGGTCATTATTCCCTTTTCCTTCCAGTAAGCCGAGGAAATCCGCTTCGGCTCAGGGAACATGCCGTCCCGAAAATTGTTGGTAGGTAGATTTCCTGACTCCACGCTCCCCGTTAAATCCCCTCCGGTTCCTAATAGACTCAAGCCACCAGGGTTCTCCCTCGTGCTCTTCGCTAATCTAGCTGCTAACGTTCGAATGGTATTGGGATCTGCCGTCTCTAGAGCTCCACGTCCAAAGGCTGCCACGGCTTTCAATCGTTTCGAACCCATTATCGCCCCCATACCGGCTCTTCCTGCCGCGTTTTTCAGTCCATTCATCACGCATGCAAAGCGTACCAAGTTTTCGCCACCTGGACCAATCATAGCCGCGCTGACTCGTTTATTGTCCAAGTCCTTTCGCAGCGCGTCAAGGGTGTCCCCAGTGTGCAGGCCCCACATTTTAGAGGCGTCTCGAATCTCGATTTTACCATCGTGGACCCAGAGGTATACTGGTGACTCCGCTTGACCTTCAACAATTATAGTGTCGACGCCAGCGAGCTTCAACATGGAAGGCAAGTAGCCTCCGGATTCCGCAGCTCCAAAGGCCCCAGTTAAAGGGGATTTACCTCCGACCGTGATCCGATCGCTACCCCCAAACGGGGCACCGGTGACCACTCCTGGCGCAAAAAACAATTTATTCTGCGGGCTCAGAGCGTCCGTCCCAGGCTTTAGCTCCTTCAGGAGATAATAGGCAACGAAGCCCCAGCCACCAAGATAACGTCGATAAAACACGTCGTCTTGCTGCTCAACTGAAACCGTTTCATTTGATAGATTAACTCGATAGATATTACCGCTGTAACCATTTGGCATATAAAACACCTTTCTTATGCTCTATGACGAGTTAGAAGATGTTTATAAAATTTTATCATCAACAAGTTCTCTCATCTAACTAGTTAGATTACTGCTGATAACACGGGTGGATGGGAATCGATCTCTTCTTTCTTCGCGCGCAATCGCTTTAACGGTTTTATTCCCGAGGGTAGTCTGGGTTTACCTCAGGTTGTCCAGTTCGTCAGCGACTTCCTTCAGACCTAATAACTCTAATCTCTCTCGGGTAGGCCATCCCCTCTCTTTATCCCAGCCCCTGAGGACATAATATTCGTCGACGAGTTTCAAGAACTTCGTCTTGTTGAGACGTTTGCGTTGCCCCGACGGGCCGGGGCGGTTCTCCAATGTTTCGAAGTATGGAATAATTCGTAGGTCGTCCTCTCTGGTTCGCTCGTCGTTTCGAATGTTGATCGCTCGCTCCAGATTGAAGATGCGCTCAGCACACTCCCAGAATTCTTTCTCGGTCAGTTGGCTGCCTGTCGCTGTTACATATAGATGGTACTCCAAGGATTTCCCATAGATGGTACCGAGGCTGGGGGTGGAGACTCTCGCGTAGCCGTCGTCCACGTGAGTGCTGTAGAATCGGGGCCAGGCTTGGTCGCAGAGGGGTAGTGAGTCCTTTAAAACGCTCTCATGTTGGGTGTATATGGCTGGTTGGGCTTTGTATTCATAGGGGTATTCGGGATCAATCGCTTTTGGTGAACCGTAGATTTTTTCTCCGATTCTACTGAGTTCCTTCCAAGTAAGTGCGACAGACCACCTCGTAAGGTTCTGACTGTAGTCGTGACCGGAACTGAATGGGTCTCTTGTGTCGGTTAGCCATTGAAGGGCTGAGACGATCCAGAGGGGAAAGAATACGGGGTTCGCTTTGTCACCATGGCCGTCCCAGTGTCCAGCGAAGCCGTAGGCGGGGTAGAAAGTGTCCCGTATCCTCTTTCCTTTGTTCAGTAAGTCTGCAACTCGTGGGATGTCTTCCGCTAAGATGTCGCCAAAACCTTCTCTATACGCGATTTTTCGGAGGAGACGGATCCAGAATTCTGGCTTCTCCAACTCTATCGGCATCCCATCGATTTCTGTGAGTAGACCTTGTTCTTTGCACTCCCGTAACCAAGGGATTATGCCTAGGCTTAAGGACCAGTGGTTGAGACCGAGTTTGTTGGCAACTGCGCTCACCTCGATGCCTGCTTCAACTCCGAGGTTCCAGTTATAGAATGTGGATTGTCCGGAGAAGATGTTGGCCACGCAATGCATCATGGTGGTGTTAACGCCAGGATAGGCGACTCCGGGAACGTTTCGATAGATTACAGCGCATCGCCACGGGCATGCATGGCTGCACGCTACTCCTCGGGCACCATAACGTCGAACTCGCTCTGGGTCTAGGGACGGGTTTGGGCGTTCGCGGGGTCCTGTTTGAAATTCCTTGTTAATAGCAAGGCAGAGCTCAAGAAACTTCTTCGGCTGGGCGATGGCCACGCTCCCACTTCCCTTCACAATAATAGCTTTGAGGTTCTTCGCTCCCATAACCGCGCCGAAGCCACCTTGACCCGCGGCGTTCTCGGTTTCGCTCTGAATGATACTGTATCGCACAAGGTTCTCTCCCGCTGGGCCGATGCAGATGACCTTGCTGTTCGCGGGATGATTATCTTGGAAGTATCGTTGGGTAGAAAAGGTGTCCCGTCCCCAGACATCGCTGGCGTCACGGAAGTCGATGGCATCGTCGAGAATTGATAAATAGATGGGTTTTGCACCCCTTCCAGCAACGATTATTCCGTCGTAGCCGGCATACTTCAATTCGGACCCAAACCAGCCTCCCATGTTGCTTCGCGTGTACCAGGGTTTGGGGTAGACTTGTGGAGCTATACCGCTGAAGTGAGTTCGTCCTGAAGCGGGGGCTAAGGTACCGGTCAGCGGCCCGTTCATGATGATGAGCAGGTTCTGGGGATTAAAGGCGTCGATGCCGGAGTGGATTTCGTCCCACGCGATTTTGGCAGCTATGCCACGTCCTCCGATGAATGTCTCAGAGGCGCTAGTGGTGTCGATGGTGGATGTTGTTTCTTCGGTTAGGTTTATCCTGAGAATTTTGCCAGCCCAGCCGTAGTTTGAACCCATTTAAATCCCTCTCCCCGCTGGTGGGACGTATGTTAGGGCTCCCCACGGGCAGACTTTGACACACTGCGGGAGGGTGCCCACGGAGGTGCAGAGATCGCATTTGAAGTAGGTGTTTGTCTCCGCGTTTAACTTTAGGATTAGACCTTGACTGTTGAAGGGGCAGGCTTTCGCACACAAACCGCAGCCGATACAATGCTCCGCTTCTATCACCCTAGCGCCTGTTTCCTGTTCAAAGTTGATGGCGTCAACGGGACAATTGTAATAACATTCTGGATGATTGCACTGTTGACATGTGACCTGATTGAATTCGCCTGCGAGGGGGTCACGGGTGATATTGATACTCGATCGATACGGGCTACACACGCCGTGATGGGTTAGGGAGCAGACCAATTCACAGATCCCGCAGCTGTGACAAATCTTGGGATTACCCAAGATTACTCCTGACGTGATGGGTGTTTCTTTTCGTCTTACCATTTCTCTTCCCTTTCCGATGTTGCGTTCACTTCTCCACATTAGCTAACTATAGACAGATATGTAATTTAACGTCTATTGGCCGTAAATAAAGTAATATAAATATCGTTGAAGACTACCGTGAGTAAGCGACTACTTAGAACGTACATATATTTTTACTATACACCTCTGAATGTATCTGAGCGTTCAAACCCGATTGCCACCTAATGTTGATGAAGAACCGCGTTCCCTTTCTTCCTATAATAACAGGAGTTATTCTTGGATTAGGCATAGAAGACCTCTGTGCTGCTTTGCGGGAAGGGTTAGAGCCGTTGTGAGTGTTGAGATAATTTATGAGGGAATATCCTTATGCTAGAAAAACAGCTGAAAAAACTTGAAGTCGACGTCTTTTGCTAAGTAGATACAGTTCAATACACGATAGTACCTCCTATTTTTAAGCGATGTCTAGGCATCTCTGGGATAGTCCTCAGTGTTTAGGCTTTTTCTTATAGTAATT
>Ga0164321_10000141_pt1 | contig 10969 bp, 9 predicted proteins | sample GuaBasSediGuay12_FD_121799 | JGI IMG/M metagenome (GOLD analysis project Ga0164321, IMG submission 121799) | Subseafloor sediment microbial communities from Guaymas Basin, Gulf of California, Mexico - Guay12, Core 4567-28, 21-24 cm | ecosystem: Environmental > Aquatic > Marine > Hydrothermal... | reverse complement strand
TGGTACATGAACTGAGGGCCCCGGTTGCTGCCTCGAAGGCCCTCACCTCTTCGCTGATATACACAAATCGTGATGACCCGAAACTCTTTCATGTTCTGACCAGGATTGAAACGCGTATGGACCAGTTGCTTAACCTGGTAGAGGACATCCTTCAACTGTCTCGAATAAAGGCAGGACGCCCGCTGGGTGATATCACTGTCTGTGACCTGATTGAAGAGACTAGGACAACTGGTGAACCCTACCGTGAGGAGGCCAAGGTAAAAGGGTTATCGATGACAATGGACCTGCCGGAGGCCCCCCTGCCTGTGCGTATTGACCAGCAGGGATATCACCTCATTCTATCTAATCTTCTTTCCAATGCCTTGAAATACACACCCAGCGGGTCGGTGAAGGTTACCTTGCGAAGAGAGGAATCATGGGCCGTCCTAGAGGTCGCCGATACCGGCATGGGTATTCCAGAAGGTGATATTTCCAAGCTGTTCACCGAGTTCTTCCGCGCTTTGAACGCCATTAAGAGTCAGATCCAGGGAAGCGGCGTCGGGTTGGCAGGTATTAAAGAACTTGTCGAACGTTTCGGCGGTGAGTTAGGGGTCACAAGCGAGGAGAACAAAGGGTCTACGTTTGTGGTACGCCTGCCGCTTCATAAAGCATAGAACACTAACCCCCTGTTCTTATATTTTACAAGAGTCTCGCATTCAATGTGGACCTATCTCCGAGGGGCGAATCACCCCCTTAGTTATAAAGATATCTTACTATGTTATCTATAAGTAACATATAGTTACTTGATGTCAGTCGAGGGATAATTTACTTTTCTATTGCTAACCTTCTACACTCTTCATCGAGTCGGTCCACTGCGTCCTCTTGATATATGATTTTCTCTCTAAGTAACTGTTTAATCTTCTTATCATCATACCCTAGAATCCCGGAGAGAATTTGCCTATTGTGCTCGCCTAAGAGTGGTGCATACCCTGTAACCCTGCCTGGCGTTTGCGACATTTTGAACGGACTTCCATAGACCTCTGTTTCATCGGCAAAGGGTTGTTTCATTTTCACTATCATTTCCCTCTCAGTAATATAGGGAGCATTTGATACCTCTTCAAATCCCTTAATTTTCATGGCCGGCACATCTGCTTTTCTTAGTTTCTGCTCTACGTCTTCTATTGAACTCCACTTCATTACCCATTCTTCAATTATTCCATGTATGAACGGGGCATTCTCATAACTCAGGCGATTGGCAAGAGAGTTAGTCCTTTGGTCCGTGAGTAGCCATCTATAATCATCACCCATCGCCCCAACTAGTCTTTCCCAAATAGCCTCGCTCAACACAGCTATAGCAATGAATCCATCTTGGCCTTTGATGATTCCATAAGGAGCATAGCCCGAGTGCCATCGCCCAATTGGTGCTGGAGGTAGCTTACGTCCACTAAACAGATAAGCAGGTGGGTTAGACTCGTGGCAATGAAATAGACAATCCGTCATGGAAATATCAATATTCTGACCAACGCCAGTTTTCTCTCGGTAATATAGTGCGGCTAGAATCGCCGTCGTAGCATGTATAGCTGCAGTGGCATCACCAATGGCCAACGGTGCCTGAGTGGGAGGATCAGATTGACCAATCCAACCGCTGGCAGCTTGGGCGATCAAATCAAAACCTCTCTCCTTTGTAAAAGACCCATAGCATCCGAAGCACGAAATCGTACAGTATATGATTTGGGGGTTGATACCTTTTATCACATCATAGCCAAGTCCTAGCTTCTCCATCGCACCTGGAGCCATATTTGAAATCACTACGTCACAATTCTTAGCAAGCGCCTTCGCAATCTCTAATCCTTTGTCAAGCTTAAGGTCAATCGATATGCTTTTCTTACCTCGATTTAGGGACACATGGTAACTACTTTGTACTACTCCTTTACGTTTCATTAAGAGAAAGTAGCCTCTTTCTAGCGCACCTCTTTCATACGGCTCAATCTTGATTACTTCGGCTCCCAAGTCAGCCAGTTGCCTCGTTGCGAAGGGGCCAGCATAAACCCAAGTAAAATCGAGAATCCTCAAACCCGCCAATGCATGTCGTCCGTTATTTACCATATTTCATATAACCTCTTCTGTTTTCGCTCTGAATGTCAGAATGGCAAGCGTATCCATGCTCTTAGAAAACTCAAGCATAGCAGGGGTGTCGATACGGATGTTATCTGGATCCCGAACGTCTACACCCACTACATGGGCACTAACCCTCAGTCCTTCGTCTAGCTCCACAATTCCGCAACAATAGTGATTATCTCTGTCATAGCCTTTCTTAAACATATGACTAGCACCCACAGCAATAGTAGTGAATGTAATGAGTTTACCGCTCCCATTCATCTGAACCCAATCCATTTCGATACTTAGGCACCTAATACAGATTGGCCTCGGGGGTAAAAACAAAGCTCCACATTGTGTACAGCACAACCCCATTAGCCTATTCTTATTAAGAAAATGGTAAAATGAAGTGCTCGTAACAATAGGCTTGAACATAACCAACTTTCTCCTTTGCAAATTTACTCAAGCCATTTATCCCAAATTCTCTGACCGCTATTAACAGGCAAAGTTCCATGAACCTTAACCCATCAAGTTACACGCATTATTCTATATATTGTACCCTCACTATCAAAGGTGAAGGGGTCTAGTTCTAGTAAGAGGCTCTAGTTTCTCTGCGGTGCCTATTCTGCAATTGTCTTCTTCAAAGTTGCAAAATAGCCTAGTCCTCCGAAATGCTTTGTGCTGAAAGTGGGTCAGCCGGCCTCTGCCTCAGATCCTTTGACTGATCTAACTCCTCACTGATACCAGCCAAGTATTTAGCTATATTCTTCTTGGATTCATAATCATAATCTTGATTCAAGGCGATTGTTTCCATAATCGGAGAACCACCACCATGAACACCGGCAATCTGATACCAGGCAGCCATAGAAGAAGCCGTTAGGTTCTCTACAAGCCTCCAGATACGATGAGCTACATCAGGTGAAATATTTGGGTTTCTCATTATATACTTCTCCAGCCAAACTCCAGTTTCTTTGTTGCAGAAGTCCTCTTCGTAAGGCAAGGTTACCGCTAGGCCTCCGGCTATCTCTGCTAGCAGGTTGAACTCGTGGTAAATCGTTTCCCCAGTGAGCCTCCTCCCCACATTTGCATATATGCTATTAGGGAAAAAGGTGCCGGAGGAGGTCTTCTCTCCGCAAACAGCACTGGCAATACCAGCGGCGTAAGATAACTCGGCGGCTCCCGCAAACTGAGACAATTTTTCTCTTACATGAGAAGTCTTTACAATATTGTTAGCTTCAGCAACTAGATAGGCTGCGCCACACAATATATCAGATACCGCTGGTTTACATCCTGAGTAGCTATGTCGATGGGAATTAGCAAAAAGTAGGGCTAATCTTCGGCCAAAATCCCATTCTTTACACATAAACACCCTTTCTTTGGGGATGAAAGTATTATCAAAAACGATTATCGAATCAGATACGCCCATTTCCGCAAAAGCACATTTGCATTCCTTTCTCTCTCTTACGGAAACGGGGCGGGTTATCAGATATATGTCTTCCCAGTCAGCCGGAATAGCAAATGCCACGGCATAGTCTTTATCCTCTTCCCTGAGAGCACGGGTTGGGATTACGAATATCTCATCAGCATACGCAGCCATTGTGATTGCCAGTTTGGCACCCCTAACTACAATGCCATCATCCCTTATTTCAGTAATGTGAACATAGGCATCGGGATCTCCTTGCTCGGATGGCCTTTTAATTCTATCCCCTTTCGTGTCGGTTTGAGCACAGGCGCCAGTCAAATCATTTTCCTGATAAACCTTTAGGTAGTCTATGAAGCGGCGGTGATATTCTGTCCCGTATTGAGCATCTATCTCTTTAGTGGCGATAGAAAGAGCAATTATGGCATCCATACCCATGCACCTCTGAATGCAACCACCAACTCTCTGACAAAGTAACCGAACCATTTTCTGCTTCTGCATTAGATCATAGGCATTTTGGGGCAGATGGGTGAATCGATTGATCTGATCATTCGTCAAGGAAGAGGTCGCTGTAAGTAGTCCTTCCCAATCTGGATTCTGTGCGAGATCAAAGGTGACGGACATGACATTAATACCTGGCTTAATTCTAGGGTCATTCCTGTCTACTGTCTCACCCCCTATACACAGGTTAGGTCTCATACGAATCAAGTCCGAAATGTATTCCCTGGAGTTTCTCATTCTGCTTTACCTCCAATAATAATTGATCGGCACTTTCATACTATCCTCGCTATACAACCTTGTCAAGATATAACTTCAGCTGTTCCGGGGATGACATTCAGAACTAAAAGAACTATTATTAAGTGTCAAATAGTAATTACATAGCCCCAAGTAAATAGAGATCAGAAAGGAATACTAAGAAATGGGAAGAGTTGACGGTAAGGTTGCCTTGGTAACCGGGGCTGTAACCGGACTTGGGGAAGCCGATGCACGCCTGCTGGCCAAGGAAGGAGCCAGGGTTATCATTACGACCAGGAAGAAAGTAGAGGAAGGACAGGCACTGGCTGAGGAGATTAAGAATTCTGGCGGAGAGGCCAGCTTTCTTCAGCTCGATGTGTCCAAAGAAGACGATTGGGAGTGGGCAATTGCTGAGGTTATTAAAAAGTACGGTAAGCTCAATGTTTTGGTCAATAATGCCGGTATTTCGGCGATGAGGAATATAGAAGAGACTTCTCTTGATTATTGGAATGCAGTAATGGACATCAATTCAACCGGGGTCTTTCTGGGTACCAAGTACGGTATTCAGGCGATGAAAAATAACCGTGAGGCTTGCTCTATAGTGAACATTTCATCTGTTGAGGTCCACATAAATGAGCCGTTCGCCTTCGCCTATAATGCTGCTAAGGGTGCGGTGAGGAATATCACCAAGACAGCGGCGATTCATTGCTGTGAGTCTGGATACAATATCCGGGTTAATGCTGTCCTACCAGGCTACATATATACTCCGATGATGGATTTCGAAGCCAAAGCTTGTGGTCTTACTACTGAGCAGTACCTGGCACGTACAGTGGAAAGGAATTGCCCTATTGGGCATATCGGAGAAACGGTTGATGTTGCCCACGCCGTCCTCTACCTTGCTTCCGATGAGTCCAAGTTTGTTACCGGGTCAGAGTTACTAGTTGACGGGGGTATTTCGGCGAAGTAAATTGGTTACAGCGGCCTTCCAAGCTAGTTTTTAACCGATATTCCCCATTTAACGGGGGGGCACGTTGGTTTTATTGCGATTCGTGTTGAAAAGAAACAGGTGGTAAAATGGGGCATAAAGGAAAGGAAGCATAATAATGGGTTTGAGGGCAAGGGCTGGGTACAGCCAGATTTCCGGTTGCAGTCTCAATCTGTTCAGCGATGCTGAGTTGGCAGAGTTGCACCGGGCGACATTAGATGTTATGGAAAGCACCGGTATTATGGTAATGAATGATGAGGCGCAGGACATCTTCTATTCACACGGTTGCCGTATTGACAGGAAAAGTAGCATGGTAAAAATACCGGGTTATCTGATAGAGGAGGCAATTAAGTCAGCTCCGTCAAAGGTCTTGCTCGCCGGACGGAATCCTGAGTACGATGTCATCCTGGAAGGGACGCGCGTGGCCAACACCAACTTTGGCAGTGCGATCAAGGTCCTTGATTTGGAAACGGGACAATGTAGAGAGTCAACACTGAAAGATTTGGTTGATGCTGCGAAACTGTGTGATGCTGCCGATGGTGCGGATATCCTGCACAGACCGCTGACTCCCCGGGATGTTCCTCCTGAATTAGAGACAGAGTACGGCACAGAAACATGCCTCTCCAATTGCAGCAAGCACTTCTGTATCGGGACTCTTTCTGCCGAGGGTGTTAGGAGATTCTTTGAGATGGGGGCGGCGGTTGCCGGAGGTGAAGAGGAGATGAGAGAGCGTCCTCCTTGTTCTCTCATAATCTGCCCGGTAAGCCCGCTGCAGCTCAGCCACGAGTGCTGTGAGGTTATTATCGAATCGGCGAGGCTGGGCATAGTCTGTAACGTTCTTTCGATGGCGCTTTCGGGAGCTACCGCCCCGGTCACTAATGCCGGGACTTTGATAGTACACAATGCCGAGGTGCTTGGTGGCATAACCTTGAGCCAGCTCACCAGCAAGGGGACGCCGGTAATCTACGGCAGCTCCACCACGATGTTTGATCTGAAGTGTGTTACTTCTCCGGTGGGTGCTCCTGAAATGGGATTGATAAGCGCGGCGGTGGCCAAGCTGGCCCAGTACTACAACCTACCCAGTTACGTTTCCGGGACGTAGGGAGACTCCAAGTTGCCTGATGCTCAGGCAGCGCACGAGAAGACGATAACCAACCTGGCGGCGGCACTGGCCGGGGCTAACGTGATTTACGGTATGGGTATGCTGGAATCAGGGATGACCTGGAGTCATGAGCAGTTTATCATTGATAACGACATTGTCAAAATGGTGAAGCGTCTGGTTCAGGGAATCGACGTAACCGATGAGACGATGGCTGTTGAGACAATAAAGAAGGCTCACGAGACAAAAGACTTCTTACATCAAAAACACACCGTACAGCATATGAGAGAGCAGTCCGCCCCCATACTGATTGACCGCAATACCCGAGGGGTCTGGGAGGCCAAAAAGGGTAAGGATATGACTGCACTGGCCAGAGAAGAGGCACGACGCATTATCAGGACACATCAACCTGAGCCTTTAAGAGACGATACCAAGAAGATACTGCGTGAGATTGTTAAAGATGCGGAGAAACATCTTGCGTCGTCTTAACTGCTGGTTAATAACTAGGGCGAAGGAGGTTGATAGTCATAATGGGAGAACTGTGCTAAGTGTCTAGATTCAGCGGGTAAGGTTCAGTTCGGTCAGCCAATTAGCCACGTCACCTAACCCAAGTTCCTTTAGCTTTGATGCCGTCTGGAGCCCGGTCGCTATATCCCACCCACGTAAACGCTAGTATTCGTCCTTCATAAACTCAATCTGGCCGCTATCCAACACAGAACCTTTCCTCGTGATTGGCCGGCCTTCTGGACCTGGAGCAAGCAGATCCGGATTCAGGAATGATTCCTGGAGGGGAACCCTATACCAAGCCTCAGGGAGAGTATCACTCTCACGACCGCATTTTCGCTCCCGAACATGAATAGCACGTTGCAGGTTAAAAATACGCTCCCCAAGACGGTAGATACTATCTTCCTCATATTTGTCACCAGTAACTGCGGAGAGGACTTCAGCGATTATCTCCGGCCGGAAAAGTTCGATCTGGGTGGTGTGCCAGGAAAAGTGGCACATGATGGCACTCTCCTTTACGGAATGGCGATCCTGTATCATTTTTGCCGCCATTGCTTTGCCACGATAATCGGAGAAGTCGGCGGCCGCCTCACTACCCCAGAAGTGACGGGCAATGAATGCCATTTCATCATCGCTCACTGGATTTCCCGAAAGAATACGGGGAGAGAGCCCTCTATCATCAGCACTGACATTGAGGTTCTTCCTGTCATGTATCCAGTCCAACCATCGTATTACTGTTCTGCCTACTTCTCCCGACATCGGGATGGATTGTCGTGGCTCCAGGGCAAAAATTAGTGCGTTGGTAAGATACATCCGCGGGCAGTAGATTGTACCGATACCTTCGCGGCAGGTAAGATCGGGGACTAGACCCTCAGCATCGAGGCCGAGCGATTCCGCCGCCTTCAGAATCCCCTGAGCCAGTACCGCACCGAAGCCCTCCCTCATGCCAATCTTCCTCACCAGTGTCTTGATGAAGTCAAAGCTGCCAAGCTGAGATAAGGGAATGCCGCTGCTCCGTTCGGAAATGATACCCTGTTGGTAGCACCGGGAAAGCCAGTTGATTATAGCATCGATGGCATTTACGTCCAACCCGTAATCATCACATAGCCGGGTGGCCAGGAAAGGAACTTCATTCAGCTTATGGTAGTAATCATAGGCTGGATATTCATAGAAGAACCCCGAGGCACACAGGTACTTTCCACGCTGACCATTAGCTCTCTCCAGCATAGAGCGCAGGCAGCCAGCGGTGCAGCCAAGGCAGGCCTGTCTCCTTGCTTTCATACCTCGGGGTGGTGAAATAGTGTCTTGGGGTTCACGCCTTTTCAATTCGCACAAAAAACGGGTGAGTTCGTGCAGTTTGACCGGGTCGTTTGGCTCAGGATGATTGGTACCTGATACTGCTATCGCCTTGAGTTTCTTAGCTCCCATGACGGCACCAAAGCCGCTGGAGCCACTGGCGTCGTCATCGGCAAGGATACTGGCAAAGGAAACCAGGTTTTCACCGGCCGGGCCCGTCGCTAACACCCTGACATCCCTACCCAATTCCGCCTTCAGGTTCTCCCTGACCTGGGCAGCACCCATTCCCCACAGATAACTGGCATCCCTGAATTCACAGACTCCATCGTGGATGAAGAGATATGTGGGATTCTGTGCCATACCGGTAACTACCAGGGCATCGAAGCCGGCAAACTTAAGGTATGTTCCCCAGCTGCCACCGAGGTTGCTATAGTTGAAAGATTCGGGTGTGATGGATGGAGACTTAGCACATCTTTGCCAGCGTGAACCGGCAAGGCCACTGAAACCGGCTAAGGGGCCGGTTGCCATAATAAGTGGATTAGCTGGACTCAAGGCTGACGACTCTGGTAAAGCTAACTCCCAATAGAGTCCTGCCGCAAGTCCCCGACCACCGAGGAGGTCCCGGGCATAATCGAAGGTATGTAAGTGCGTAGTAGATCGAAAGGAAAGGTCACACACCAATATAGAGCCGGCATATCCATGCATAAGTAAGCTTCGAGACATTACCCAGTATCATCTTGTCTAAGCCTGGCTCAGGTATTATTCCACCAGCTATTTGTTCAGTCTTGTAACCGGCTAAGTAACTTCCTGTTTGGCTCTGAAGAACCGCTTAAAACCAGCAAAGTATTTAGGAATTCCCATTAGGCCTTCGGGGCTACCCATCATTACCGCAATTGCCAGCCCACCCAGTATGACAGGGCGAAACTCCTCTAACGGGCGTAAGAATTCGTTCAGGAAAGTGAAAATGAAAGCACCTATAATTGCTCCCGGGAACCTTCCCAACCCCCCAACAATAACCATAACCAGAACTAGAATAAAGAGATCCATACCCAACAGGGCCGATGAGATAAGGCCGAGGTAACTGCCATAGAAGGCACCTATTAAGCCGCAGAAGAAAGCAGAGATGCCAAACAGGATAAGCTTACTTCTATAATCGTCTACGCCCAGGGTTTTGGCAAAGGGTTCTGCATCTCGGAGAGCGACAAAGGCTAATCCAAACCTGGAATGAATGATTTTATGAACTGTCAACATGGTTAAAGCGAATATCACCAGAGCAATATAGTAAGGAGGGACTCTGTCCATAGCGGAAAAGATGTAACTTCCCACTTGAAATGGGGGTATACCGACCAGACTGCCCATTCCACCTGTACCGATCGGTCTCCCGGCCCGGATCAAAGGAGGCAAAATCTCATGAAGACCCAGAGTAACCAGGGCTACATACGCACCTCTAAGTCTCATAACGGGTAGGCTAATCAGCATACCAATTCCACAGGCGGCACCACCGCCAATAAAAAGCCCGAGCCATGGCGATACACCCAGGTTTTTCCCAAACAGCGCTGCTGTAAAAGCCCCAATAACAAAAAATGCAATCTGAGCAAAGGAAAATATCCCGCCATATCCGAGCACCAGGTCCCAATTGACGGCCACTACCGACCAAATAAGACACATTATGAGAAGATGCATAATATATCCGTTGTTTCCCAGGCCGAGAGGAAGCAGGGCCAAGACGGCAAAGGAAACAAGGAGAGCAAAAATCGTTCTATCCATCTTTATTCTCATAACTGAACCTCTATCTATTGCCGAAGAAACCTCTTGGTCTTATTGCCAGTATGATTAAGAGGGCGACCACCCAAAAAGGCATTACCCATATACTGCCAAGCTGCCATGAAATCAAACTCTCTATTATGCCCAGGGTAAAAGCAGCTATAACCGCTCCGATCAGACTGCCGGCACCACCGAGTATTACGATTACGAAAGCCTTTATGAAAAGTATCCAACCTCTCTCCGGAGCCAGCATATATATGGAGCCAAGAAGTATGCCACTAACCGCCGCCAGGGCACTAGATAGGGCAAAAGTGTAGGCAAATACCCTGTTTCTTGGTATACCTACAATGTCACCGCCTACCATATCCTGAGCGACGGCTCGCATGCTCATTCCCAGCCTGGTATTTTTAAAGAACAATACTAAAGCAACCACCAGCGCTGCGGCTATCGCCAGCATTATTATCCTATGTTGCTCTACGACAAAACCGCCCACTGTTATCACTCCTCCGCCCAGGGCAGGGAGTGCCTTTTGGAAAGGACCCGCAAAGTGCAGGATAAGATTATTTATTATCAGGGCCAGACCCACCGTGGCAATGATCACGGTAACATGCCAGTTTTCCTTTCTACGCAGGACACGAACCATACCCCACTCAACTGCCAGACCTACACCAAACATTATTGAAGGTACAATAATGAATACAAGTGGATAGCTTAGGCCGGTGAGTACGGTAGTCGATAGCACCCAGGCAATATAAGCCGCCAGCATTACCATGGACCCGTAAGCTAGATTGAAGACATCAGACACACCGAAGAGAACCGATAAGCCTATGGCCAGAATGACGTATCCGCCACCAATTGTTACTCCACCAATCAATACCGCTGCTAATTCATTCATAGTCCCGATACCCTAAGACTAGTTTCGCCAGGCTCCTCCGCTATATCCCCAGGAATACTTCCTTGACGTGCTCGTTCTTGAAGACTTCTTCTTCACTACCTTCAAAGACAATCCGGCCGTCCTCGACAAGATAGATCCGGTCAACGTACTCCGCAGCCTCGGTAACATCCTGCTCCACCATAAGTACCGTAATCC
>Ga0164321_10000140_pt1 | contig 10979 bp, 10 predicted proteins | sample GuaBasSediGuay12_FD_121799 | JGI IMG/M metagenome (GOLD analysis project Ga0164321, IMG submission 121799) | Subseafloor sediment microbial communities from Guaymas Basin, Gulf of California, Mexico - Guay12, Core 4567-28, 21-24 cm | ecosystem: Environmental > Aquatic > Marine > Hydrothermal... | reverse complement strand
CCAGAAAACTATATGAAAATTATGAAAGGATGCGGTGATTCAAATTATGAATGGGCAATGTATTCGAAGCGGTTTTGTGAGGAGAGAAATTTTTATTGGCCAGAAGTGCGGGACATGATCGAGGAACACTTGGACTACTACATTACTTGCGATTGTCACATATTGCAGGGGGAGGAGTACAGAGTTCAAGAGAGCAACAGCAACATGGGATAATGAATTCGGAAAAATTGGGTCCGCATGCGTCTACATCGGAAGATTTTACTTGTATATTGCGACTGCCAATACCAAACAAATTTTGGCTGATCTCGGGTGTGTCATCATAGCCGCCATCTACAACTCAGTCGAAGTGTGGGTTTCATATGGCTAATATACAATCTCGGGGATCCACCGGTTTAAAATGCGGATTCATCTACGAATTCCTGGAGGAATCCGCTCTGGCTCATTTCAGCAAATTATTGAAGTCTTACCTGTTTTCCAGGGGCAGCAGTATGCCTAACTCTGCCTCGATAATATCTTTTTTGGCGCTATCAGTCAGGTCGGTTAACGGTGAACGCACATTGCCTCCGTCATAGCCAGACTTGTTCATAGCATGCTTCAAGCCGGGCACACCCCATCCGGATGTAACCAGCATGGCCAGTTTGGTAAGCTTTTGATGCAGGGCTAAGGCTTCGGCATGGTCTCCGGCCTGGAAAGCTTCAAAAATAGTTACACAGATATTGGGCAGCACATTGGCCACCGCCAGAATTCCACCCGCCGCCCCTAGGCACAGGGCGGGGTAGAGCATGGGAGACGCCCCGACTATGGTTGTAAAGTGCTCGTCTTTGGTAAGCCGGACAATTTCCGATAGCTGCAGCATGTTGCCTGAAGAGTCCTTGATTCCCATGATGTTGGGATGGGCTGCCAATTCGCCCACCAGCGCGGCGGAAAGATTCAGACCGGTGTTGGCAGGCATGTTGTAGATCATAACAGGGATAGGGCAATTATCAGCCAGGCGTTTATAATGCATGGCCAGGCGTTGGTCATCCATCAGACCCTTGTAATAGCAAGGTGGCAACACTAAGACCGCATCTGCGCCCAGGCGGGCAGCCTCGGTCGAATCTTCAATGGCGGCCTGGCTCGACTCAGCCCCAGCGCCCACCAAGAGGAAACGGTCCTCTGGAGTTACCTCCCGGGCAGCTGCGATCAGAGCTTGTTTCTCTTCCTTGCTAAGATAGGCTGCCTCACCGTTACTGCCCAAGACCAAATACCCGGTCATTCCAGTTTGGTTATAAGTGTCTAAGTTTGACTTGAAGGCCTCAAGGTCCATCTGCTCGTTCTTAAAGGGGGTTGCCAAAGGAGGCATTACTCCACTTCGGTATTTTGCCATCACCATCTCCAGTTTCAATTCGGTTTGTAGGGTATGGTCCTATTTTTACAAGGATCATTCTGCCGTTATTTGCTTATAAATCAGTAATGACTTTTTCAATGCCATCCATGGCCCTGGTCAGGTTTGCATAGCTGGCGGCATAGGATATTCGCAGCCAGCTCTGCTTTGGTGCCTCAAAAACTTCTCCAGGCACCACGGCCACCTTGGCCTTATTCAGCAGCAAATCAGCTAGCTCATATGAACTAATGTCCAAGGTAGAGATATCTACAAAGGCGTAAAAGGCACCCTGAGGTTTGGCCAAGCTCAGCCCCGGTATTACTCGCAGCCTTTGATAGACGAGATCTCTTCTTCTCTCAAATTCCATGACCATAGCATCCAATTCTTTTTGTGAACCTACAAGAGCTTCCAGACCGCCCCACTGGGCAAATGATGTGGCGCAGGAAACGGTGTTTTGATGGATACGGATTAAGGCGGAAATCAGCTCCTTGTCAGCGGCCACATAGGCCAAGCGCCATCCGGTCATAGCATATGCCTTGGAAAAACCGTTGATGGTCAAGGTTTGCTGCTTAATGCCAGGCAAAGACGCCGGGCTGATATGGGAGGCGCCATCGTAAATAATCTTTTCGTATATCTCATCGGAGAGCAGGAATACCCCGTGCTCTTGGACCAGCGCCGCCACCTGCTCAATAATCTCTTTGGGATATACCGCACCGCTGGGATTGTTGGGCGAATTGAGTATAAGCATCTTTGTGCGGGGGCCAATTTTCTTTTTTAGGTTGTTCAAATCCAGCTGAAAGCCATTGGACAGATTCACGGGAACCGGGACCGGATTCCCGCCCGCCATATGCACACAAGAAAAATAGGTGGGCCAGCAGGGGCAGGGAATCAGCACTTCATCACCTGGTTCGACTATGGCAAGCATGGCGGCGAAGACCGCTTCGTTTGCTCCGGCGGTTACTATGATCTCCGATTCCGGATCATACTCCAACTGGTTCTCATCCCGCAGTTTATCCGCCACGGCTTTGCGTAGCTCGGAAATACCATAGTTGGAAGTGTAATGAACCTTTCCCTGATCCAGGGCTTGTTTCGCCGCCTGCACGATATGGCCGGGAGTCCCGAAGTCTGGCCGGCCGATCTCCAAGTGAATCACCTCATGGCCCGCAGCCTCCATGGCGCCAACCTTTTCGAATATTTTCCGTATGCCCGAAAAAGGTATATCATCCATCCGCTTCGCAATGGTCATTAGTATAATTCCATATTTATTCTTGGCACAGAAGCCGCATGGCAAATCTCGGAAATTATTTTGTGAAGAAAGTTATAGCGCTTGGTATCAGATACGAAACCCATACTCGGATTTGACGGCATTCTATCTTTGGTGGCTCTTTGATCGTATAAATGGCCCATATAATTGGGTAGCCAAGATGAGTTTTTTTTCATGTCAATGGCTGGAACCAGTCCATGAAACGGTCATCTTTGAAATGAATGATATCGTCCATCAGCTGCATCACCTGTTTTGTTACCGGTCCCGGAGCTTGAAGATCCCGATTCTCAAAACGGGCTACAGTTGCTACTTTTTTGCTGGTCTGGGCAGTGAACATTTCGTCTGCTGTAAATAATTCATCAGCCGTGATGGGACTTTCTTGGATTGGTATTCCTATCATCGGTGCCGCCTGAAGAATAGACATACGCGTTATACTTGATAGAACCCGCCCTACCGGCGGTGTTTTGAGAACCCTATCTTTTATTATAAAAACCGACTCTATAGAACCTTCAGCCAGAAAACCATCCGTACTCAACATAATGCCGATATCAAAACCGCGGCTATTTGCATTCTTACGCGCCAGGTAACCATTCAAATAATTAGAGCAGGCCTTCGCTCCCACCGGAACCGTTTCGGGGTGAATCTTGCGCCACTTTGACAGGCAGGCGGAAATCGGCTTTGCATCGTCCAGTCCCAACTCCTCGCTTTCGGGAATGGCAAAAACGGCCAGGTCCAGTTTTGATTCTAAAACTAATTTAGTAATCGCTTCTTCACTCCAGTAAGCCAGTATCTTTATTAATCCCCGCCCGATGCTGTTTGTCCGAACAGTGGCCTTTACTGCCTCCCTGATTTCTTCAGCAGAATATGCCAGGTCCATTCCCAATAACCGAGCACTTTGCATGAGTCGTTTTATGTGCTCATCCATCCTGAAGGCCATTGGCCCTTTTGGTCCTATATGAACCCCAAAAACTTCAAAAATGGCCGAGGCCCGCGAAAAACCATGGGATAACAGCGGTACAGTGGCTTCCCGCCAGGGGATCAGGTTTCCCTTTAACCAGACTTTCCTATCGCTATTCATCTAAACCTCCTTGAAATGTTTTATGATCGCGCTCCGGGCTATGTTTACATCTTTGATCTGAAAAAACAGTGGATTCCCACTGCGGGCGTACTACACCCTTACCCGAATCAACGTTTCTGCGTCTGACCTGAGGCAGGAGCCCAGTGCGGTGGTTCCGCATGCTTAGGATCGGTACGGGGGTGCCGGATAACCGGTATTCCTACCTTGACTTCAACCGCTGTCTACTTTTACGGTGTTTTCTTGTCTCAGCTAATACCATTAGAGGGCGAAAAAGTTGTATGTTAGATCATTTCAGCGTTTTCAGAATTCACCCCTGCCGAACCGGTTGGAGGTCCAACTCCTCTGTCAAGTGACACATAACAAAATGACCACCGTTTAACTGCCGATAAACGGGTGTCTGCTTGCGGCATATTTCTTGGGCATATCGACAGCGCGGATGGAAGTAGCAACCAGGCGGAGGATTGAGCGGACTGGGAACGTCCCCTTCCAGGATAATCTGCTCAACACTGTAATCGGGATCCGGTACGGGTACCGCCGACATCAACGCCTCGGTATACGGGTGTCTTGGATTTGAGAACAATTGCTCCGTGTCAGCCAACTCCACGATTTTCCCCAGGTACATGACAGCCACCCGGCTGCTGATGTATTTAACTACCGATAGGTCGTGGGCGATAAATAGATATGTCAAACCAAAATTCTTCTGTAAATCCTCAAGTAGGTTAATTACCTGGGCCTGGATGGACACATCCAAGGCAGAAACCGGTTCGTCGGCTACGATCAGTCGGGGGCCGAGAGCAAGAGCCCGGGCGATCCCAATCCTCTGGCGCTGTCCGCCGCTGAACTCATGGGGATAGCGCTTCATATGGTCTGCCTTAAGACCGACGGCCTCAAGCAACTCGACAACGCGGCTCTCCCGATCGTGTCTTTTGGCCATCCCATGAACCAGCAACGGTTCGGCGATAAATGCGCCCACGTTCATGCGTGGGTCCAAAGAAGAATAGGGATCCTGAAAGATAATCTGCATTTCACTCCGCAGCGATTTAAGCAACTTGGGCGCAGCGGTGGCGATATTTATTTCCCGGTATTCTTGGCCGGGATCGGCCAACTTTTTACTGAGAAAGAACACATCTCCCGCGGTCGGTTCGATCAATCGCAATATTGATCTACCGGCTGTGGTCTTGCCGCATCCGCTTTCCCCTACCAGACCAAGGGTTTCGCCTTCCAGGATTTCAAGATCGATATCATCAACGGCCTTTACATAGGCGGCGACCCTTTGAATGATTCCTTTGCGCACTGGAAAATATTTCGTGAGGTTCTTCACCTTAAGTAACGTATGGCCTGTGGTCATGAAATATTTCCTTCTTGGCAATGGGCCCAAAGCCAGCAGGCGACCTTGTGACCAGCTGCAACCTCTAGTAGCGGCGGAATACGCCTTTTGCACACCTCCATTGACTCAACACAACGCGGCTCAAATCCGCACCCTGAGGGGAGTTCAAACAAGTCGGGCACGACCCCCTCAATAGTGAACAATCGCTTTTTTTTCCTTGTTGTCAGTGAAGGAATGGATTTCATCAATCCTTTGGTATATGGGTGCCTTGGATCGTGAAAGATGTCGCGGACCTGAGCGCTCTCGACCACCTTTCCAAGATACATCACAACCACTTCGTCCGCCATATGCGCGATAACCCCCAGATCGTGTGTAATAAATAGGATGGAGGTTTTAAAGTCCCGGCGCAGATCGTTCATCAGCTTGAGCACTTGCGCCTGGATTGTCACGTCAAGGGCCGTGGTCGGCTCATCCGCAATCAACATAGAGGGGTTGCAGCAAAGGGCCATGGCGATCATCGCCCGCTGACGCATCCCTCCCGAGAGCTCATGGGGATATTCGTTTATGCGCAATTCGGGAGAGGGAATACCCACCGCGTGGAGCATCTCGATGGTTATGTGGCGAGCCTCTTTCTTGCTTAGTTGCTGGTGGAGTATGATCGCTTCCATGATCTGGTTGCCAATGGTGAGAACCGGATTTAGTGACGTCATCGGCTCCTGGAAGATCATTGCAATCTCATTACCACGAATCGCGCGCATCTCAGGCCCCTTGGGATCCAGCTTCGTCAAATCTGCTACTTCTCCATTCCGATGAAAAAGGACTTGCCCGGATTCGATTTTCCCGGGTGGTGACGGAATGAGCCCCATGATAGACAAGGCCGTTACGGACTTCCCGCAACCACTCTCGCCGACCAGCCCAAGGGTTTTTTCCCGCTCAATGGTAAGATCAATCCCCGCAACCGCCGGTATAATACCATCGTCAGTATGAAAAGATACCTGCAGATCTCTAACTTCGATTAAAAGCATCGCTTTCCATGTTTTGGTGCTATTGTAACAAAGACGTTATAAATAATCACAGGCTGTTAAGGCTTTATCAGTTTACACAATGCAACTACCGCCTTCTTAACGCGCATACAGCTTGGGATCGGTAATATCCCGCAATCCATCACCGAGCAAGTTGAAGGCAAACACCGCAAAGAGGATTGCCAGCCCGGCGAACAAAGAAATCCAGGGACCAGTTGCCAGGAAATCGACACCAACTCGCACCATATTACCCAGTGTTGGTGTCGGGGGCGGGACACCGACCCCCAAAAAACTCAGACTGGCCTCAAGCCGAATAGCGGTCCCCAGCCAAAGCGTGGTCATCACCAAAACATCACCGAAAATGTTGGGTAGGATATGGCGAATAATGATCCGGCCGCTGCCGGCACCGATGGCCTTAGCCGATACAATGTGGTCCATTTCCTTGATCCCCAGGGTGGGGGCATGGCATACCCGGGCGAACCGCGGAATCATCAGAATCGTGATTACGATAATCACGTTGAGCATGCCGGGACCTAAAACAATCATGACCATTACCCCAAAGACCTCGTCCGGAAAGGACATCATAATATCCAAAAACCGCATAATAGCGGTTTCCTGCCTCCCTCCGGCATATCCGGCGACCATCCCCATCATTGTGCCAACAATCATTCCTATGGCCACTGAAACGATCCCGACAAAAAGCGAAGTTCGCGCACCGGTCAGCACTCGCGAAAAAACATCCCGACCGTATTCGTCGGTTCCGAAAATGTGGGTCATTTCGGGAGGCGTCAGTCGGTAGTAAACGTTTTGTTTCAGCGGGTCATAGGGTGCGAGCCAATAGGAGAAAATGGCAATGATAATAAGTGTCAGGGACATGCAAGCACCGATGAAAGAGGTCCGGTTTCTTAAAAAAGTTCTTAATAGCTTGCGGCTTCTGCTGAGTCTTTGCATGTCGATCTTTTCCGCGAAGTGGGGTTTACTTGCGCCTTACTCTTGGGTCAACCAATCCGTAAAGCAAGTCTGCGATGAGGTTGATGAGTACCACAAAAGTGGCAAAGACGATCATCACAGCCTGAAGAGTCGTGTAATCGCGTTGCTTCAACGCGCCAATCATCATGCGGCCCAATCCGGGACGCGAAAAGACAATCTCCACCATGACCGATCCGCCGGTTAAGATAATTGAATAGACGCCGATCAGCGCAACAATTGAGAGCAGAGCATTGCGCAGCAGATGCTTGTAGATGACTTTACGCTCCGAGAGGCCTTTGGCCCTAGCCGTTCGAATGAAATCTTCGTTCAGCGTATTTAAAACCGAGGAGCGGGTCATACGGGTAACGTAAGCCGTCATCACCAATCCTAAAGTAAGTCCGGGGAGAAAAAGATGGTAAAGGTTGTCGGCCAGGTCATGAATGTCCCCTCCGCCGACTACCGGAAATAGCGGGATGTGGATTGAGAAAACGAGCATTAACAGGATTCCCAGGTAAAAACTGGGAATGGAAAGGCCGCCGAGCGACAATGTCCTCCCGATGTAATCCGTCAGGGTGTTGCGCCTAAGGGCACTGTAAACCCCCGTCGGTATCCCGAACAAGACGCCGAACATTATCCCAAAGAGTGTCAGCTGGATGGTATAGGGAAGGGCGCGTTTCAGGTCACCTGAAATAGGCCTGCCATTTATGATGGATCTTCCAAAATCGGCCTGAACCAGCCCTTTCAGTGCCTCAAGATACTGAACCCACATCGACCGATCCAGGCCCATTTGGCGGCGTAAGGCCTCAACCGCTTCCTTGGAAGCATAGTCCCCTAGTCTGACTTCGGCCGGATCGCCCGGGGCGATACGAATAAGGACAAAAGTGATGGTCAGCACGATGAGAAGCGTGGGGATGGCCACCAAAATTCTTCTGATCGAAAAAGCAAGCATAAATATTTCCGGGTCTTGGCGGTCGACACGTAAGGCGCAAGATTTCCTTGCGCCTACCGTGTCCAGTGTTATTCCTATTTGATGGACGTCAGTTCATTAATCTGGGGAGAAAGAATCAATGTGGATGTTAGATCATATCCCCATTGCACATTGTTGCGTCTGGCAAAGGTAAATTTTTTGATGAAAAGCGGATAAGAGACACACCAGTCAAGCAGCTTGAACTGGGTTTCCTTCCAAACCGCCTTTTGGGCACCAGAATCCAGAAGATCCCGTGCCACTTCGATTTGGTAATCTACGCTGTCCACCTTTCCGTCGCCGTCAGCGTCTTTTTCTCCCAGATGCATGAAGTTGGTAACGGGCTTTTTGCCGGTCTTTACGATGGAATCTGAGTGGTGAAAGTGTGTCAGACGCACATCGGCGGTCGGCCTCCAGCAGTTATATTCTACGATTGGGTTCATATCGGCCCGAATGTTGTGGTGATAAGTGGGATGATCCACAACCGTCACCTTGACATCGATCCCAGCCTCTCTGAGCTGCGCAACGATATTTTGAAAGGGTACGGCATACTCTCCTCGCTCCGTCATGAAAACTGTCGTCTTTAAACCTTTCGGGAAACCAGCGTCAGACAAAAGCTTTTTGGCCTTGTTCCGATCGACCTCATAAAGGTAATCTTTCCCATCCATCTTGCCGCGCAATAAGACTTCATCTCGCGTCAGATAACCCGGCTGAGGTTGTGGAATCTGGGAAAATACCGGATCAGCTATGGCTTTACCAATGGTCGTCACCACTTCATCACGCGAGAGCGCGTAGGCGATCGCGCGCCGCACTCTGATGTCGTCGAAGGGTTTCTTGGCCATATTGAAGTAGAGCACACCTGCCTCGCCGGGGCCGAAGACATCCACCTCAACACCGCGCAAAGCCCTCATCTCATCTACCCACGGTTGAGAAGGCGGACCCTCGATCACATCGAGCTCTTTGCTTTGCAGTCCAAATTTCCGGCTGCTCATATCGGGCATGTAGAAAACTTCTACGCCATCCAGTTTCGGCGTGCCGCGGTAGAATTTTTCGTTGCGCACCGTGATGGCCTTTTCTTTCGGTAAATACTTTTTAAAGACGAATGGACCGGTCCCTACGGGATGGGACTTGAAGCCTTCGCCTAGATCCTCGACTGCCTTTTTCGGGATAATGAGGCCGCCGGCATAGTCGGCCATTTTCGGAAGAAATAACAGCTCTGATAACGGCTTTTCTAAAATGACCTGCACTGTGTACTGGTCAATTGCTTTGAATTGCATCCCGGCGTACTCTACGGCCCAGGCTGACTTATTCTTGTCAGCCGCTGATGTGAATGAATAGACCACGTCCTCGGATGTCAGTTCATAACCCGGATTGTTCTTCCATGGATGCACCATGACACCTTTGCGAAGGTGGAAGGTCCAGGTCAAACCATCCCGCGACACCTCCCAACTCTCCGCCAAATCCGGTACAAATTTCCCTATATCCCCAGTCTTATAACGAACAAGACCGTTGAAGATCAGATGAACCACTCCTCTGTCCTGAGTCGTATGGGCAAAGTGTGGATGGAGGTCTGTAATATCAGCCGCATCAAATGCTATCCGAAGGACATTGTCTTTGGCTGCTGAGGTTGGCTGCACTCCAAAACAAAGCAGCACCCCTATCAGGATTACGATTGTCAAGGCCGGTCTGAGTGTTTTCATATTAGTTCCTCCTTTTATGAAATAAGTGAACAAAAGAACGTCCAATCAATTCCTCGATCAAGGGCTTCGTCTCATCACCTCCTTTCCAGCAGGTATCCCAAAGATTTGCACTAAAGCGCAAAAAGCGGCTCCGTTGCAGCCACATAATTCACTCCTGTGGTTCAAGCTACTACGATTCGCCTTTATGTAGCGGCATAATAATCAACGTTATCGGGTTTTGCTCCGCGCTTCACAATGATACTAAGCTTTTGGGGCAGCCGCTATTACTCACGATGTTATAGCATGCTGGGAAGTGATCATTACCTTATCATAGCAAGTTTTTAAAATAAGAGAATAATATATTCGTCAAGCTATTCCAAGAGTTCGATTTTTAGCATTAGTAATATGTTTCATAAGCGCTGCAAGAGCACTCTTTTTATCCCCGTTTCTCAAAGCTGCGACTATCTCTTTGTGTTCCAGTATTGCTTCGGACTGCTTGCCTCCTCTTCGCAAAGAGCGATAGCCGGATTGTATTGGTTTATCTTTCAACCCCCGCATTAGATTAATCAGAGTTCCATTGTCGATAATGCTTATTAGAGCTATATGAAAATAGTGATCCGCTTCAAAGCTATCCCAAAAATCTTCTTCAGCCAGAGCCTTTTCTTGTTCTTCTATCTGTCTCTCCATCTCTTCCAGGTTAATGGGAATGTCATTGTTAAGAGCTGTTTCAATTACATATTTTTCCAAGCACAATCTCAGTTCAAATATTTCTTCAATTTCTTTTATTGTTATGGCCGTCACTAAATAACCATGATTGGGGAGGTTTTTTACCAAGCCTTCTTCTGTAAGCCGCATTAAGGCCTCTCTGACTGGAGTTCTGCTGGTTCCAAGGGTTTTTGAGATTGCCGATTCATACAGAACGGAATTTGATCCATATTCGCCCGTGACAATCGCACGTTTGAGCTCTCGATAAGCCTTATCCCTTAATAGATTGGTATCTTTGCCCATGAAAGGAAATATTCCTGTATTATTAAACAGATAAATAATTACATGCAAACATGAGTACATCATTGAGTACGAGTTTGTATACAATCACTCATATACTACCGTTTTGCGGATGTCAATACATATTAACTCGAAAACATTTAAATACAGGCTCATGGGAAATAATTATGAATATGATATTCGAGAATTATTGGCAGCTATCCAGATGGTTAATATAAAGTAAGTTACGGGCGTTATGGATTTTATCCATCAAAACTCTGAAACACCCATCCATGATTTGATGCACTTCTTCAGGATCGAACCTTTCT
>Ga0164321_10000139_pt1 | contig 11049 bp, 20 predicted proteins | sample GuaBasSediGuay12_FD_121799 | JGI IMG/M metagenome (GOLD analysis project Ga0164321, IMG submission 121799) | Subseafloor sediment microbial communities from Guaymas Basin, Gulf of California, Mexico - Guay12, Core 4567-28, 21-24 cm | ecosystem: Environmental > Aquatic > Marine > Hydrothermal... | reverse complement strand
CTCCTATTGCATTCTTTGGAGTCATTTTCGTGCATTTGAATCCTTTTGCGTATTTACATGGGGCAAGAGCCGCCGAACAAGTTTCGGGACTCGTATCAGTAACGGCCTCTAATGCCGCCTGTGCGACCTTTACATCATCGCACCCTGCTTCCACATCAAGAAGGCAATCGTAGTTACCACGACCCATTACAGACTTCATATACGGCATTTCCTTGAGGTATTGGGCTTGTAATCCTTTCAAATGAGTTACAATGTAGGATGGAACACCGAATGCTTGGGCAATTGTCTTCGCTAAGGCCGATTTTCCACTACCTGTGGGACATTCCAACACAATGTTCCTATATCCATCCTTTACCGCCGCCATCATTGGCCCTAATACTTGTTTTTGAATATCACGGAGAGGGTGGAATTGTGTATTCACACTCAATTCATCAAAATTGAAGGGGATGGATGAGGTATTTTCGTCAATAGCGACTTCTTTGAAGCCCGCACCATTTTCAGCAGGTTCATTCCATTGAACGACACCGACCTTTCCAATATCCTCATCATCTGCCGCCTGTTCCAAAATTGGAAGCCAATCACCCAAATTGAATTCGTCAAGATTGTCCAATTCATCGAGTGTTAATTTTGTTTGCTTCTTTTGTTTCTTTTTGGCTTCAATAGGATTGTATCGTTCTTCACCATCAACATACAACGAGAGGCGGTTCTTCTTACAAAACTGCTCAATTACCGTTATACGCTGTGAATCTTCGGGAAAAGCCCCTTTGAAATCTTTGTTTCGGAAATCATATTCTAATCCAAGACCATTCTTCAATTCTTGACGATGATGGAAGGTCTTTCCACAAACACGGACAACAATGAAACCCATAGGGTTTTCCATTGACCAATGCCCTATATGAATGCTATGATGATTTAGATAACAAGAGGGACAAGAGATATTCATGTTAAGACTCTATTCAGCAGGTTACAATATACCACATCCTCGGAAAGCACATCGAGGCGGTGAGGATTCATACTTGGTATCATCGCCCACGAATTCCACTATTGCGGTAGCAGACGGTGTTGGGGGTTGGGAAGCCAAAGGGGTCAATCCGAGAGCATTTGCCGATGAGATGCTCACAAAAACATACGAAAGAATGAAAATGGGGGTTAAAGACCCTAAATATGCAATTATGGCTTCTTACCCAATTTTGTCGTGTGTCGGTTCGGCAACTTTTTGCATGGGAAAATTAGACAATGAAGGCATTTTCCGAGTAGCCAACATAGGAGATTCGGGATTTATGGTCATCCGAGAGGGAACAATTTTGATTGAAAGTGCGGAACATCAGCACGAATTCAATTATCCTTATCAATTAGGAATCGGTGAAAATGGTCTTCCTCATGGTCAAGACCGACCCGAAGATGCCCAAGAATATGTCATGGAATTGGAAAAGGGCGACATCATAGTAATGGGGACAGATGGATTTTTCGATAATGTTTGGCCTAAAGATGTGTTGGCTTACCTTGAAAACAATCCACCCAATCCAAAAGACCTGTCAAAAGGGTTGGCGACACTCGCTTACGAGGAATCGCAGAAGAAGGATAATTTCGTTCCATTCTTTCAAAGAGCCAAAGATGCCCGAAAGCCATTTGCGACATATCGTGGAGGCAAAGAAGATGACATTTCCGTTATCGTTTCATTCGTTGATTGAAAATACAACACGAATTGTGCGTCCCGGAGTGCTAACTTCTAAAGGCTATTTTAAGGTCGGGACTTCGCTATTCTTTGGAAAAAATACATTTGATTGGTATTAGATAGTCGGAAGAACAAGATATTGTCATGTTGGGCATGGATATACCACAGAAATACTACGAACAAGAAGGATTCCTTTCGCTAATGGGAATTGGCTATACTGCGGCACTTGCGGTCACAGGTCTTGGCCTCGTTAATTTGGTTAGCAAGAGGGATATGTCGGCTGTCGCCATTGTAGGTGGCGGTGCGCTTGCTACTTGGGGCTACTTGAAGGCATCGGGCGTTCTCTATTGAGGTTTCCTTATGGGATGCAAGAATGACGATACTTGCGACCAACCCGCTACCAAAGGTGAAATTCAAACTGTCATGTGGTATGGTGGGATAGGACTTTTGACATTATTGGGATTTGTTACTATGATTGGTTACAAGTTGGATAAGGCGGAGATAACAAATTACTCAAACACACTAAGAATCCTTACAGGAATGGGCCATTTGAAGGAAGGAATGTGATTTGAAATGGGATGCAAAGATGACGATACTTGCGAGCAATCGGCTACCAAAGGCGAACTTGAAAACCTTACATCCCTACTTGTGGTTGGTTTCACGGCTGTCTATGCCCTCGTATGGATAAACAATAGCAAACTCTCAAGAGTGCAAAGACATACTGATGAGATTCACCGATATGGAACAATCGGTGCGCCAAATCAAGGTGCGATGCGGGACAAAAGAGCAATTCGTGAATTACTTGAGGAAAGCCCCCGAAGCCGTAAGCGAGCGATTGAATCTCAAAATGCGTTGGAGTGGGATAGGTTGAAGCAACACAAGAAGAAGTGGATGCGGCCTTCCGAAGACAAGAACCCGTATCGGGATTAGGGCAATTCAATACCTTTCGTAGCCTTCAACCAATGACGAGGGCATAGCCAACGACCATCGGGTGTCACCGAATGCTTCCTTTGGTCAATGTAGCCAAATCTGCCGCATTCTTCACACGCTACACGGCCATGACGGTCATAGACGAGCCTTTGTGGGGCATCACCCATTTCATTCACCCACCGAGTAGTTAGCGAGTGCCTCATCAATCGTCAAAATCCCGTCTTCGACAGGGATAGTGAATATGCCTTGTGGGTAGCAGACCCCTTTCCAATCACAGTATGAACAATTCCAATCACCGATTTCAGCCAATGGCTTCTTTCCATGTTCATTGAATTTGGTTTTCGACAATTCGCCTCGCTCAAATAGGGCTTCGGCCTTATCATCGGAATATCGCAGGTCAAAATCTCTTGACGGTGGAGTATCGGACTTCAAATTCTCAATCTGTTGGTAGTATCGCTCACGCATCATGTCAATGGTCAATTCCATTTGTTGTGCTTGGACTCCCCAATCGAGGGACTTCTCGGCCTTTGGCTTCAATTCGTTGCCGTTCATGTCCTTGACGATGATTCGGCCTTCGTAGCCATCCGACAATTCAACACGGAACGACTTGTGAAGGCCATTACATCGGGCGATGTAGCAAATGATGAAGTAAGGGATTTCAACATTGTGGAAGTCTTCAAACGCCTTGCGGGTATGAAGGTAAAGAGCCGTCTGCATCAAGTGTTCAATTTGAGGGTAGCCATGCTCGTAAGTGGAAGACTTGTTGCCTTGCATTACTGCTTTCGCACCGTAGCCCCACTTTGACTTCACTTCGATACCGATTGCCTTTGTTGGGTCAATCCGCATACGGGACACTCCGTTAGCATCGGTTTCCATCGTAGTCATTCTCACGATAGCATCCACTTCTCCACTTAGCATGATTTCATCATCGGTGGAAGGATTCTTTGCGATGTTAGCACGGATTTTAGCATTTTCCTCAAGCAACACACCTGCCTTACGCCATGCGTCTTGAAGACCTTCTTCGGCCATGTTCCCCATCATAAAGATGAATTGAGCATTGTCATTAGCGGGATTCGTGCGAGGGACACGCTTCTTTGAATACCAAACTTGGCGAAGGCACTTCCCTACAAGGGTTTCCTCGCCTCTTTCGTTAATCATCATAGCGGAAGCACCTGTTGGATTTACACCACCAAGCGATTCACGATATTTGCCTCTTCGTAGCGTATCAACGGCTACTGTAAAAGGGTCAAGTGCTTGCGTATCTTCGTTTGTTGTATTATCTGCGTTTTCGGAGGCCATCGGCCAATCACCAACCCTTCCTTGTTCGGACGAGTTATTAAACCTTCTCATTGTCGTAAGTCGTCATAACTCTCGTCAAGATGATGAAAAATGCTGTTTCGGTAAAATTTCTTTGAGCCATTTAGCGTCCCTTCCTCCAACCTAAAATCAAAAATAAGTGCTGAACCATCTTCTCTAAATCCGTAATTCTTTTGGTTCAAATCGTAAAGTGTCATTCCTGTTCGTGTTCCTACATTGTAGGCGGCTTCTGCTACACGGTCTATCATTTCTTTTCTTGACAAATCGGGGTGGGTCAAACCGATATAGGCGGCCTTTTCCATTACCCACATAGCCAAGTCATCGCCTTCTTTCAAATCAAGCACCTGCATAACTTCCACATAATCAGCATTGGTAGTGGCTACTCGGTCTTTGAGTGGGTTAATAATTCCACTTTTAGCCTCACAACGAGTGAATGAATAGAGTTTCACCAATCCTTCAATGTCATGCGTCCAATTTTCCCCAAAGAATTCGGCTTCTTCGTAATTGTTCCCCTTTTTACAATTCACCACTTTGATTAACTGATGCGGTGTCCTGTTATCGGTATAAATCACGCCATAGTTTCCGTGCGTGTAGTATTGATTGAACCATTGAAAAAAGTCACCCCAAGAGGGTTTTCGATGCTTTGGAACCATTTCATAATAAAATTTAGGATTGTCGGGATTATCTGCCCAAGGTATCGGGCCTTTCCATCCATCTAATCTTTCCATGTAGTATTCTGCCCTAAAGGACTATCTATACCTCGCCATTAGAATTAGATACTTCACACCCATAACCATAGGTTATGAAAGTCGTGCTTGATACAGGCGGCGGAAGAAAGATGGTCGTTGAAGACTATGGTGAATCCGATTCAAAATTAGTGAAGGTATCTATCATTGAAGGCGGCGATATATTCGTAGTGGGAACAATCCCTGTGGGGGAAATCCGAAGGCTCGGTAAGTCGTTTTGAGGAATTGAAATGAAAGATAATGGGTGGGAAATGGAAACTTTGGTCAGTCACACTATTGATGAAACAGAAGTCCCTTTTTACAATGGATTACTCCAAAACGCTGAATCCATTTCGTTGAGTGCGGCACAAGATTACAATTCCCTCATCCTTCTTCGATGGCGAAGGCGTGAATGTGTATCATGTAGCCAAGTCTTCGATATTACTTCGGAAGGCTTACTGTATAAATGTGGAGGTTGCGTAGCATGAAATCAATCAAGAATGTGAAATTAGGATTCAACAAGAATGCAGAAGTGACTGTGGTTGCAGACATTGAGATGAAACACGCAGAAGATATTGATTCACTATTCCTGTGCTTCTTCACAATTTTGAATCCACCTTTGAGGCTCTCCGTAATCACATCCGGGGCCATAAACGAGCAATTAAGTCAAATACTCGGCCAAAGTCCCGAAATGATTGAAGAAATGATGAAGACAAATGCAGAAATGTATTCCATGTTGATTCAGCAAAACACCGAATTGATGTTACAGAATGGCGAGGAACAAAACAAAATCGAATTAAATTCAGCATCGAATTCAGCCAATGCAAGTGCAATCCTCACTTCCATGCTCAAGAACGGGTTTTACATTCAAAAGACTCGATATTATTTTCCCAACGGCGACAAAGAACGGCAAGAGCAGAAGGTTGATGTTTCGACTTTGAAACAAGCATTCAAGGCCATGTTAGAGATTTGTAAGCGTTGGGATGACCCCGAATTATTGGAGAGTCTTAACCATGAGTGAAGCAGATACACAACCCGAACCCGAACCTGTCAATTTAGCCGTAGCATTGAAACAAATGAAAGAAGATGGAAAACCGCCTGTGGGATTCCACATGATGTTCTTCTCATCCGAATTCAAGAATACTGAAGAGTGTCCCACCCTTCAATTACTCAAAATGTTGGGTGCAGAATATGACTTCGCTGATACCATCAAACGCCAAGTCTTCCAAATGCCTAAAGACCTCGTAATCATGTCGTATGAGTTTGCATGGCTCGGTGGCTTTGAAGGGCTTCAAGAGGCGATGGAAGGCATCAACAAGATACTTGAAGACCAATTCCGCAGAATGGTTGAAACAACGACTCTCCTTGAGATTCCACAGGCCCGAATTTCATTCTTAGGTGAACAGCCCGACTACATCGAAGGGGGCGAAGAAGAATGAGTGCAGAATTTAGACTCGTTGAAGTCCTCATCATGGAAGCGGAACCACACCCATTAGATGTGGAGAAGGGCGATTTCAATTATTGGAATACAATTGCTACGCTTGCAGGTATTGACCTCAATGAAGAAGCCGCTATTGCGCTCAACGACTTTGAATAGGTCGGTATTCGATATTTCGTGGGCGATTGCCCGACACGGAGAAGATGTGCTTCTCATTGGAGTCTTTTACACAACGGCAGAAGAAGGTAATTTTCCCTCTATCCACACCATCACGACCCCAATGTTCTCGCAGATGGCTCATAATTTGTGACTCTTTCCATATACCACCACGCTCGGAGAGAAATTGAATTACCAATCTTCCCTGTCGAGGCAATAGTCCGTAAATCTTCTTGCGGCCATTTACAGCCGATGCGTCTTCGTCTATCATAGGATTTCCCCTTGACCCTTCCTTGTCTTCGGTAGTATTTATAGTTTGTGTTCTTCATCTCTCCGTTCCTAATTCCACAATTAACTCCGTTGTTTCCCATTTCCCCATCCTTTGTGCTTTTGACCAACCGAACCTGTCCCTGCACGAATCCGCTTTTCCTTCATCATGTCATGGAAGATAGCCAAATTTTCATCCTGTGCCTTCTTCCAATCTGCATATTTGTCCCATTCTTTACGCAGTTTTGGAACAGGGACACCATCGGGAAAATTGATGAACATACTCATCATGTTAGGCTCGGCATCCTTAACAGCCTTCTCATTGGCTTCACCCATCCACGCATTTTCCTCAACCCATTCATCGGTGAAGATAGCCACATCACCTGCGACTTGGATATTACCATTACCAACGATAGTCTGCCGTTTCGGGGAACCCATAATGGGTCTTAGGCTGTATGACTATTAAACCCTTTGCATGAAGAAATTATCCGAAATTATGCGTCATGGCGAAGCACAAAATGACAATTGAAAAATACTTTCTGCAATAGGGAAATTGAATACTCTCCACCGTCTTCGGATTTGGCGATGATTTCATCATTTTCACGATGCCCACAATTAGCGCAGAAATAGAGGTGAGCAAACACCTTTTCTAAGACAGGTCGAGGGTCAGCCACCAACCATTTCCAAATGTATTTGCCGTCATCGGTGGTATCAACATGGGCAAATGCCCCGTTGCCGTTGGCCCAATGCAGGGTCGCACCACGATTGCTCATAGAGCATCACTTCAATTGCCGTATCGCTTCATGTATTCGGCAAAGAGCAGGTCGGTCAAATTCATAATTTCAACGACTACATCTCCATCATTCATAGCGTGATACGCAGGGTTGTTCGCAACAAGGTGGGTTGCATTGTTGAAACACATTCCACGCTTAATGTCACGGTCACGATTGTTATTGTTAGAGCCACCATTGTAAGCGGCTCGTTGTGGTGCAACAGTAGTGTTCGCAGATTTGCCGACAAACACTTGCTTGGAGTCGCCAATAATAATCAAGGCTTGCGGGTTATCATCTTTCTCAACGACATTCCACACAATGTTAGTGCCTTTTTGGGGATAAAATTTGCCTGTTCCAATGTCATAATTGCCGACTTCGGTGGGCTTTCCACTTCCATTATTTACCGTGAAATAGACACGGTGCTTGTCGTTCTTATTCCATACTTTGTATTCAACGCCCTTTTCGGGGATTACTTTTACAGATACCATTTGGTTCACTTCCGTAATTATCCAATAGTCCTAACGGGTATTTATACCCTAACATTTGAGTCATTCTTCCTCGTCATCAGCATACCCATCTAACTTGGTGTCCGACCCTGTATAAAAGCGTAGCCAATTACCTACACCAAAGTCTGCGGGAATGTCGTAATTACCTTCGTTCCAATTTACAAACCACCAACAAGTCCCATTACCCTTTACATCTCTTGTTAATTTTCGGGATTGAGGACAATGAGCGCAAATATCGGTCAAATGTCGTTCAGCATATTCTTTCTTCTTGCCTCTCAATTTCAAATGTGCAAGCGGTATGGTCTTCAAATCCAACCAAAATGTCTTCCACGCCGCTTTTATCTTCTTCCATCTAATGCTAATTCACCTACTCTAACCGAATCGTTCTCCATTCAACCCTACCTGCCTTAATCAAATCCCGAATCCTTCTTTGTTTCGTAGTCAATTGACTCTTCCCCGACTTCACATCGAGCATCACAATCTTTCCATCAGCCACATTGATTTCCTTATTCTCTCTCCAATCGAAAATGATGTAGTCAATCGGTTGCCCCATGAATGACCAATTCTTCGCTTCCCAATCGGGGTCAATTTCGGGATGCTCAAGGAATGGACACCACTTCTCCAAAATTTGTCCTTTCGTAGTGTGTGCAGAAGCCGCCCTACCTTTCTGTTTCTTGATTTCTTGGGACTTTTCATCGCTTTCCGATGTTATTTCCGTGATTAGGTCTTCGAGTTGGCTAACTTCTGTGCTTTTTGTTCTATTCTCATCTTGGAGATATTCGATGTTAATGTGCATTCTATCCATTGTGGTTTGAATAACTTCACGCTCTCGCTCAACGGAGAATAAGAGATTTTCATAGGCTTCTTGATGTTCAAGCCGTGCATTACGCAATTTGTCGTATTCAAAATAGACTTTCGCACTAAGAGCAATTGAGAATATCAAGGCGATGCCTAAGACATACTCTATCATAGGGCAATCATTAACCGATTACCTATTCAAAGGTTCTTGGTGGGGTCTTGAGTATCAAAGCCTAAGTGGGAACACAATTCTTTGTATCGGTTCCGAATCGTCACTTCGGTCACACCTGCGACTTGAGCGACTTCACTTTGGGTTCTGTCCTTCTTCTGCCTTTTGGCCGCAAGATAGATAGCGGCGGCGGCAATACCTGTTGGGCCACGACTAATCATCGCTTCCGAGCCAACAGACGCAAGGATTCTTTGAGCCTCTAACTCAATTTCTTTATGCACCTTCAATTCGGAACAGAATCGAGGAATATAATCGGTTGGATTAGAGAGTCCAATGGTCAAGACCAATTGACGCTTCAAGAATCGGAAGGTTCGACCAATTTCCTTTCGCCCTGTGCGAGAATGTCGTCCTACATCATCTAATGTGCGAGGGTTATTGTGCATTCGACAAGCCGCATAAATGGAAGCCGCTACCACACCTTCAATAGAACGGCCACGAATTAACTTCTTGTCCACCGCCTTTCGGTAAATGTAAGCCGCTTCTTTAGCCGTAATCTTAGGCAACGACATTCTTGAGGCAATACGCTTCAATTCGGTGAGAGCCGTAGCAAGATTCCTTTCGGTTGAATTACGGATTCGACCTCTATTATCAATGTGTTTCAAACGACCCCATTTTCCTCTCGCCGCCGAAGACATTCCCTTCATATCGGTGGAAATTTCCGTAGTAATTCCATAATCGTGTTGTAAAATATCTTTGGCCGCACCTGTTCGTTCATTATCCTTGCCCGAACCATCTTCATAAGAACGCCAATCCTGTCCATAGTCAATGACTTGATTGTTGGCTACCAATCCACAATCCGAACAATATCGGTGTGCATCGTTTCCTTCTTCAAAACGAGCGCATCCACAATCCGCACATTTCTCTTCGACTTCTTTATCCATATTATCACTTTTCCATTCACAGGTATTTATACCTTCACATGAGATTATCTAAAGGTTTGCATACCCCTGCATTTGAACAAGGGGGGTTTCCGCTATAAAAACCCTTCTATCAATTCATCTTCTTGAAATTGAAAGGTGGTGCATCCTCATATTCTCGGTCTGCACGACCAAAAAGGATTACCCGATGGCTTTTAGCACCACTTAGTCCGTAGCAGTATGGCTTTTCTAACTTCACAAATCGCTTATCACGACAAAGAACCGCCGAGATTTTCACCGCAGACGGGACATTACGATACAGCCCATTCAAAATAGAGGGCATTTCGCTTGATAGAATCGCTCGGTCTTTCATCGCTTCGTGAAGCGGCTCTTTCCATAGGTTTTTTCTTGACGACATTAGTGTTCACACCTTGTTCAAGGTGAAAAACACTTTCGCCGCCATGATGTGCTTACAATCTATCTTCAATTTACGACACCTTGTTTTGTAATCCATACATTCGCAAGCCCAATACTCTCGGCCATCGGCTCGTAGCATTTCGGGGCCATGTGTATAGACACGATAGGCCGTTTTAGATTGTCCTTTCACTACAAAGGAATATGGGGAAATCTGTTCCACATTCATACCTTTGACTAAATCAAGTGCTTTTGTTTGGCGGTTCATGTTTCAAACCTCTATCTAATAGATGGGTTTTACAGGTATTTATACCTCAACATCATGGGGGTCATTTACCCACTCCGAATGCCCTTCATATTGACCTCTCAATGCGGCTGAAACGACTTCTGTGAATCCGAATTCTTCTGCTTCTTCCTGTAAATGTATATCAAGCACGGCGGCTCTATTATGATATAGCAATACTTCCACATCTGTTGTCCATGTATCACTATCTTCAAATTCATACACATAATTGATGAAGTCTTGAAACTCATCCACACCGTCATAATCGAAGAACATTCCGCAGAAATGCTTGGTTTCATCTTGGAAAAAGGGAATTAGTGCAAACCCAACCACAATTGGTTCACCCATAATTCGATTATCAAAAGCCATAATTGGATAGATAGCATCCGTTTTAGCATGACTCATCCCATTGTCGAGTGCAATAGCACGGATATATTCTTCCCAAGAACAGTATTCGGGAGATTCGCCACATTCCGAGTCTAAGATGCGTTCAAACATTCCCATATTATCCTATCCATCGCACAGGTTCATTAGGCTATCGCCCATCGTGGTATCATCCTCGTTGTCCCATTATCGTCATACTTGTAATAGACCTCATCAATCTTCTCAAATGTATATGCGTTACCATCTCCTTTGACCATCGCCATAATATCTCCATCATTCAAGGATTTCACCGCATCT
>Ga0164321_10000137_pt1 | contig 11168 bp, 10 predicted proteins | sample GuaBasSediGuay12_FD_121799 | JGI IMG/M metagenome (GOLD analysis project Ga0164321, IMG submission 121799) | Subseafloor sediment microbial communities from Guaymas Basin, Gulf of California, Mexico - Guay12, Core 4567-28, 21-24 cm | ecosystem: Environmental > Aquatic > Marine > Hydrothermal... | reverse complement strand
TAATTCCTGCTTAATCGGCTATCATTTACCAGTAAATATTATAACACATAAAAATATTATGGCCAAGAGGGTTTTGATTTAAGCTGTGATTCAGACAGTAAAAAAAAACCAATTTACTCCCCGCTTTTGGCAATTTTAAAAACATTTTGGCGGGGTGGTCATAAATATAGTAACACAGTTAAGTGCATATGCTAGTTTTACCTAAAGGTGGGCGTACTTAGGCTGATTTGCAAGCAGATATGCAACTTAAGCAGGTTTCATCTTACGACGTCATGGTTTTATCCCTCCTATCTTCCCCTGAATTTGTCACGCCTTTTAAATCTCTTTATCCATTTCTGTAATCTCAACCTGGCCTCATCTTTTAGATCTACTATTATCTCTGTGTAGTCATCTAAATCGAATACAGCAAAATAATTTTCTGAATATATTATCACATTGTTTATACCCATCTGCTCTTCTCTCTTTAATGAGGATATGGTCTTATTTGCCAGGGCATTCAGGTGTTTTTTATTTAGGTAAAGCTGAACAAGACTATAGGTCAGCAAGGTGAACATGACATGGGCTTCAATTAAAGATTCATTTGGCGAACTGAATTCGTTGATATGCCAAAACTTTTTTGACTGTCGATGTCGTTCTTCTATCTGGGTTCTTAATTCATATAATGCAAAAGCCTCCCTGGCATCCTTGGGTTTAAATGTGGATGATAAACCCCAGTATCTTACAGAACCATCAGAACCTGTAACCCTCATGATAGATGTACAAAGAGGTACCTTACATTCTCTCCAGATATCTACATCTTCTATCAATGTTACCTCTTCAGTATATCTTACCCCATATTTGCTATATTCATTATATTTGACCCATTTATAATTAAAGGATTCTGCAATCCTTATAGGATCTTTCAATGCTTCCATATTAGATCTCAATGGCATTAATACATCAGAGTCCAAATCTCTCTTTACATAAGTAATAAATTTACCAGAAATAAATCCCCGGTCACATATTAAAAGCTTCATAACTCCCTTACCCACAGCATCTACAAAATCAGTTACCAATGTCTTGCCCTGAACCAATTCATCTACATTACCAGACCCCCACTGATAACCTGCAAATATAAAAGATTGCTCTTCTTTTCCAATGTGTAATAACTCACTCAAGGCATAACAGGGATGGTATTTTACTGCTTTCTTCTCTTCTTTTGTCATCTTACTCATATTGATCAATTGCCCATGTTCATCTACTGGCATCCTTACCGCATCCTGGTAATTCTTATTGTCCGGCACTACCACCCGGCTTTGATCTAAAATGAATATCCCATGTTTATCAAACCCCCTGTTTTTCCTTATGAATTTCTGTACCTCCTTATTGTGCCAATCTCTTAACTCTACAGGATTAGTGTCCTTGAAAAATTTCCTGGGTGTATCCTGATGTACTGCACAGCTCCTCTCCTTCTTGTTCTTGTTGTTAAATCCACCTTTTACACCCCCTACATTGAATTTTACCCTCGATAATACCGCACCACTACGTAATATCCCAGGCAATTGATCAAAGGCAGAGGTGGTATGTAACTTCATCTGCACCTTACATGCTAGTAAAAACCACAGGGGAACCTCTTCTTTCTTCCGAGGAGTAGGATAACTGGCACCACATATCTCAAAAAACCTTACACCCAATAAGAATGCAAAAAATCTGTCCTGAAATGTCCAATCTGCTAAATCTAAGTAATCTAACCTACCATCCTTTAGATCTTCTAATACCTTAACCTTATTCTCCTCGTAAACAATTGGAGCAACTCTTTCCTCTATCATTTGTACTCCTCCAAAAACTCCTTTTTAATCTGTTCAAGTAAGACATCGATTTCTTTGTTGATCTTTCGTATCCTGGCCAGGCTCTGTTGGAAAGATTGATAAGCTGAAGCCTTTTCCCTAACAACTGCTAAGTCTTCTTTCCTTACCATCTTTACGCTCCGCTTACCGGCTATAGAGATAGAAAGGGCTGGGAAGGGGCCATGCTTTTTGCCTTTTTTACAACAGCAATTGGCTTTGCTACATGTTTTGTAGACTTCATAGAAAGAGCCAATGACCATTGGCTTGGGATAAAGTAATTTCTTTGTATAAATCCCCCTTAACTTCCTTAATTGAAAAATCTTTTGTCTAATCCTACTTAACTTTTTACTTGACTTTTTCTTGTTCATGTATGCTAATATAATATATGCAGACAAGATATGCAAGAAAAAAATCACTGAAATAAAAAATGTTTTAATTTTTCTTTGGAAAATTTATCGGTGGGCAAAAATGCAGTCTAATCAATGGATTGTATGCGGGGTCTATGCCTATATTATAGTGTCTGAATCACAGAGGGGAGCAGGGGAATGAAGATTCTGTGTGTGGATTTGTGTGAGAAAAACTTTCCAAAGTATGCTAAAACCTGCTACTATGTGGAAAATCTGCCAAAACGAAAATGCTTATATTCTAAATAGTTAAACAATTTTGAGTAGGTTAGGAAACCCAGAGGTGTTTACTGGCAGTCAAAAGGTCAGGGGTTCGAGCCCCCTCAGCTCCACCAGGAAGATCAAGGGGTTACGAGTTATCTTCATGGCTTGCACCCCCTTTTTTGTGCAGTAATTGTGCATCAAACAAAGGAGAACAGGATGGAATTTTCAAGCAATATCAAACAGTAACGAACAGGATGTAAAACTATAATGTGTATGTAACTTGATTAAAATCAAAAGGTCATGGGTTTAGGATTAATTGCTTTGGTAGGAATTTTTAAAACCTATTCAAAATGTATACGTTTACTTATATATGATGTGATCGTATTTTGTTAACACATTCCCTTAAAAAGAGAGGGACGATGGCCATTGAAAATATTCCCCCTCCGTTTTTGGTTATCGTCCTTCTTATTTTTTTATTCCCTGTTGTATAGGACTAACTTAACTTAGCCCACTTAATTTCCTCTAATTCCTCAGATAATTTGATGCCACCAATAAAATAGTTTTCCTTTTGCTTAATCCACCCTAACACTCCTTTGACCATAATGGGGTCTGATTCTCCGGAGACGATTATTGCCAGGTGGATGGTTGAGCCTATGTTAATTTCCCCAGACGTATGAAATTTTATTCCCATCCCTTTGCGGCTGATATTTATGATGGTGGCTTCTTCCCATTCTCGCTCACCTTCCTTTAGAAACCGAGCTTCCAGCTGTGTGAGATAACGACTTAATTTTCTTTTCTCCTCCATTTTTATTCCCCTTGTGTGAACTGTATTTGATTCTATGAACCCCCTTTCTTCTTTCCTGAATTTCTTTCATACTTATTCAGAATAAGGTCTAATCCCTCCCTTAAATACACTGCTTGAGGAACTCTTGTTGTTGCTGATAACCTGCTAAGTCTTTCTGATAGTTTTTTATCTAAGTAAAAAGTTCGCAGCACTCTTTTTTTCGACAGATCTTTTTCTTTCCTCACAATAATACCTTTCAAGATGTTTGTTTATGTCTACCCCGTAATCATTATGAGCAATTTATCATCGAGAAGCTTTGCCAGAAATATTTTTTATTGGTAGATAGTGAACCGGTGATTTTTCAGGGTTTGCAGATAACGTCTGCCCCAGCTTTTTATACTTTTCAATGTCTCTGTTAAGCCTTTTTGCGAGCATAATAAAAGAGTCATAGATTTTTTGTGAGTCAGTCACCTTTTCAATTTTACCTTCAACAATAGCGGCAGACCACATCTGTTGTGATAAGTCTGCGCTACAAACTTTGTAGGCGATATTTGGGTTATTATTGATGCATTTACCGGCTGTTCCCTCAGGGTTAATGATGAAATGAAGTGCATTTTCATGGATGAAGTGTGAAACTTCTATCCCGTAAGGCTTATCTCCGTCAACCAGAAGAAGAGTTCCCCAGTCGCATTTATCAAGAAGTTCATTTATTTCATCAGGGCTAAGATCTCGCATAGTGATTTTAATCCTTTTTAAATTTAAAAGGTTGTCTTTAAGGTTGTTCAAATACTTTTACCACACAATAATCTATGGGTAAAGCACATAACTGCTAAAAAAGTGTTTTTTAAGATTTCAATTCCTGATAAAGAGGTATGAATTTTACAGACAGGGGTTGGGGTTGGTCTTGGAAATGAAGGAAGTATAATAGAAAGAAATCTCAACACTTCTGTATGTATTTTCCCCTAGAGTGTTGAGATTTTGAGCTTAGCTTATTCGTTTTAAACTGTAAAATATCTGATAAGTTGTATCCGTTTAGCGTTCGATAAATATCTTCAGGTTTTCACTCCTACTGAAATGACGAAGCTTCTTTAATGCCTTTTCTTCAATCTGTCTGATCCTTTCCCTGGTTACGTTTAAATCCTGCCCAACTTCATCAAGGGTATGGTCTGCCCTTTCTCCTATTCCAAACCTCTTCCTTAAAACCTTTTCTTCCCTTTGGGTTAAAGTAGCTAGCGCCCTCTTTGTTTGCTCATGCAGGCTGTTGCTGATTGCAGCCTTCCTTGGCGGAGTTATCTTCTTGTCCTCTATAAAGTCGCCTAAGTGACTGCCCTCCTCCTCTCCAATGGGTAGTTCTAATGATATGGGTTCCTTGGCGATTCTCAGAATCTTTCTCACCGCATCCAAAGGGAGTTCAATCTTTTTAGCAATCTCCCCGGCAGTTGGTTCTCTTCCTAATTCTTGAACCATGTGACGTGAGGTTCGAATCAGCTTGTTGATAGTTTCAATCATGTGAACGGGAATTCTGATGGTTCTCGCCTGATCAGCAATAGCTCTCGTAATAGCTTGCCTGACCCACCAGGTGGCGTAAGTGCTGAATTTATAACCCCGCTGATACTCAAATTTATCAACAGCCTTCATAAGACCGATATTTCCTTCCTGAATCAGATCCGGCAACTGCAATCCCCGGTTGGTGTACTTTTTTGCCAGGCTTACTACCAGTCTCAAATTGGCCTTTATTAGCTCTTCTTTGGCAAGCTTGCTTTTGATCTCTCCTTCTTCAATGGATCTGATAGCTATCTTTAGTGATTGAACATCGAACACTGTCTTTTTTGTCTGGAGAAATAGCCTTTTGAGTTCCTCCAGAGGAATAAATGTTCTTTCTATACATCGTGTAATTTTCCCCTCAGCTTTCTGCAACATCGAGAAAGAAAGCTTCACCTTTTGTGCAACTTTTTCAATCACGCATTTATTAAGATTGATCTCCTGTATTATAGCAACAATCTTTTTAGATTTTTGATCAACCTTCTTCTTTAATCCCCTTCTTTCTATTTCACTTAGGTGTTTCTGAGAAAGTTTCTTTTGTAATTTCTGATATTTTTGTTCATCCCTGCTGATCTGCTCTATTAAAGAAAGGACCTTGTTTTTGTGATGCTCTTCATCAATCTCCGTTTCTTCTTCGTCCAAATCTTTTGCAACTTCTCTCACCGATATCTTGTTGAATTTGAGCTTTTCCCCTATGTGTAGAATTTCTCCGATTATTATGGGAGTGCTTAATACACCCTCAGCAATTTCTTTATCTCCTTCTTCTATGCTCTTTAGGATTTTAACTTCTTCATAAATATTGAGTAATGATATGGCGCCCATCTCTTGCAGATACATTCTCATTGGATCTTTGAATTTTGGAAAAGGTTCTGATTCTACCTCCTCTGCTTCTTCTTCTGTGATTTTGTTAGGCTCGGAATCAGGAGTAAGACCATCTTGATTTCCAGCAACATTTTTAGTTTCTTTTTCACCATAGGTTATAACGATATATTCTGGGGGAGCAGTGTCTGAGTGTAAAACATCAGTAACCTCTTCATAAGGCAAAAAATCCTTATCTTCTTTCATGTAAATGACCTGATTTGCTTCATAAACGATTTCATTTTTTAGCATAAGAGATTTACTCCTTATGTGGTTATTATTGATAATCTTGTAAAACCTAGTCACCCCCACGAAACCTGTCCTTGACACTGATTGAGGAGCAGGAATGACATGAACAGGAAACATGGTAAAGCAATTTGAATACCAAATAAAAGTTGCATCAAACGCCATCTGATTATCAATGTAACTATCTAATATTTAAATATAATTATTTGTTATGTAAAAACAGAAGGTAAATCTGGTATGCTGGTAGAGAGAGCCGTAAATGTTCTTTTAAGAACGCATATTGCATAATTACGCAAATAATAGAAATAACAGCATGTTGTAAATGTGTGGTTTTGTGCTAAAAAGGATGGATTGATGGGAGTGCAAGAAATTTCTTGAGGATTTTGGGGTGATTAAACCCAGAATTTCAAGAACTTTGGTAGGCAAACAGTGATATCTACAATAGATTATCCACCGTCGAAAGGAAGCATGATGGTAACAACATCACCTTCATTGAGGGGGGTATCAAGATCGGTTACTGAACGAAAGACTTTCCCATTGATCAGCAAGAGAAGGGGAATAATCGTACCTGTTAAGGGATCTCTTATTTGATGTTCAAAAGATTTTCCGTAAGTTTGACACATATTTTGTAACAGATATCCTAAAGAGTTTCCCTGTTCTATCTCATACTCTATTTCACTTTTCCCCAGAATATCCCTTAGATTGGCAAAGGTTCTTACTTTTACTTTCACGGATACGTGCCTTACGGTTTGTTCAGATTTTTCACCGAGCTAGACTTTTCATTCTGGGATTATTTACTCTCTTCAGCCTGTTTTAGCCACTCCTCGGCAAGGATTTCTGGTATGGTAATCTTTTTCTTATCAGGTTTGGGATTATCCTCCGAATAAGTGAGCGCACCCACTTCGCAATATTTAACACAAGCAGGATCTCCTCCACAGGCATCACACTTTCTGCTATAGACCGGAATGGGGATTTCTGGTATTCCAATCAAGTTAACTTTGATGCGTGCCTTCTTGGGGTTAAATACCTTCTCGCGCACCATTGCGCAGGCAAGTTCGCACATTCGGCAACCTGTACATTTATTGATATCGACAGCTAGATTTTTCTTTAGCAATGTTTTTATCCTCTCCTAACCGAGGGTAACTCCTCCTGCAACTGAAATGCCTTCTTTTTCCGTTGGTTCAAGTGAAGGATCTTCAGTTGTATAAACCTTTTCAGACAGCTTCAATCCCAACTGCTCTCCTATAGTTTTGACAGGGGTAGAAAGCTGTAATTGCGTAGAGAGAACAACCATTTGGAATCTTTCTACTCTTTTTTCCCCATCTTCCAGGAATTCAACCACGAGGTTATTGTTTTCCTCAAGCTCCTCAATTGATAGTATTTTACAGTTTTTTAATATTAGATTTGGGATGCTATCAATGTGGGATTTATGAGCGTTCCTTGCTTCAATAGTATGCTTTGAGAGGAGCCATACTTCACTATCTTCTATCCTGTTTCTGGTAACCGCTGCCTCTTTTAGCAAAAAAGTCAGAGAGTTCTGATTGATCTGGTTTTCGTCACAATAGATGAAGCATAATTTTTGGGGAATTTCTCCGTCGGAAGGTCGAAGGATTAAACCTCCATAAGGTCCTTTGCTGTGAAGAATGCGTTCAAACTCAATGTCGTTTATAACATTAAGGTATTTCCCGTAACCAAAACGCTCATCCGGTGTTGCAGGACTTTTTAATATTCCTGGAGTAATAATGATGGAATCAACCTCAAGTTCACTTTCTTCATCTTTTTGATCAAAGTCTATAGCGTCCTTTTCGCAGGCAGCAAGACATAGCTTGCAACCCAGGCACCTGCGACAGCTTAAACACCTTTGAGCTTCCTTCTGAGCCTGTTCGGTGGTAAATCCCTTTTCTATTTCTTCAAAGTTTTTTACCCTCTCTTCTGCCGGCAACTCTGGCATGCGTGCCCGATCATCGGGGATGTCTGTAAAATCTATGATATAACGCTTCTTATCTTCTAACATTTTTGTAAAATCCGCCTTATATTCTCCGCGTACTCTGCGATCTCTGCGGTTAATTATTAGTTAGATAGTTATTGATTGACTCTGCAGCCTTCTTCCCTGTGGCTATTGCCTGGATGGCAATGCCTGGACCATCTACGCAGTCACCACCAGCAAAGACCCCCGGTTTACCAGTGGCCAGTGTATCCGAATCCACAACTATCGTTCCCCATCTGGTTGTTTTAATGATATCTCCTTCAGGAATGAATGAGAGATCCGATCGTTGACCTATAGCGGGGATAATCATATCTAACTCAACTTCAAATTGAGAACCTTCTATAGGGACAGGCCTTCTTCTACCGGAGGCATCAGGTTCTCCCAGCTCCATACGAATTAATCGGAGCCCTTTCACACGGTTGTCTTTCACTATAACTTCCTGAGGAGCAGTGAGATACTCAATTTTTATCTCTTCATGTAAAGCCGCTTCGATTTCCTCATCACTTGCAGGCATTTCAGCTCTGGATCGACGGTAGAAAATGATTACCTCTTGAGATCCACATCTTAAAGAGGATCGTGCTGCATCGATAGCCACGTTCCCTCCGCCGATAACCCCTACCCGGCGACCAACTGCAACCTTTTCCCCCAGGTTGAGGTCTCTTAAAAGGACCACTCCCGAAACGACGCCGGGGGTATCTTCACCAGGTGTTCGCATACTCATTCCCTGGTGGGCCCCCACAGCAATAAATATCGCTCTATAACCCTGTTTTATGAGATCATCGAGGGTGAAGTCTTTTCCCAGTGTGGTGTTGTATTTTATTTCTACGCCCATATCTCTTACCACATCAATTTCTTGCTCCAGGATTGTTTGAGGAAGCCTGTAATCCGGGATGCCAACTGCCAACATGCCTCCCGCACGTGGAAGCGCTTCGTAGACAACCACTTTATATCCCTCAAGGGCTAGATCATGGGCACAGGTCAATCCTGCCGGTCCGGAGCCGATAATGGCAATCTTTTCCTCCCGGCTGTTAAGTCTTTCTTTACAGGCCTGGGGTTTACCACTTTCCAACTCATAATCTGCAACAAAACGTTTAAGATCACGTATGCATAAGGGCTTGTCCGTTGTGCCCCGATTGCAAAAATCTTCGCAAGGGTGAGGACATATTCTCCCGATGATACCAGGGAAAGGAAGCTTCTCGCGGATGAGGGATAAGGATTCTTCATATTTTCCATCTGCGATCAAGCCCAGGTATCCCCTTACGTCCAGATTGACAGGGCAGGTCCTCTGGCAAATGGGAGTTTCTTTAACAATACTGTACGAGAAGAGGTCGGAGTTAAAATAGTCTATCGCAGTCCTGTATGAAATACACTGATTGTAGTCATCCCACATATTGATGGGACAGACTCTAATACAATCTTTGCAATCATTACATTTTTCTTCAAGGACTCTTCTCGCCCGTTTTTTAATCCTTACCCTGTACTTCCCATCTTTCGCTTGAACTTTTTCTATGTCAGCATTGGTGATAATTTCGATATTTGGGTAATCTTTTAACTTTTCAAGATCAATATGGGTGAAAGGATGTTCTGGATCAAACGAATCCCCCGAGATTATCTTTTCATTTTCTAATCCGGGACAGCTTTCGAGCAGATATACTTTGTTGCCAGTTTCTGCCTGCTTAATCGCCATTTGCAATCCTGATACACTCCCTCCAACAACCAGGGTTACCTTAGCATCCATTGTGTTTTTCTTCTTCCTTTTGGTGTAGCATATAATGAGGTGATCCCTGTTTGACCTCTTTTAAATCAACAAGAATTCTTCTGCGTAAGGCCGCAATGTGGTTTAAAACCTGTGCAGGGGACAACTCCAACCTTTGAGCGATCTCTTTTGCTGAAAGACTTTCATTCTCAAGAAGCTGAAGTATTTCATGTGCCTGGAGGTCCTCTGTCATTAGTCCATGTGAAAGTCTGTTAAGTTCATGGTTGGTAAAGATTTCTCCGTAAGCGTTTCCTTCTTTAGCAAATTCAGTCCATTTGCCTAGTATCCACCTGAACTTTTCTTGCTGAGAAAGAGTTTTTGCAGCTTTTAGTTTTCGGCTGAGCACTTCGTTGTCCATTCCTTCACTTATACCAAGAGGTCCCAGTGCTCGAATACTTTCAGTAAAGCGTTTAACAATCTCTACGTACCGTGGTGCCTCGGCGGCAGAGACCCACTCCAGTGCCAGTCTCTGGCGATTAATGCCAATGTGGCTTAAAAGCTTCCCTGTTGCCTCGATAGTGTGAACCGCCTCATGATTACCAGACTGGTAATGGCATTCACCTAGGTGTCACCCTCCAACCAGGGCACCATCAACTCCTTGAAGGAAGGCATCCAGGATGAAGGAAGCATCTACACGTCCTGAACACATTACCCGAACAACCCTGATGTTGGGTGGGTACTGAAAGCGGGATACACCTGCCGCATCAGCACCGGCGTAGCAACACCAGTGGCAGAAGAAGCCTATGATCTTTGGCTGAAAATCTTTTTGCGTAACACTTGCCGTTTCTTGCATTTAGTCCTTTATCCTTAGATGTCATTGCGAGGAACGTAGTGACGAAGCAATGACGATAATTTGGATACTGAATGTATTATTAGATTTGCATTTTATCCAGTATCAAGTATCCAGCATCAAGAATCGTTTTATTTTAATTTATCCCCCCACCATCGCATGGATCTGTGCTTCGATCTGTTCATTGGTAAAACGCCCCATGATTATAGCCTGCTTCGGACAATGGGAAGCACATACACCGCACCCTTTGCAGGAAGCTGAAATGGTTTCTGCCTTCTTTCCCTGTGTTGTCTGCGAGACTCTTATGGCATTATAGGGACAGAGGTATTCGCAGATTCCACAACCAAAGCACATATCTTCATCTACTGAGGAGACTATGGGTTCTACTTCAACCTTTCCTTTGGCAAGCGGGATAGCAGCTCTGGCAGCGGCTGCTGCTGCTTGAGCAATCGATTCATCAACGGGTTTGGGGAAGTGGGCCAATCCACAGAGAAAGATACCATCCACCGCAAAGTCAACCGGCCGTAGTTTCACGTGAGCCTCCAGAAAGAAACCATCCTGGGTTAAGGGAATTTTCAGCAGGCGAGACAGGTCTTCACTTTGTTGAGCAATGATAGCGGAACTTAGTACCAGCAACCCTGTTTTGAAAATCACTTTTTCCCCCAGTATGGGATCGGTGACTTCTATCCTTAAATTGCCTTCCTCTTGTGTAACCTGTGGTTTGCTGTCCAGGTCGTAGCGAATGAATATGATACCTGCTTTACGGGCCTC
>Ga0164321_10000136_pt1 | contig 11192 bp, 6 predicted proteins | sample GuaBasSediGuay12_FD_121799 | JGI IMG/M metagenome (GOLD analysis project Ga0164321, IMG submission 121799) | Subseafloor sediment microbial communities from Guaymas Basin, Gulf of California, Mexico - Guay12, Core 4567-28, 21-24 cm | ecosystem: Environmental > Aquatic > Marine > Hydrothermal... | reverse complement strand
GTTTCGAAGCGGCAATTATGTAAAAGGCGTAAGACTTGAATTTAAAAAAGGCGCTGCGATTAAGATAGAGGCCCGGAAAGGAGAAAAATTTGTAGTCAAACAGCTCTCAATAGATAAGGGAGCCAACAGGCTGGGTGAATTTTCTCTAACAGACAAAAGATTTTCAAGGATCAACACATTCATGGCAAACACGCTTTTTGATGAGAACTATGGTGGGAAGAACGGCAACTGCCACGTGGCGCTGGGTGCTTCCTATGCAGAAACTTATGATGGCAATTTGCAAGAACTAACCAAAGAAAAAAAGAAGGCTCTCGGTTTCAACGATTCCGCCCTGCACTGGGACTTTGTCAACACTGAAAAGAAAAGGGTTGTAGCCCATCTTGCATCCGGCAAGAAGGTTACAATCTATGAAAACGGAAAGTTTGCAATGTAAGTCTGTAAACCGCCACTTTTTTTTGGTTATAGTCCCGTATTTAATTACTTCCGCCGATGGTGGCCCGTATCACTTTATATCCCTCCTTTTCAATGGCAGAAGCCACGATGTCCTGTAAATCCTTACCCGGAGTAAGCGCCGACATGTATCCGCCTCTACCGCCGCCGGTGACTTTGGCCCCCAGTGCACCTTTTTGTATTGCCAGTTTGCACAGGTAAACCAGTATGTCATGGGAAAGATTCATGTTGATCAGGATTTTATGGTTTTCCGTCATGATCTCTCCCACTTTTTTTAGATCATACGCTTCCAAGGCTTGTTTCATTTCATAAGATTGGTTTGTGATGGTTTTTATCCGGGATGCAAATAGCTCCGGATCTTGTTTTTTTTCTTTCTGTATGAAACCATCCAATGCAGCTGTATTGGCTGTAATACCGCTGTTTCCCAGCACCACCTCGACCGGCTTTGGCAGCTGGATTTTTTCAAAACGCTTCTGCTCCCCTTTTACTTGATAAACCATCAGACCACCATATGTTGATGCGGTATTATCGACGCCGCTGGGCACGCCGTGATAGGCAAATTCTCCCTCCCAACCAACATGGTTGATCTCTTCAACGGAATAGCCAAGGTTAAATTCTTCGTTCAAAGCCCTGGCAAGTGAAACACAGCTGGCCGCACTGGCTCCTACTCCGCTTCCTGCCAATAAATCACCTCCGTAAGTAATCTTAATGGGTGTCTGTTTCACATCAATTTTCATTACCTCGAGAATTCTGTTGATCGACTCAACCTGTTGGTCTTTTTTCTTTTCCTTGTATCCCGGGACTTCCATACGGTTGTCCTCCAGAATCCATCCATCTCCCTCGATTCTTTCAACTATAGCTTCTGTTTCAAAAGGTATCGAAGAAACAATCGCCGGAACTTCCTCTAAAACAAATTGGTCTCCAATAAGAATTGTTTTCCCAAAACCGGTTCCTTTGCCCATTTTCCCTCCTTTTGTATTGTTAAAGTGTCGAACCTCTAAATTTTTGTGATGGTTTTATTTGGGTCACTGTGAACGCTTAAGAATCTGATAAGCATGTCGCCTTAAAGAAAAAGCCATGACCTACATTTAGCTTGCAAAGGTCTCTATGCGCAATTTTTCTCTCTTCTATAGCAGCAGTTTTTTCTCGCCAAGAATTCTCTCCATTTCGTTGATGAGTTCTTCTTCTTTGCCGATGGCCACCGTGGTGGCTGCGGTTAAGCTGTGGCAGGCATCAGAGAATCCTCCGAGCCTGTTTGTCGCTTCGGGAAGTAAAATATTAAGTCCCATGGCTTGTCCTGACCTGATTTTTTCGGCCAAATGAGCAGAAACCCTCATGGAAATTTTTACCTCGTTAAATGTGATATTGCCGAATCCCGGAATTTCATTGGGTATGATCTGAAATCCGGCAATATATCGTTTGGGATCGATATCCTTTGTATCCTTAATAGTGTCACAAAATGCACCGATCATTTTCACCCCCATGGGGGAAAATCGATTCTCCACATGAAACCACTGTATGCGAGATGTTTTTTTCAATGCGCCGCTCTGAATCCTTGCGATCTCTTGTTTAAACGCTCTGTTTTGTACATCTCTTAATACATCAAGCATATGGTCTGATTCCTGGGAAATCCCTTCAAGACAGACTTTGATTCCCATGTCCGGACCGTTTTGATAATAACCGGCTGCTCCTAAAGTGTCCAGATAGGCGCCAAATTCATCAAGCGGAATCCGGCCCTTGGGAGATTTTAAAAAATAGCGCTCTTTGCCTTTAACTTCCTCTATTGCTACTTTTTCCTGCCGGACGGCCTCCAGTGTTACTTCACGGTTCTGGCTTGCCAACCGGCCGTCCACGAAAAATCCGTCCCCTACCGCACCGATGACAGCAATATGAGCCAAGTCTTGATTGGCCGCATCCATTGCCCGGGCAAACAGATAACAGGTCGTTGAGGCGGTGATATCCCGGTCGCCTTTCAGCCCGTAAAGCTCGGGATCAAGATTATGGACACTCGGATCGCAAGCCGGCTCTGCCACATGGTGATCCAGGATCAACGTTAAATTTCTACCCTGGTTAAGGTCGGAAATCATCGGTGCAATCCTCCCTGCAAAGTCCGCAAAAACAATGGTTTTTCCTTCCTGTTCGTAAATTTTTTTCAACACGGCAGGATAAGGCTTTTCCAGGCAGAAGCGGCGGACAGAAAACCCCTGTCTTTCAAAAGCTGTGGAGAGAATCGCACCAGAGCTGAGTCCATCAGAGTCATTGTGGTGAAATAATTGAATTGTATTATCCGTCCGTTGCTTCAATTCCTGGAGAGCTTTCTCCATTGCGTTAATCAAATCATCAAGCATTTTTTCAACTTTCCATTATGCAAGTTAAAATTCCTTGTATACCCTTGCCAGAGGATGTCCCGGAGCTTCTATCGATAGATCTAAAAAATATCCGTACGGAGTTTGAACAACCGAGTAGTCTGCGTTTTCCAGACGCTTTTGAGTCCGGTCTAACAGGGCCTGCGCTTTATCAGGATCAGCTTTTTCTTCCCCCAGGTGGGTAAAAGAGTGCAAGATTACTTTTGTAACATCCCATTTTCGGGCCAGCCACTTGGCGTTTTTCACGAGCTTTGTCTCCGCCGAACTTCCAGCATCAACATCCCTGGGCTCTACATGGACAAACGCCACAACAGTATTCTTATTTTCAGCCGGTTCGGCTTTTGGAACGCTATCCAGCGTTTTAATGGCAGGCGTCCAATCAAAACGATCACAGTACCAGAATAATACACGCATCGACTTTTCAACCCCTTTATACTAAGCCCTTCATGGTCAACTCATAAACACAGACAGCACGTTTCTTCTTGCATCGGCATGCTGTATGGTTATATGAATCAGGTCTTCGGGTTTCAAATCTATACCACTGGATAAAGGCAGGTCACATTCTATCATGTATTCGGTAATGAGTATCTGGTAGTTGTTTCTCTTTTTGTAAAGCACAACAGCATCTTCTTTTTGCCCGATTCTTTTTTCAAGATATTTTAACAACCAGTATCTGTGACGGGTGAGTTGAAGCCTTGATACATAACTCATCGGCTGTTCAAGTAACTGGATTATATTGTCGATTTCTTTCGGAGTAGAAGGTGTCTCCAAGCCGAGGACCGCCCGTATCTGCCGCTGGGTGACCAAATCATAGTATTTCCTGATAGGTGAAGTTGCAGTAACATAGGCATTCAGACCCAGTCCTGTATGATATTCAGGTACTGTATTTAAAATAAAACGGCTTAGACGCTTTCGCTGCATACAGTTCTGGAATAAAGAACCTTCATTCCCCTTGTAGAGTCGTTCCCGCGGTGCTGTCTGGGATCTAAATATTGCTGGAGTGTTATGTTTTACCAGGAACTTGGCCATGAGCCAATTTGCCATGATCATTATTTCCGAAACCAGCATCCTCCCGGGACTTTCCCTGTTTATTCTGTTCACGTTGACTTCGCAATTCTCATCGATCCAGACATTTATATCGGGCAGAGTTATCTGAATGGCTCCTGCAGACATCCTTTGCCGGCGGAAATTCTCTGCTATATCACGGAGGATAATGATTTTTTTACTGTCTTTTGAAATTATATTAACATCGTAATAGGTGAGCTGATGCTCCACTCTGATCAGGCTGGGGATGATTTCATAATCGATTATTTCGCAAGATCTGCTTAAATTCACCATAATGCTGATGGCAGGGCGCACTTGTCCGGCTTTAAGGCTGCAAAGTTCTTCGGCAAGACAGGACGGGAGCATCGGTATTTTCCGGTCAGGCATATAAATTGAGCTTCCCCGGGATAGAGCTTCCTGATCAATAATATACCCTCTTTTGAAAAAATGGCCCACGTCAACAATATGAATGCCGAGACAATAATGATCACCACGGTCTTCTATACTAATAGCATCATCAAAATCTAAAGTTGCTTGACCGTCTATGGTCATCAATGAAAGCCTGGTCAGGTCTTTACGCACGCTGTTATCTAAAAACCCTTGCGAAGAGCCTGCCAATTCGGTCGCTCTTTTCAAGACTTCATCGGGGAAAGAAGTTGATATGTTAAATCGATAAAGATCCGTGTTTTCATTTTTATCAAACACACCAAGCTTAACCAAAACCTGAAAGATCTCTTCATCAGGATCGATACCGGCTTTAATAAGCATTGCTTTGCCAATGTCATAATGTTCGCTTTCTTTTTCGAAAAGATAAATTGATTTTAAGATGTTTACAATTTCTAAATTGTCTTTGGAAAGGGAAGGGTGATTATCGTTCAAGATTTTATTGAGCCAGTCTCCGCCTTCTTCGATGATGCGATTTTTGTGGACTGCTTCTCTTTCTTGGGCTTTTTTTTGTTCCACCTGCTCTTTAGTGTACGGGAAAAAGCGATCATTGTTAAATTTAAAATAAAGCCTGTTTTTAAAAAATGTCCTGACTACAGCTGACTCGTGATCGCAATTCGAGCCCTCCGGAAAACAGAACTCTGTCATTGTGTCAAGATCGATCCATCCCTGTTCTGTGTTTAGAACTTCCCACAACCCCTTGATATCTATAAGGTTGATCAATGCTTGACGCCGGCTTGCTATCTCTTTTAAGGCGTCAACCATCTTGCTTCTTCCCATGGACGGATCAAGACGCATTGTACATTTATGTGAAAGACGACTTGCCGAGAGCTTGACTTCCCGGTTAGTTTCGGTTAAGAGCCTGAGTCTTTGATTTTTGACTTCCAGAACAACCGCACAAATTATTTTCTTGCGGTCGATATATTCAACTACATTTCCTGATTTCATAACAAAAGCACCATAACAATCACTGTTGTGAAAGTCAATGTAAGGGCCTGAACTATTTCTCTGTCCTTTATCGTCTGTTGTTTGACCAATGTTCGATTCTGTTGTAAAGTTTATTTAATCCTGAAAAACTTGGTCCTTTGGGCCTCCGGCTCCGCTTCCAGCCTGTAGGGCTTACAGGCCGGAGGGTAGAGCCTGCGCCTCGGCGAGCCAGGTCGAGGTATTTGGCTATGCCTGAGAATATTGCAGCCGGAGTAGTGGAGTGATGGAGTAATGGAATGATGGGTTTGAGGAATATTTTTAATCTTATCAGCATCATGAGAATTTTTTTGCTATTTATTTGGAAAAATTCCACTTTTAGACCCAATAATCCAGCACTCCATTATTCCAACACTCCAACCGTTTGAGTTAAAATTTATAGCACACCCCTATGGGGTAAAACCAAAGCCTGGTCCTGGGGGCCAGGATTCTTTATTAACCGATGTGATTTGTAAAAAAGCACCAACTTAGTTTTATGAAATCGATATATTTAATAAAACCGTATCTTGCAGAAAAGCGGTTGATCATTTTCCTGGGTCTTGTCTGTCTGATTACCGTGGATTTCTTGCAGCTTTTTATCCCCCGAATCATAAAATGGGCTGTAGACGATCTTACTGCCTATCGGATCGATACCATAGCCCTGTTAATCTACGCCCTTTATATCGTAGGGATTGCCATTTTGATCGGTATTTTTCGCTACTTATGGAGACGCTGTCTCATCGGCACATCAAGGCGGGTTGAAGAAGGCCTGCGCAACAGACTTTTTGCCCATATTCAGACCCTTTCCGCCTCATATTTCGATAAAGTCAAGACCGGCGACCTTATGGCACATGCTACAAATGATATTCAACATGTACGCATGGCAACCGGCATGGGCATGGTGGCGCTGACCGACGCAATTGTCCTTGGTACTGCAGCAATAGGTTTTATGGCCTACATCAATGTTAAACTGACAGTTTTTGTACTCATTCCCATGCCGATGATTGTTTTGGGAGCACGTTTTTTCAGTAAAAAAATGCATCGTATTTACGGAGAGGTACAAGGGGCGTTTTCAAATTTAACCGAAGTAGTGAGAGAACAGTTTGCAGGGATTCGTATAATAAAGGCATATAACAGGGAACAGGAAGCAGCATCCAGGCTTGAAGAGATTTCGAAGGATTATATCGGAAAAAACTTAAGCCTGGCAAAGATTACAGGTTCTTTTTTCCCCATGATGGTCCTCTTTTCGAACTTAAGCCTTGCAATCGTGCTCTTTCTCGGGGGTAGACAAACCATAACTTTTACAATTACTCCTGGAGATTTTGTAGCCTTTATAAGTTATTTAGGGCTTCTAACATGGCCGATGATGGCCGTAGGGTGGGTAACAAACCTTATCCAGCGGGGAAAAGCATCGTTAGACAGGATCGATAAGATAATACAAACAAAGCCGGAGATTGATGATAGGAAAGGAGGGGGCCACATTAAATATGTCAGGGGATCTGTTGTTTTTAACAATGTTGCATTTTTTTATGCGCCTGATGTTCATGAATCCGGCAGATTTCCGGTTCTCGATGGGATTGATATAAAGCTCGATCGGGGGGAGATTCTGGGTATTGTAGGTCCGCCTGGGAGCGGCAAGTCAACTCTTTTGAGCCTAATACCAAGGGTCTTTGACGTATCACACGGAAGCATTTTGATAGACGGGATAGATATTCGCGAGATTCAGATTCGTGACCTTAGATCCCGGATTTCGTTTATGCCCCAGGAAACCTTTTTGTTTGCCGGTACAATCCGGGAAAACATAACGTTTGGTAATAAAGAAATAAAAGAGCCTAAATTGATCAGAACGGCTGAAAAGGCATGGATTTATGATACCATAAAGTCATTTCCGGACGGTTTTGAAACCATGGTGGGAGAAAGGGGGATTGTCCTTTCCGGCGGTCAGAAACAGCGCATCGCTCTTGCACGCGCCCTGCTGCAGGATGCATCATTTATGATACTGGATGATCCCATCAGCCAGGTGGATGTAGAAACAGGTGATGCTATCATAAACACCATCCGGTCCATGGCCGAGCACAAAACTATCATTATTGTCTCGCACCGACTTTCCGCAGTTCGATTTGCCGATCAGGTTATCGCCCTTGAAAAGGGTCGTATTGTAGAATCCGGTACCCATGCGGAGTTGATGGAGCATGATAAATATTACGCAAGAACATTCCGCCTCCAGGAGGTAGAAGAGGAATATGCGCACTGATTTTGGTTATTTTGAGGAAAAGGAGCTTGGCAAGCCTTATGACGTGAAGTTATTAAAGCGGCTTTATCCATATACCGGGCCCTATAAACTGTTATTGCTCTGCTCGATCATTTTAATTGTTTTTATAACCCTGCTGGACCTTTCGCTTCCATATGTTACCAAGATTGCTATCGACCGCTATATTGTACCGCAAAAGGAATCAGCCGTGAACAAAAGCCCTGATCCGGCTGAAAATAAAATCAGATATTTAAAGGTTGATATAACCGACTCTGCAATCGAGGCAATTGTCAATAAATATTCCGACCGTTTCAAGATAGATGAGTCTTTGGCGCTGATATCCTTTGACGATCTTTCTCAGCTTGAAAAAAAAGATCTTGCGATATTGCGCAAAGATGATCTTTCGGGCATCACTTTTATTACGGCTATTTTTCTTGCCATCGTAATCGCCGGCTTTGTTCTCAATATTGTGCAGGTCATTATCATGGAATATACCGGTCAGATGATTATGCATGATCTGAGGGTACGGTTGTTCACACATATCCAGGACCTGTCGGTTGCATTTTTTACACGCAATCCCGTAGGGCGTCTTGTTACCCGGGTCGCAAATGATATTCAGAACATGCATGAACTGTTCACTTCGGTCATCGTATTTGTTTTCAAGGATCTTTTTCTGCTGGCAGGGATCACCCTTGTTCTACTTAGTATTAACTGGCGCCTGGCGTTGGTCTGTTTTACGGTAATCCCTTTTGTTCTATATGCGTCCATTCATTTTTCAGGACAGGCCCGGGAAGCTTTCAGGATCTTACGGCTAAAGATTGCAGAGATAAATACACGGTTTTCGGAAACCATCGGCGGAATAAAGGTGATTCAGCTCTTTTTACAGGAGAAGAGAAATTATCTTGGTTTTAAAAGGTTGAATCATGAACACTACCTGGCCGGCATGAGACAGGTTCATGTTTTCGCGGTTTTTATGCCTGTTATAGAGATTCTGGGGGCGGTTGCAATTGCGGTTGTGATCTTTTATGGCGGTGGCGATGTCCTGGCGGAAAGCATAAGCCTGGGCGCCCTTGTTGCTTTTCTTTCATATATGAAGATGTTTTTCAGGCCGATCAGAGACATAGCTGAAAAATACAATATCCTGCAAAATGCAATGGCATCCGCTGAAAGGATATTTTTGATCCTGGACAGCAAGGAAAGCTTGCCACAGCCTGTTCCCGATGTTGAATCCGGCACAAAATCCGGCTCAAAAACTAAAGGACAGGCTTTGGGGAAAATTTCGGAAATTTCCCTGGAAAATGTTACCTTCGGTTATGTTAAAGGTGAAACAGTTCTTGAAAATGTTTCGTTTAACATAACGGCCGGCAAGACCCTGGCTGTGGTTGGACCCACGGGATCGGGGAAGACATCTATAATTAATCTCATCATCCGTTTTTATGATCCTACATCCGGGAGGGTTCTTCTTAACGGGGTTGATATAAAAAAAATATATACGCCTTATTTAAGAGCCAAAATGGCGCTGGTTACCCAGGACCCTTTTTTGTTCTCGGAAACCGTACGAGATAATATTGGGCTGGGGAAACGAAATATTAAAGAACCAGACATGCAGAAAATTATAGAGAATTCGAATTGCAAATCGATCATAGACAGATTGCCGTACGGCCTTGATACAGTGCTCTCGGAGGGCGGGGCGTCAATCTCAAGCGGAGAACGCCAGTTAATATCAATAGCAAGAGCCTTTGCACGCGATCCTGACCTTATTATTCTTGATGAGGCAACCTCATATATCGACTCAGAGACAGAATCTAAAATCCAGGAGGCTCTTTTTAACCTGATGGCAAACAGAACCTCTATTATTGTGGCTCACCGGCTTTCAACAGCTCGGGGGGCTGACAAAATTATCGTACTGAACAGAGGACAGATCATAGAGACAGGAAACCATGCTGAATTAATGCAAAAAAAAGGTTTTTATTTTCGATTGAATCAGTTGCAAGGCTGAAAATAAGCTTCATAATTTTTTTTCACATTTTTTTAAAAAAAACGCACTAATTGCTTGCCAAATCAAATTGTATATGATCTAAAACAATGTTTGATTGATTTAACAGGTAAATGATCTGAGGATTTTAGTTTTATTATTATGATACTATTAACTTAAAGGGACCTTCAAGGTGGATGCTAGGTTCCTATTTTTATTAACCTTAAATTTAGAGGAGGGTTGATTACATGGCTTACAATGCAGTAGAAATGGCTGACTGGCAGATATCCGAAGCGGCCGAAGAGAACATGCCTTATCCCGACGATTGGCGGGAAAAACTGGCTCTGGAAAAGGACGAAATCCTGCCCATGGGAAGATTATGCAAGCTGGATTTCCTTAAAATTATTGATCGGTTGAAAGACAAACCGGATGGCAAGTACATTGAAGTTACAGCCATCACCCCCACTCCGTTAGGTGAAGGCAAGAGCACAACGTCTTGCGGCCTCATGGAAGGTATGGGGAAACGCGGCGTGAATGTCGGTGGTTGTCTGCGGCAACCCTCGGGCGGCCCGACCATGAACATTAAAGGAACCGCGGCAGGTGGCGGCAACTCATTGATAATTCCCATGACTGAATTTTCCATGGGCCTGACCGGCGACATCAATGATATCATGAATGCCCACAACCTGGCCATGGTGGCGCTGACCGCCAGAATGCAGCACGAGCGGAACTACAATGACGAGCAGCTTGCGCGCCTGACACGTATGCCGAGAATTGACGTCGACCCCACCCGTATTGAGATGGGCTGGATCATGGATTTTTGTGCTCAGGCTTTGCGAAATATCGTTATCGGTCTGGGCGGCAGGTTTGACGGCATGGTCATGCAGTCAAAATTCGGGATCGCGGTCAGCTCCGAGCTGATGGCGATTCTTTCCATCGTGCGCGATCTGGCCGACCTGCGTGAAAAACTGAACAACATCACCGTGGCCTTTGACAAGAGCGGCAAACCGATAACCACCGGCGACCTGGAAGTCGGCAATGCCATGACCGCTTGGATGCGCAATACCATCAATCCGACCCTGATGATGACAGCAGAGTATCAACCCTGTATGATCCACGCAGGACCTTTTGCCAACATCGCTGTGGGACAGTCTTCCATCATCGCCGACCGGGTGGGTCTCAAGCTTTTTGACTACCACGTAACAGAATCCGGCTTTGGCGCTGACATCGGTTTTGAGAAATTCTGGAACGTCAAATGCCGATACAGTGGCCTGAAACCGCACGTCTCCGTGCTCACCACCACAATCCGGGCCCTGAAAATGCACGGCGGCGGTCCCAAAGTTGTGGCCGGCCTGCCGCTGCCTAAAGAGTATCAGAAAGAAGACCTTGAGATACTGGAAAAGGGTGTCCAAAACATGGTACACCACATCAACACCATCAGACAATCCGGCATTAACCCGGTGGTCTGCATCAACTGCTTCCACACCGACACCAAGGATGAAATCGCCATGGTGAAAAAGTATGCCGAGGAAGCCGGTGCGCGTGCTCCGGTCTCCACCCATTGGGCCGACGGCGGTGACGGTGCGTTGGAATTTGCTGATGCGGTTATTGAAGCCTGTGAAGATGAAGGCGACTTCAAGTTCCTCTATCCTTTGGAAACGAAGCTGCGTGACCGGGTTGACCTCATTGCCAAGAACGT
>Ga0164321_10000134_pt1 | contig 11214 bp, 12 predicted proteins | sample GuaBasSediGuay12_FD_121799 | JGI IMG/M metagenome (GOLD analysis project Ga0164321, IMG submission 121799) | Subseafloor sediment microbial communities from Guaymas Basin, Gulf of California, Mexico - Guay12, Core 4567-28, 21-24 cm | ecosystem: Environmental > Aquatic > Marine > Hydrothermal... | reverse complement strand
ACTGTCCTTTCAAAAGAGTGTATGAGGGAAGTATTTGTCTGATGAAGCCTCGCTTCTCCCCAAGGAATTACGTCAAGCGTTAAGACGAGCTAAGTATCAGCTGGTCGGGAGGCACTCCGCTGCCAAGAAGTGTCGATGGCTTCACAAAAGCCTGCTCAATGAAGGCACTTGCTACAAGCACAAGTTTTATGGCATAAAGAGTTGGCGTTGTCTGCAGATGACGCCAGCTATAGCCCATTGCACCATGCGCTGTCTCTTTTGCTGGAGAATCCAGTCCAATGAAGTCAACGTGGCTTTTGACGAAACCGTCATGACGGAATGGGATGCCCCTGACGCCATCGTAGAAGGGGTGTTGAAGGCGCAGAAACGCATTTTAAGCGGGTATAAGGCCCACGATAGACGTGATGAATATAGGTATCTGGAAGCCATCAAGCCAAAACACGCTGCCATCAGTCTAGCGGGGGAACCAACCGTATACCCCGAGTTGGGGGGATTGGTGAAAGAATTCCATCGCAGAAACTTCACCACATTCATAGTCACAAACGGAACCGTTCCAAAAGCCCTACAAGAATTAAGCGAGGAACCAACCCAACTTTATGTCTCGTTATCAGCTCCCAACGAAAATACCTTCAAGCGAATTTGCCGTCCGCAGGTGAAGAATGCCTGGCACAAGACAACCCAATCCCTGAAGTTACTCTCAAGTTTCACGTGTCCAACAGTCCTCAGATTGACCCTTGTTCGCCACTTGAAAGCGATGAATGCTGCAGACTACGCTCAGCTCATCGTCGATGCGGCACCAACCTACGTTGAAGTAAAGGCATATATCTACGTAGGCTGGTCCCGGCTTCGACTGCAATTTGAAAACATGCCAACCCACGAGGACATCAGAAAATTCGGACGTGAACTGAGTGAATAAACAGGATACAAGATTCTTGATGAATCGATTCCAAGTAAAGTTCTCCTCCTCAGTAAACTGGAAAAACCCCGAAAAATCGCGTAGCCAGAGATAGAATGCGTCACTGACATATTTTTTAGTTGAGAACAAAAAAGTACCGTTCTGACTAAAAAGACGGTTTCCTCCTTTGACTAATCAACATCGCGGTCAGGAACGTCAACAGTTCGTAGGATAACCATTCGTCCAACCCAGCCACAGTCCAAACAGGCATATTGGGGAGGAAGAATCCCCATGGCACCAGCCATATCACCACTTAACGCCCCAAGCCTGCTAAGGTTAGAGCTTATACATTGAGGACATACCTGAACTTCAATGTACGATCTTCGTCTCTCATCGTTTTCGTTCACGACTGACTCTCTCTCAGCAGATAAAATAGTTGTGTTGAGGACTTTAATCTTTGCTATGTTATTCGATATGCCCTCCACCTTTACGAGAGAAGAGTGATTAATGGTAACGCTGCGAAGGTACTAATGTGGCGGTCGTTAGATACTTGGCAGTTCAATTGAGGTTTCGATGGATATCCTTCAAAACTAGTTCATTAATCGTTATTTCAGAGGTTACCGCTTTCTTTTGGATAATAATAAATAAAATGGGACATACCACACTATCATGGCTAAGATTTGTAGTCGTATCACTGTGGACAGAGTAGAGTTGAAAAGAAGTTTTCGAGAGGTTAAGTGAGATGACGCTAAGGGAAATCATTGACAATTTTCAGGGAGAACTTGATGAAAAGGCTAAGGTTCACGAAGAAATAGCGGTAGTCACAAGAAAACTCATCTTCTATTCTAAACACGGCATCATGGCAATTCACCGGGGAGATGTAGCAGAAGCCAAGTCTAAAATAGAGCAAATGGAGCTGATGCGAAAGCGCTTAGACGCGATACTGGATCTTCATCGTGATGCGTATACGGGCTCCGTGCGAGTTGCTATCCAAGAATACGCTGAAGCCCACATTCTCCTCTCGTTGGTTGAGCAGAAACACTATCCAGACCCCAGCGAACTGAAGATTTCCGCAATTTCTTACATCCTCGGCCTCGCCGATTCTGTGGGAGAATTTCGGAGAAGAGCGTTAAACTGCCTTCTTGAGGGAGATTTAGGAGAGGCTGAGAGATGTCTAAACATCATGAAAGAGATCTATGGTGAATTAATTTCCCTCGAAAAAGCTTATGTTTTGGCAAGGGAGCTTCGAAGGAAGTGCGACATAGCCAGACGCATCATTGACGCCACCTTGGCAGACGTAATGATGGAGGCTAGGAGCAGCTCCCTCCAAAAAACCGTTGAGCGCTTGGAAGAAAAAATCAGAGACGTAAAAGAAGGGTTGAGGGAAACCTGAATCATGTTCTAGAGTCCATAGAAGGCTCTTGCCTCTTTTCGTCATTAGCCAATCGGTGAGCAAGCCAGAGGGGTTCAGGAAGCTTATGATCGATAAGGCACGCCTTCACGATCTTCAAAGACGAGTCTAGACCAATCTTGTGGCCTGGAGACACGAAAATTGGTCTACATCCCTCCTTCGACAGTAAAATCCAACCCACCTGTCGGTCACTACAGTATATAGCGACGGCCTTACCTACATTTTGAGGCATACAATCGTATACTCCGCATAAGTTGCGTGTTGCTACACCTATCGTCGCTACTCCAGTTAACACACCGACATGAGATGCACAACCGTAGTATCTTGGGTGTGCTAAGCCGTGGGCATTGATCAGGAAAAGGTCAACCTTCGTTTTCAGGATGTTTATGATGTCGATGATGGGTGGACCTTCCCTAAAACTCAGGAAGGTAGTTACGTATGGGAAATCAAGTTTACGTAGTAAGGTTTTTTGAACAAGGGTTTTTGTGGGAGGAAGAGAGGTGATGACGCAGGCAGTTATGGCTAATTCACTTGCAAAAGCAATGTCTATACCCGCAATCCGCGTGATAGGTTTTCTAAACGCGTTTCGGATGATGACCTTTCGAGACAGAGTTCTTTGAATGGTTCTGAGCTTGTCTAAATCATACATCTTGATCCCAGTGGATAGAGTTGATTTTGAAGGGAATAACTACGACGTTCCGACTCAGCCGCTGGACATGAATCGATCCATCTCAAGTTATATCGTCTTCCGCTACACATTTGTATTTTCGTTATTGTGAGCAGTGGGATAAACTGAAGGTTTATTTCAATTCATGTAGGGTAAAAACGTTTGTTATAGGGGTGTTGAAGCCAGAGTTTCCGGTTAACGCGCCCATGAAGATACTCAGGACCCCAACATATATCCACGCCTTAATCAGGATCGTTATCAGCATGTCGATACTGGACCAACCGAAGAAGTGAGACGTAAAGGGGAGAAAGAAAAGCACCGTAAATAAGCACTCAGGAAGGTACTCAATCAGCAGGGGGACACCAAGGACGAAGAGGTAGCTTCAATGATTTAGCTTTAAAGGGAGTTTGCACAGAGCGCCTGTTGTCAGTCCAGTCAACATTTTTTTGAGGGAGAAACCTATCAGCCCTAACCAGGCAAATCAGCCCATCGACCCAAAGTTGAGGTCGAGAAAGAGATCACTCAGTAATCCAATTAGATACTCCACGTAGGGTCCTCGCTAAACAGAAGCTATGAAAGTAGCGATGTGTGAGAGGTCGAGGTCAATCTTTCCTGCATTAGCTAACCCAATTGAAAGCATCCACAGAGTGTTGCCCAAGACTGCCAATGCCTAGATAAAGGCGAGTACATTATAATCCAGCTTGATTGTCGTGAAAGTCATAGAGGTTTCTTCGAAAAATTGTTGTTCTAACTTCTAAGGTTTTGGCTGGAAGGAATAGGCTTTTAGAGGTCGTAGGGAAGCGTGACTATTTAAAAGCTGTAACTACAAAAAAAGATATTTGTTTAGCTGGAAGATGTCTCCTCACTCAAGATCTTCCTCTTGATCTTCGAAGAACTGTCCAAATCCACTCTACCAAACTTCCCAACACGCACCACCTCAATCGTCAATCCCCTCGCCTTGATAAAGGCCTTGACATCATTCTCAATACTCAGCTGGTCGTAGCCCACTGCAATTATATCCGGTTTAACCTTCGTGATTGTCTCCTCGAAACTCAGGTTCTCATAGCCTAGAAGAGCCTCGTCGACGGGTTTAAGAGACTCAACGACAGCTCGACGCTGGTCTTCCGGGATTATCGGTAGTCTACCCTTTAATCGTTTAACAGTCTTGTCCCTCGCGATAATGACTACCAAGCGAGAATTCTCTCCACCCAACTTCTTCGCCTCTTCGATGAAGCGGATGTGACCGTAATGAACCAAATCGAAGACCCCGGAAGCGAGGATAAGGACTTTATCTCTCAACGCATCTTTCACCGATTAACTATTTTGAGTGTTAACTCCATTATATGGGAAGCGTAGAGAGTTCTCTTGGAAAGATTATTATCTTTTTCTATTGGAAAGCCTTTCCTTTATTCATACGATTGCGCCACAGTAAGTCATTGACTTACACTTGAAAGCATTAGTTGACTATCAAGCAACGGTCTACAGTAAAAATCTTGATTGAACGTAATGATGGAAGGATTAAGGCTTAGTCTAATACCCGCAGAGGCTGGGGAAGGACGAGGCGGGTCATAACTAGACAATTCAGCAACGAGTATGTAGACAATCTAAAAAAATACGTCGAGGATGAAGGTTCCGTTGAGCAAGAACAAGCTATCATTTTATTAAAAGAAGCATTTTACTAAAGTCAAGTCCATAGAAACTTAGAGTGTAATCGACGTGGATTTAGAAAGAGGACATAACAGCCTTAGTCGTGAAAGTAAATGAATGTCGTTTTAGAATATACGTCAATCTTTATCTGAAGCAGGTTTTATACGAGTTCTGGGTTAAATAACAACTCCCTTTTCAATTTGTCAAAGGATTTAGGAGCGGTAGGAATTCGGGGCTTCGTTCGAATCTGGATAGAAACAAGATTACTCCGATAATCAATATGCGAATAATATTTGATGAAAAATCTGGCGCCGGGAGAGGGATTTGAACCCTCGCGACCAGAGCGGTCACAGGCTTTCAGGCATGGATAATTCCAGGCCTGCGCCCTACCAGGTTTCCCTTCAAGTTTCCTTGAATCTAGGCTATCCCGGCACGTGAGTACAAATAGAAGAATTCTCTCTTAAGGATATTCCTAGAAATCAGACTTTACCCTTTACACCACGTTTTCGCCAGAGTCGAGGATACGTTCCCGGTGTCATGAGAACACGCATCGTGTCGGTAGCGAGCCCCCGCTCCTTTTCGTCTATCTCCTCGGACGTCATCAATGCCTTCGCCAACGCGATTAATTCGCCTTTCAACGTGAATAAGCCCACCACTCCATTTTTCAGTATTCCCGACTCAAATTTGGCTATTCCTGGAACGGCGAGGTTGGCTCCGTGGCAGATGGAGTCAACGGCGGAGTCACGAAGGAAGATTTTAGGGACAAGCGCTAGAGCGTTTTCCATGGGTTGAATAATCGTCCGTAACTTGGATTCGTCGTTCCCTTCAGTCCACAGATGATAGGCTTCATACAGATCGTAGAAGGTGATGAGGTCTTTGTCTTCGGTGAGGGGGCCGGTTCGCGTCCTCCTCAACTCTGCCATGTGGGCTCCGGAGCCCAAAGCCTCTCCTATGTCAAAGCAGAGTTTTCGTATGTATGTTCCTGCTTGACAGCCGACTCTAAAGAGCACCCTTCTCTCAAGAAACTCCACGTCTTGTATGTAGTAGATGGTTCGTCGTCTCATGCGCCTGGTCACTGAGGAGCGGAGGGGTGGACGCTGATAGAGCTCTCCAACGAATTCATCCATGACTTCTTGAACGCGTTCACGGGGCATTGTTGAATGGAGGCGCATGACACAAACGTACTCCTTTCCGGAGTACAAGAAGACCTGCGCGATCCTCGTGGCTTCTAGGAAGGCTACGGGTAATACACCCGTCACACGTGGGTCCAGGGTTCCACCGTGTCCCGCGCGCTCGATTTTCAGAAGTTGTTTGACCCATGCAACGACCTCGTGGCTTGTGGGTCCGCTGGGTTTATCCAAATTGATTACGCCATGGCTTATATGCTCGCTTATCCCGCGGTTTTGAGGAGCGACTCCATGTGCTGGGTCGGTTTCCTCGTCAAGTTTCGTGACGACGTCTCGTTTCACCTGCCAAGGAAGTAGCTTCACACTGTATCCCCCATAACGTTGCTCGTGACTCTGGAAATAGGCTTTGAAGAGGATGTTATTAACTTTGCTAACGGAAAAGAACTGAAAGTTTCGTCATGTAGTGATGGGGAGAGAAGAGGGATTTCGTTTCAATCCCTGAAATAAGGAAGGTGTTTTACCGAATTAAATGAAAGACGCAAAAAACGGATGTTGGCTTCACGTGTCTTGGACACGTGTGAAATTTAATGATATGTCAAGGGGATGGAGTGTCTACATTGTCTAAGAGGATTTCATGTAATCCGTTTTTCCGGTTTCGTCTAAAAGATCTATGATTTCCTCTTCACTCGCTCCCTTTGAGATTTGAAGGATGTCTTCTAAAGGCTGGAGATGTTTCACGTTCGCACGTCGCCTCTTAACGCCTGACACGGCTTTGGGCCCTGTTACAAGGACGAATGATTCATCTATGACTTCGACGATGACACATCTTTTTCCAGCTTCTCTTCCCTGCATCTTGACGCATATTCTTCCAACTTGTATAGCGGACACTGTTATTTCCTCCTATAAGCCTTGATATATTCTCTGATGAATGTTTTGATAATCTGCATATTAGCCTCGACGCATAACAACCCAGTGTTCAAAACTAGGTCGTATAGAGACAAGTCTCGTAAGTCAACGCCATAAAACCTATTAAACCTTCTCCTCTCAAGCCCTTCTCGGAGCAACGTCGCTTCTCGAGCTGTATCGTAGCTAATACCTTCTCTCCCGGCAATCCGTTCAATACGCACCTTCTCCGATGCGACTAAAAATATCTTGATGTCCGCATTTTCTTTGACTAACCACCCAGCCAATAAGCCGTCTAATACGACATTTCCCTTCTTTGCCTCGTTGCGAGTCCGTTCGTCGACGATATCATCTACACTCCTGTTTTTAGAGGAGAGTTTACTGAGCTCCGAGACGGTGAGTCCCCGTTTAATTGCTATTTGACGAAATAATTCTCCAGCAGATATGTGCCGCAAGTTAAAGGCTTTTGATACCACGCGGGCAACGGTAGTTTTTCCAGATCCATGCAGGCCACTTATAGTTATTACGAGGTTCATTTCAATGCACTACCCTTTGATTTGTATGGTAATCACATGTCAATGGATTTTGAAACGGTCATGTCTATCCAATCGTTAAATGATGGGACGTCTCAACCGTTCACATCCTGTATGCAACGATCAAATTTGAAGCTTTCGCCAAAAAACTGTAAAATATGACTCCTTTAGAGTAGGTGTGGTTGAACGACGCGTGATTTATTCCTTCCCAATGAGGCGTCGAATGAAGGGATACATTTCAGCGAGTTGTTCCCCAGCGATGGTCTCATAGAGTTGATAGAGGATGCCTACGGTGAGTAGAATGCCCATGCCTGATCCGAACACGCCAAAGAAGTCAGATATAGAAGCGATGGCACCCACAGTAATCGCACCGAGTACAGTGACTGATGGGATATATCGCTCCAATACGCTTTGAATCGGCTTGACTGACCGCCTGAAACCAGGAATCTGCATACCTGAGTTCACGATTTTTTCAGCGACGTCTTTTGGCCCAAGCCCACCAATGCCAACCCAGACAACGGCGAAGACAACGCAGAGACCTATCATGAGTCCAGCGTAGATGAGGCCTCGCAACGGGTCTGCAAGAAACTGGGTAAAGTTTCGGGGACCAACCACGTATTTGACTAATCCTCCCGTCGCCTCATTAGTGACGGGATCATAAGTGGCTAACAGATTGAGTAAAAAGTGAGAGTTATCCGAATTAAATCTTGACCAGATAATTTGACCGACGAATGAGATATCCATGAGGAGTGCGGATACTAGGATTACGGGGATATTTGACACGTATAGGAATTTCACGGGGTATCGACCTCGGAACCCTCGATAGCGTGCGTAGGAAACGGGTAAATCAACCTTGAGAACTTGGAAGTAAATCACCACGAGGAAGAGGACAGCCGTCGATAATAATCCCAGCATCGTCGGCGCATCTAGTCGAGCGCGATAGAGGAAAGCGTTTAAAGGGTTTTCGCCGTTAAATAGTGATTGGATGTAGGCAATCAGGGCTCCGGTGCTTTTACCCATTTCTTCTTCTGCAGGAAACGGCAGTGGGGATAGAGTATTCCACAGTATTTTTTGGGCGACGCCCGCTGCAATGAAGAGGCTAATGCCGCTTCCGAAGCCCCAGCCCTTCTGTAGAAGCTCATCAAGGAGCATCAAGACGATGCCTGCAAAGAAGAGTTGTATGAAGATTAGTAGACTCGTGTCGAGGGTGAGATCGGTGCCGTAAGCACCTGAAAGCAGATACGCGATTGCTATGAAAGACGTCATAAGGAGGGAAAAGAATTTGGTCACCCCTGACATCAACGCTCGATCCTCGGGATTAGATTGGTCAACTTGGATGATGCCTGAGCCTCCAAGGAGTTGAATTATCATACCGGCGGTGACAATGGGTTGAATGCCCAGCTCCATCAGGGAGCCTCTGTTAGACGCGAAAATCACTCGCAGATAATAAAAGGGGTCACTGACGCCCATGGGAACTGCGCCGTAAAGAGGGATTTCCGTCATAATGAGATAGACGACAAGAACTAATCCTGTCCAGATGAGTCGTTCATTGAAGCTGACTCGTCTAGTCGGGGCTTTCACCTCAGGCATTACGAGGCCTATTGGTCGAAAAAAGTTCAAGAATCGCCCGGGCACTAAGTGGTCTCCCCTTTTTTATTTAATCAGCTATTTTACCCATGGATTCGAGATTTCCTTGCGGTCGAGGTTGTGAAGGTGATGTTGCATCGCGAATACCTTTGATAGATACGTGTTTATCGTGTAAAGGTTTGGAGATATAATGTTTTCTCCGGTTAAATCATTTTTGCTAGGAGATCATTGATTTTTTCGCCCCGATACCCCAGTTCACCTTTGGGATATGGTTTCTTAATCGAGCCGTGAAACCCGCCTTTGGGCGGGTGTAAGCGAAAGACAGGTTTAAGGTCGGGAAGACGCCATAGATTCTCCTTCAATTCATGAAGTGCAGTACCTAAGTGTGTAATGGATTCGTGGCCAAATCGTTCCTTAACCATTTCATCAGTTATCCTCTTATTTCCCGTAAGATAACCCCGTTGTTTAATCAGTTGAGAGATGATTTTAGGAGACGCCTCACCCCAAGTTGCATAATCCTTTACCTTTCGAATCATGCCATTATTTGAAGAGCTTTCCTTCATCAATGTCGAGCTGAACTTGCGGGTTAAGTGCATAAGGGCAAAGGCGCGTTCAAGTTCTCTTGAAATGCCAACGCTGCCCCGAAGGCGGATAATCACAAAACATTTTTCTGTAGTCATTCCCGTCACCCCATCCAATCAGTTGGAGAAACCATGCGGTAGGTGTTCTTCAAGGCATCATAGGTCGCGTAGGCGAAGGAAGGAACAGTTCGAGTCGATCCAAAAGCTCGTGTCCAACAATCCTTGATGCCGACAAATTTAATAACTTTTTTAGCAACGTCACCTGCGACGACGCCTAAGCCTTTTGGGGCTGGGAATAGATGGATTATTACGCTTCCGCATTGTCCTGAGACTTTGAAAGGGACTGTATGTGGTTCACCGCATACGCATTCCCAACTACCGCATCCCCGTTTGACAGGAACAATATTAATTTTTGCGTCTAAGACTGCTTTTTGAATTGCTGCTCGTACCTGCTTATCTTTTCCAACGCCTAAACCGAAGAAGCCTTCGTAGTTTCCGACCACAACGAGAGCCTTGAACCTTGATTTCTCTCCAGCGTCAGTCTGTTTTTGCACCAGATTGATGTCCAAAACATCCTGTTGTAAGTTTGGAAGAAGGTTATCCACAATTTGCGACTCTTGAATTCTGTAGCCCCCTACGAAAATCTCGTTGAGGGATGTGATCTTGCCTTCCTGAACCATTCTGCCAAGAGAGGTTCGTGGTATCCATTCTCTATTCCTATCTTGATATCGAGACATATTTGTTATCCTTCCTGTTTAAAGGCTTTAACGATGTTTGACTTGACTTCGTTGAGGTGTGTGGGTAATTGCTCCGGGTTCAAGTTCTTTGAGAGATACTTGGAAAAATGTCGTTGATAGCGTTCAGGCTCAGCCTCTGCGAGCTGTCTCGCGTGTGACGAGATATGTTCGCCCTGTATTCTTGACTCATCCGGCATGACATCACCGCATGGAATAGTGAGACCAGAGTCCCTCGCACCTTTTATAACAGCAAAAACCCGTGAACCCCGTGAAGCCCGTCGTAAGCCAATGTCCGGAATCGCATTTTGAATGTTCAGGGTTTGAGCCTTAAAGCCCAGAAGAAGACCAGTTAAGTAAGCAGCAGGTATGTTTCCACATGGAGCCTTCCAGCCATAGGCTGCGAGCTCTCGAGAGTGCGCGGTCGTCAGGGTTCGGTCTCCAATTAAAAAGGCGTCAATTACTTGGGCAGTCATGTTTTTGAGGGAACCCCTAACCGTGAAGCGAGATTTCTTGGAAACGATCATCGTTTTTCGCTTGCGATAATCCGTTTTATTTTGTCGACGCCGTTTTAAGGTCACGCGGTATCGTGGTCCTTTACCCAATCGAACGCCTCCTCGCTAGTTGATTAGCTTCAATGTATTGCTCGACCTGACGGACATTGTCAAAGACGCCACCTTTAGACAGCAGATAGAGACGTCGATACGTGCTTCGCTGTATGACTCGACTGTCCACAAGCACCTTTAAACGTTTTCGAATGGCCCTAATCTTTATTGCCCATCTTTTCTTCTTAGATAATAGTGAGGTTTTGCCTCCACTTCTACTTCCGTGCCCACGTCTACGCCCTTTTTTCTTTTGTAGGTGACGGATGCGTGCCCGACCCCTGCTGATGCCTTTTTGAGGAAGAGCTTGTATTACGCCGTCGTTTATGAGTCCGCGGATTTCCGCCCGAGTGATCACTTCTTCAACGTCTTCAACTCTTTCGGGGTTTATCCAAACGCGGCTCTTGCCAATCTTCATGATGTCTGCGGCAAGCCGTTTCTGATTAGTAAGTTTCAACAGGTTTCACCCTCTTGTTAAAGACGTAAATCTTTAGTTCCTCAGCTCGTTCAACGATGTTTGCTCTTTT
>Ga0164321_10000133_pt1 | contig 11279 bp, 7 predicted proteins | sample GuaBasSediGuay12_FD_121799 | JGI IMG/M metagenome (GOLD analysis project Ga0164321, IMG submission 121799) | Subseafloor sediment microbial communities from Guaymas Basin, Gulf of California, Mexico - Guay12, Core 4567-28, 21-24 cm | ecosystem: Environmental > Aquatic > Marine > Hydrothermal... | reverse complement strand
CCCTCTTAGGAGCCGTCTTGCGAGCTATTATCGGCATAGCTCCGGGCGGTGGCCGTCTTCGACCCGTAAAATTTAATTTCGACAATACTGGCTATGCCTTACTGAATTACGAAATTCAAGCTACCAGGTGGTCTATAAAGGCCCTTAACCAAACCCATCACCTTGATCCCGATAGAGATGTGGTATGAAGCCGTACAGCAAGCCGACAACTATACTTCGCAATGGCGTCATTCATACTCTTGATGAACGTACCCCAAAAGTGCAAAGCCTTGCTATTGAAAGTGAGTGCATCTCGGCAATTGGAGCCAACGATGACACTTCCATTCTTGTCGGTCCACAAACCGAGGTAGTAAATCTCGAAGGACGCACGGTTCTACCGGGCTTCGTCGATGCTCACATCCATCTAGAGAGCTACGCGCTCAATTTGGATAAGGTTGATTGTGAAGCCCCAAGGTTGGAGACTTGTTTAGAACGGGTCCGAGTTATTGCTGAACGAGCTTCACCCGGTGATTGGATTTTAGGCCATGGTTGGAATCAGAACGATTGGGACCGATACGGCACATCGGAGGACTTAGATCTAGTCGCACCACACAACCCCGTCTATCTAACGGCAAAATCCCTGCATGCCGGATGGGCTAACTCCCGCGCTCTCAAATTTGCGCATGTGGAGGATTCGACTCCTGACCCTTCGGATGGCTACATCCAGCGAAATGCCGATGGGATTCTGACCGGTATCCTTTTCGAAGGTGCCATGCGTCTTATGGCTGATGCTGTCCCACCAACTATCGGAACAGATATCGCGGCCAAATTAATTAGCGCCCAAGAAAAATTGTGGCGATACGGAATTACCGGTGTGCATGATTTCGACGGTCACCGATGTATGCAAGCACTTCAACTTCTTCATGATCGTGGCGAGCTCGCCTTGCGGGTAGTAAAGAATATTCAATTCGATGAGCTTGAACACGCCCGAGACCTTGGTTTACATACCGACTTTGGTGATCCATTGATTCGTATAGGAAACCTAAAAATCTTTGCTGATGGTGCACTTGGACCCCACACCGCAGCCATGATAACCCCATACAATGGTGAACCGGAGAATACCGGTGTTCTATTCTATGACCGGGGAGAGTTATTCGAGTTATTCGTCGGTGCTGTAGAAGCTGGATTTGCATTGACGGTTCATGCAATCGGAGACCGCGCTAACCATATCGTGTTGAACGCTTTCGAAGAACTCCGGCTATATGAAGTCGAACATAATCACCCTCGTAGACTACACCGCATCGAGCACCTTCAACTGTTGCATTCTGACGACGTAACTCGCCCAGCAACGCTCGATATCATCGCCTCCATGCAACCAATCCACGCTATCTCGGACATGAAAATGGCAAAGCAATACTGGGGATCGCGCTCACAATATGCCTATGCATGGCGCAGCCAACTTAATGCTGGCGGACGGTTGGTATTTGGATCCGACGCCCCGGTTGAGTCACCTAACCCTTTCTGGGGGTTGCACGCAGCGATCACCCGCCATCCTCTCGATGGAAGCCCAGGTTCTGAGGGGTGGATACCAAAAGAAAGATTGGACCTTCGTGACGCTCTTAGAGCATACATACAAGCACCAGCACATGCTGTTGGCTTAGAGAGAAATTTCGGACGATTGGCACAGAATTTCGCGGCTGATTTGATCGTTCTTGAGGCCAACCCCCTCGAGTGCTCCCCAGAAGAGTTGGCGGATCTAAAGCCGGTGGGGACAATGGTGGGAGGTGTTTGGCGCTATCGCGCTTTTTGAGTATGTAACTATTTATAATGCGGACCTAATTAATCTTTCACTAGACGGCGTGTATCACCTACTCGGACTGTAACCCCAATCGAATCTAAATACTCCATGAGGGCTAGTGCATACTTCCTGGAGGTGTTAAATCGGTCTCTAACTTTAGCTACCGTTATTGTATTCTCATGGTTTAGAGCTTTGCGAATTTCGACCACCATTTCATCATACACGCCGGTAGAAAAAACTACATCGGGAGAGATTTGCACTAATCTACCGGCTTCAAGAAGGTATGCCAGTAAATCGGCTCCAATCGCTTTAGTGCATTCCTTAGCTGATGGTGGACTAAACGGCGATTCTTGAAAACGTTCCAGCAATTCATCAACCATTTCCTGCTGAGTATTTGTCAGAATGATGGTGTGATCTCGAGATCGAATAAAAGTACTACTCCCTACAACCTCACCCTCTTCGAAGGTTTTATTCATCACTGCCGTAAAAATTTTACTTTCGAGTTCCAATCGACTCTTAAGTTCCTCTCTGGGCATACCCAATCGGAGAGGATTTTTCTCGTGATAAGCACGCAATTCATCAGCGATCCTCTTGTTCAAATCCAACCACGTCGAATTGTCTAATGCGAGAACCTCAGAACCTTCATTTATCGGTCCATCGCCTAGAATTCGAATCATTCCCGCTTCGCGCAGCTCTTCAATAGCTTGCTGGGCGCTTTCAGCCGCTAACCCCGCGTGCTTTACGGCATGGCGGAGCTGAGTGGGACCAAGTGAAATTAAGGATTGGACTAGCACCTCCCCTGGAGTGCCTCGGAGTAAACTCTCCAAACGTTTGATCGTCAGCGCATCTTTTCGACGATGTCGGTGCTTTGGATGAGCATTCGCCACGCGTCCCCCACCAAGGGTAGCCCCTGGTGATGGACGACGTAAAATGAAGTGATCTCCCCGCGATGCAATCAACGGTTTTTCTAATATTATTTGCAGCCAGCCCTCGTCACCCGGGCGCAACGGTTCCATGCCCATCAAGCGCACCCGCGCTAACCGCTGCGCTGCTCCAAGAAATATCTTGACTTGTTGATTATGGCGAATCGGTGCAACCGCGTCCGGCAGTAGCCGAAAATGTACATCCAAGAGACGAGTGGGTTCATACAAACCTGCGAGGGATACAACATCTCCGCGTGATATTTCTCCTACTTCTACACCGGTTAGATTCACAGCCACCCTACTTCCAGGTACTGCCTGTTCGATTTGAGCTTTATGTGTCTGCAACCCCCGTATACGTCCCTGTATTCCTACAGGGAGAATCTCAACTTCTTGACCTACTTGCAAAACACCATCAATCAGCGTACCAGTTACAACTGTGCCGAAACCAGAGATAGTGAAAGCACGGTCAATCGATAATCGTGGACGACCAAGATCCTGCTTGAGCTGGGTTTCATCAAGAACATCGCTTAAGGCATTGATTAGTAAATCCAATCCCTCTCCATTGATCGCGGAGACAGGCACTATTTGGGCATCGGCTAGATGGGTTGAGGCAATCAATTGCTCTATATCACCGCGTACCAATTCCAACCATGTCTCGTCTTCTACCAGATCCTTTTTTGTGAGCGCGACCACCCCCTGATTGATATCGAGAAGATCCAGAATTGCCAAATGCTCACGTGTCTGCGGCATGACGCCTTCATCCGCCGCGATGACCAGCAACGCGGCATCAATGCCACCAACACCAGCTAACATGTTTTCAATAAAATCACGATGACCAGGAACGTCAATAATCCCGATCGATTCTCCATTGGGAAGAGTCATCCAGGCGAAACCCAGATCAATCGTCATCTGGCGTTCCTGTTCCTCCCTCAAGCGATCAGGATCGATTCCGGTTAGTGCATACACAAGCCGGGATTTACCGTGATCCACATGCCCGGCAGTGCCAATGACCCTCACCATTCCTGCCTATAAGAAAAACTGCGGGATCTCATCTGTGAAATGAGCCGAAAAAAAAGCTCCAACTGAGGCTTCCTATCATTTGATTTCAGCCACCCACGCTCGCAGCACTGAAATGACTTCTTCGATGACGGGGGTACTTGTCTCTTTGAATTCAGAGAGATTTTGCTCAATATCTGAGGTATTTTCGTCGAGGACCTGGAGACGCGATCCGATCTTATCATGTAGTCGATTGTGATCCCGCCATTGTTCATCAGCCGTTAGTTTATATGTGCTCCAGCGTTTCTGATCATCCATCTGAAAGCTGGACCAATCCTGCTTCAAGCGATCGCCGACTAATCCCTGCATCTCGGTGATCTCATTGATCCGACGTTCAAGACGTTGGACAACCTCGTCAAGCTCACTTTTCAACTGCCTTAAATCTCGGTAAGTTTCCTCATAGGAAATAATCCGCGCCTCAAAATCTACTGCTAATTTCTCAATTTGAGTAAACCTGTCCGGCCATTCTTTCCAGATCCGTTCGAACTCCACTTGCTTCATACTTTGTTGTTCTACCCATAATTCTTGTGAATCTTGTCGTTCTTTCTCACTAGCTGACAGGCTCGAGACTTGTACTTCGAGTCGGCGAATGCGATTATCTTCTAGATCAAACTCTCCACGCAATGTATCCAGCACTTTGCGATTGTCGGCGGTCTTCGCCTGTAATTCACCAAACTGCTTCGAATCTTGATTTCTTCCTGTTCGCGTCAAAATATTGGTTCGTTCGTGTTCTTCAACTTCAGCCGTCAAATCATCGATACGCTTTCCTAATTCATCCAAGCTACTAGAAATATGCACTGCCTCATCACGTCGAGTATCAAGCCTGCGCTTGATTTCCTCAACTTCACCGTGCTCTTCGAAAAGTTCATCTAACTTTCCAGTTATAGATTTTTGATCAATTTTACGTACGTCTTCAAGCATCCTCTCCTTTTTAGAACGCCTTTCCCCCTCTTCCTGAAATTGGCGTGAAATTTCCTGGCGTTGTTTTGCCAACGAGTCATCCATTTGGCGGACACTTTTTGCTAATCCTCCCAATCGGGTCACTTCACTTAAAATCTCCTCGAATTGCTTGGATTGCCTCGAAAGAAGTCCCTCTGCCGCAGTTAGTCTCTCAGTCAGACGACTGATTGCATCAATGTCTTTCCTACGCTGTTCATCTAACCAGGAAAGCTTTTGTTCTATCTGCTCCGGTTTCATCTTGTGCCCTCGATTCCTTACTGGCGGATAATAGTATCGCGTCTCTAAAAGATTGAGCTACGGAAGAAGTTGAGCCACTCCAGAAACACCCTCCACCACCCATGGATAAATGATCTGTGGGAAAGCACCCACAAGAAGACTCAAAGCAACTCCCCCTCCAAGAGTGAGTCGCTCTCGTATCGAGCGCGACCCCTGAGCTCTTATATGAGGTTCGCTCAAAAGGATGTCCGCCCAACGCAAGGTCGTCACCCCGATACTGAAAAAAGCAATAACAATTGCCCACCCGGCGAAAGGATCTATGGGAGCAAGCGCCAAAAGTAATCCCCAGCGCCCTGGAAAACCAGCCGTAAGTGGTAAACCGGCGATTGACATCAAGCCCACCAACATAGCCGTTGCCGCAAGGGGGGAACGGTAAGCTGCGCCTCGAAGCGACTCTACGTTATCCTCAACTTGCAGCTCGTATATTCTTGCCATCCCTGAAGCCCATACAGTCACGCTAACCACCCGCACGCCTGTTAATCCAAGAGCTAAATAGTTGCTCTCTGTGGTGCCTGCCCCAACGGCTAGCAGCATCACACCAAAGTCGGTTAACAACGCGTAAGCCATGACTTTAGAGAAGGATCTCTGTGATAACGCCAACAAGCTCCCGAACCACACCATGGCCGTTCCAACCATGCGAATACCTGAAAACAGGCGTGGATCGTCCCGTAACCACTCGTATGTACCCAAGAAGCGAAGCAAGAAGAACAGGCCTGCGCTCTGTAGAAAGACGGTTACGAAAGCCAACGCGTAGGGGTTCGCTTCGGCCGCGGCTGAAGTGAGCCAAAGATGAAAGGGAGGAACTGCCATGATTGCTGCGAAACCCAGGGCCAATAATAGTGTAGCTCGATGAGCTAGCTCAGGTGTAGCGCGCGTTACTCCAACATTTTCCAGCATCCATCCCGCGGTAAGGATCGCCATCATAGCCACGGTAAACATAACAAGTAAGCGAATACCCCCTCTTCGCGCTGGATATTCTGGTGAAACAAGAATCAGAACAGCTCCCATAGCTGCGAATTCCAAGAATATCGCGGCGAATAAAAACGGTTGAATCATCAATGAGGCTGCGACTGATCCAATTGACAACAGACCTACGTAGTAAAGATTTCGACTAGACCGAAGTGTCCAGGCTACACAAAACAATAACGCTCCCGCAAAATAGAGAAATCCGATTGCGGCTCGATTACCTTCATCCAGAATTAGAGCTCTTCCGAGCACCCACAAAGTGCTGGCTATCTTATAAGGTATACCGAGAAAGACCAGAGGCTCATCCATCGGAACGATCGAAGTAAATGTCGCCATCAAGCCTGCCCCAAGTACCGCTACCGCAGCCGATAATACCGGCTGCTTTCTGAATAAAACGATTATCAAAGTAAATACTAATGTGGCAACAATTAATATCAACGGAGCGTTCATTCAGAGACCTCTTCTGGTGGGTATTTCATAAACCCCAGGTTGAGAATATAACTCATGATGAAAGCGATTCCCATGTGAACCGCGGATAGCATAGCGATGACGGCAAACGAGGGCTCAATTCCGCTGTAAGCTACTTCGAAACCCGACACCAGCGTGAGCAAGCCAGCTCCCACCCTTACCGGTTCCTCATGAAGCCCGATTTGTAGAAGGCCAAAAGCCATTAACATTGTCAACCCATATAACGCCACCGATGATAGATTCGGCAGCGACAACCAATTGCTGCGTCCCAAACCCAGCGATGAAATAAACACGAGCATAAACGCTGCCAAACGAAAAAGACGCCCGGTTGGAATAGTTCGGGATTGAAACGCATCACGCGCTGGCTCAATATTGGCTAGAGTCACCGCCAGGATTGAACATGCCATGAAACCGGCAACCATCTTCGCGGCTGCCACCTGAAGGGGTAGAGCCAATCCGGTCAACCAGGCGACAAAAAGATATTGAAATGCCAGGGTCCCCAAGATCAATCTCCGGTTATTCAACAGGATCAATAATCCACCTGTAACTGCCACCCCGAGCGAAGGCACAATCTCAAACTCTGTAATCCAACTCACACGTTTGTCCTTCTAAAGGCGAGAAAAAGCAGCAATAGGATAACGATCATCCACAGCATAGCACCCTCACCCTCAAGAATATCCCCCAGCACCCTGGCTAGTCGTAGCAACTTTAAACTGCTGCTCCAAAGAACATTGTAAATTGGACTAGGGTCTAACCAAGATACCAGCCGGCTCCACCGATCAATATTGAGTTTTGGCAGTCGTCGCAACCAAAATAGGAATAATGTGGCAACTCCAGTAGTGGTAACAAAGATAATTATTGCTCTCAAACTATAACTTCCAGGCATACGAAGCCCTACGCCGATAGCTGCAATGAATGGCAATGCAAGTCCAAGGTTAAATAACGCTCTTCTCAGACTATCAGCTGTTGCCCAGGGTTGAGAGGGAAGATAGATATAGCGGAAAGAACCTATGGTCATCATAATAAAACCCAGGACGCCAAGCAACACCAAAATAGGCGAGTCACCGCTCATGACTCCTTGTACAAGCGTATCAGCGATAACGCCCCCTGGTGTGCCCGGCATACCTGCTAACATCAAGCCCGCAGCACATGGCCATATCCTATGGTAAGGCGAATACACCTCTGATAAATATATAATTGCACCTGCCAGTAGAAGGAGAAATCCGGCCGCAACTAGAGGAGCGCTTTGTCCTGTAGGTGATATGCTGGACACCAATACTCCAATGCCTGAGACGCCTAAAATTAGAAAGGGATGTGCGGCTGAAATGTTGGTGGACATGGACCAACGCAGTCCACCCACGATCACCCCTATTCCCCCTGCTAATCGCAGCCAAGGAAGCGCTTCTCCTGGTATACCAGTATTTAACATCCGGGCTAATACTGCCAAGGCCACTACAGGCGGGAGCAGTTGGAAGAGGGTTCCTAGCCCACGTTGACCGGTTGGTAACTGAAGTTGACCAATATATGGGGGCAATAATCCAAGCCTAAATAAGCAGGCTAGAGCTAACAGCACTGCAGCCTTTGGAGAAGTTAGTGGTGAAGTGAGCGAACTGCTACCTCCTGCAGATCCTTCAATTAAAGCCACCGCAAGAACCAGAAGAACTCCACCCCCGTTTATAGCCAGGCGTGTGATAAGCGGAGATGTCGATTTTTTATCTCCCTGTAAATTCTGCAAGACAATAAATGACCATATGTCCAGTAAGATCCATGATGTGACAACTGTCAAAAGGTTCCCAGCAAGCATGGCGATCATCGCCAACGCAGCATATGTAAGAATAATTGACCTCGAACGGGACGTGACTATATCCGGTCTGGAGGCATCAGTGAATATGACTGATATAATGACCGTCGAGGTCCCATAAAGGAACATCCAGCCTATGGTGTCCAAATGAAGTTCCAACCGAGAGGAGAAAAGTATCGTTGGTCGCATTACCGAGAGACTGGTTACATTCGGAACCATTGATACCAATCCTAGGCTGACAACCCACGCTGATAACGCTGTTCCCAAGACAAGCGTAAAACGAACTCGCTCATGCCGTTTACGGGCAAGCCATACGAAGAAGGAACCAGCTAATAGAAGAAGGATTGGTAAAAGCGCCACCCACACCTCATTGTTATCGGGCAACCTGTTTGAAACTCATCCGCATTAGCATACCACGGACCTCTCCAAATTTACGACAATAAATGCCTACATGCTATACTTAGAGAGTCGATTATATGATTGAATCCATTGAGAAAAGGTCAACTGCGAGAGGAGAACCGGTGTATGTGGGGGTGTGGGCGCAGCCCACCCCCCCACATATACCCCTCCTTGCTCCTCGCGGGTGGTTTTTCAGTGCACTCATGATTGTATTTCAAAACCCCTAAACCACCACTTTCAGATGATGTTCAAAGAAAATTATGGCTCAACACAAGAAGCACAACTCACGGCAGGAAAAGTCAATTATCCTGGATGGACATAGCCTTACAATCGATCAAGTTGTAGATGCTGCCCGCGGTAAAGCTATGGTGAAAATCTCATCACGCGCCAGAAAACTAGTACAAGATTCATCGGAGACGGTAACCGAGCTGACTGCGTCTGAAATCCCGATATACGGCGTCAATACAGGGTTTGGCTTCTTTGCCAACCAAAGGATCGAACCCGAACAATCAATTCGTCTTTCGCGCAATTTAATTTTAAGCCACGTGGTTGGAGTTGGCCCACCTTTCGCTGAGGATGTGGTCAGGGCAGCCATGTTAATACGGGCGAACACTTTGGCATACGGCCACTCTGGTGTTCGACCTGAACTCATTGACGCGCTGATCAATATGTTGAACCACGGTGTCACGCCGTATATACCTTCTCAAGGTTCGCTGGGGTCTTCTGGTGACCTTGCGCCATTAGCTCACCTCGCTCTCATTCTGTCTGCACCTCTTGATGATGAAGATGATTTTTCAGGCCAAGCTTGGCACGAAAACCAATTGATGAGTGGTGTTGAAGCCATGACCGCCGCTGGGTTAAATCGTATTACTCTTGGCCCGAAAGAAGGGCTGGCTATTATTAACGGTGCCACTTTCGCAACCGCCATCCTCGCCCTTGCCTGCTTTGATATCGAACGTCTCCTCCATGGATCAGAGATAGCTGCCGCACTCTCACTCGAAGCGCTTCTAGGAGTCTCAGCTGCGTTCGATCCAAAGATTCATGAAGCGCGTCCTCATCCGGGTCAAATCGCGGTTGCCCAGCGTATAAGAGATTTGACGCACGGAAGCGAACTTCTTGACGCCGGCACCCAGTTACAGGATGCATATAGTCTGCGGTGTATCCCACAAATCCTTGGACCTAGTTGGGACATTTTGTCATTTGTGAAGGCAACCGTCATCCGCGAGCAAAACTCAGCCATAGATAACCCCCTCATTTTTGAAAATCAAGTCCTTTCTGGTGGAAACTTCCACGGAGAATCGATAGGTCAAGCCGCTGATTATCTCAAACTTACTCTCGCAAAGGTTGGAGCACTCTCCGAACGACGCGCTTTCCGTCTTACATCCCCACATAAAAACGTTGGTTTACCTCCTATGCTCGTCGCCCGAAAGGAGGATGCTGGTTTGTATTCTGGTTTGATGATGGTCCAATACACTGCGGCTTCACTGACTCTCGAAAATCGTTCCCTGGCTACGCCAGATAGCATACACACAATTACCACCTCAGCCGGTCAGGAAGATATTAATGCCAACGCCACCACGGCCACTCGCCATCTGGCTGAGATCATATCGAATCTATGCTACATCGTGTCAATTGAAATGATTATCGCAGCTCAGGCGCTCGATATAAGATTACAAAGTATGCCCCACACAAAACTTGGTTTAGGGACAATGGCCGCCCACAAAATGATCCGAGAGAATGTGCCCTTCCATGAAGAAGATCATCCCCACACCGCGGATATCGAGTCCATCGCGACTATAATTAGCTCTGGTGATTTGATAACCGCGGTTGAGAATGCGCTCGGTAATGCACCCAGAAATTAAAATGCCATCATTCAGAGCAGAGTATGGTTATATAAACCCTATCAGCAATTGTTTCGTGTTTTGCATTTCAGGACGGCTCAGGCGATGCACCCACCGCTATTCATGTTGACTGTTTAGGAGCGTTTTATGACCTCCGTCTCCCCTGTAAAAGGAACCCGTGATTTCTATCCAGATGAAATGGCTTTTCAGCGCTGGCTATACGAAAAGATCCGCGAGGTCTCCGAAAAGTTCGGGTATCAAGAGTTCGATGGTCCTTTCCTTGAAAGACTTGAGCTCTACGCATCCAAATCAGGTGAGGAACTGGTGCAGGAGCAGTCGTTTGTCTTCCCCGATCGAAGCGGTGAAATGATTGCACTGAGACCAGAACTTACTCCAACTCTGGCTCGTATGCTTGCCATGCGCAGTAAATCCCTTTTCCGGCCTATTCGATGGTGGTCATATGGACCATTCTGGCGTTACGAACGCCCGCAAAAAGGCCGGTCACGGGAATTCTTCCAATGGAATATCGATCTATTAGGAGTTAACAACCCACAAGCTGATGCTGAAATCGCCACCATCGCCGGTGAATTTTTCCGCGCTGTCGGGCTTTCTCCTGCGGATGTCCGAATCAAGATAAACAATCGTCGACTGGCGGATGCTCAACTCCAATCAATAAGCATTCCAATTGAGCAGCACCCAATTGTTTTCCGATTGATTGACCGACAGGCGAAAATGACACCTCAAGCCTGGGATGAATATGCAGCGGAGATTGGGCTGGATCAAAATCAAATCACCGGATTGAGGGACTTGTT
>Ga0164321_10000131_pt1 | contig 11293 bp, 12 predicted proteins | sample GuaBasSediGuay12_FD_121799 | JGI IMG/M metagenome (GOLD analysis project Ga0164321, IMG submission 121799) | Subseafloor sediment microbial communities from Guaymas Basin, Gulf of California, Mexico - Guay12, Core 4567-28, 21-24 cm | ecosystem: Environmental > Aquatic > Marine > Hydrothermal... | reverse complement strand
TTTGACACAAAGCGTTTTATTAACTATTACAAGCTTAAACCCAAATTGATCATGAAGAATTCATCCGGTTTTTAATGTATCTAAAAATAAGGTAAAAACAGATTTAAATATAAAGTAACCGTTCACAGGTTCAGGGTTCAACGTTCAGGGTTAAGAACAAAGAAGGTATTGAAGATCCGAAGTCCTCGTTACAAATGTTCATAAAGTAAGTAATTACCAATTTGGCTTCAAATATTTGATTAGGCCTGACGAAACTGACGCTTTTCTCGTAAATACGCATCCCAAATGCAGTTCGGGGACGAGAATGGAACTTTGAACCCCTGAACCTTTGAACCCGTGAACGCCTACAATATAAATATGGAGTAAACAACAATGTCAACATTGAACGAAAAGAAAATAAAACATAAAATTGAGAGTCCTGATACTGTTAAAACCGATGTACTAGATTGCATAGAATATGAATTTAAGTCCAGAAGAGACATTGATATTATCATTAAACAGCCGGAATATACATCGATATGCCCTATGTCAGGGCTTCCCGATGTAGGCTGTATAACAATCAAGTACAGACCGGACACAAAAATCGTTGAATTAAAATCTTTGAAATTTTATCTATTGCAATACAGAAACGTGGGGATTTTCTATGAGAGTCTGGTCAACCGGATTCTGGATGACCTGGTTGCCGTTCTGGAACCTAAGTTTATGGAGGTTACAGGAGATTTTACGGCAAGAGGTGGAATTACTACCAAAGTTTCCGCCGTATTTGAGGGGAAAAAATAATGTCTAAAAAAAGTAAAACTTTAAATAAAAATAGTCTTATAATTGTCTGGATCTTGTTTTTGCCTCTTTTTATACCTCTTATTACAGGGTGTTCGACTGTTTCCACTATTAAAAAAGCGACAAATAAAATCGTCCGAGATATTAAAGCACCTGATTGTGATTTAATAAAAAAGGTTGGCATTGCGTTTTTTGAAAATAAAACTGCTTTCGCCGGTAAAGGATTGGAAGAAAGCTTTGTTAAGGATCTGACGACAACCATAAAGAGTTCATGCCGGGACGCCCTTTTAGTAAAGCCCGGAGATCCCGGCTATCCTGACTATCTGGTAAAACTGCCCAGGCAGACATCCGGCTGGATCGATAACTTTGAGCTGGCCAAAACTGGCAGACAGCTCGGTTTTAATGCAATTGTAACCGGAGCTATAATAGACATCGGTAAAAATAAAGAAGAGAAAGGCTTCTGGTGGTTTAAAGACATCCACCACTTTATCCAAGTGCAGATAATGGTTGAGGTATACGATACCCAGACAGGCGCCAAACTGCTTGATGAGAGTTATTTGCACAAAATAGAGGTAGAGGAAACAGATCTCGAATCCACCAACTTAGCTAATGAAATTAGATCCGATATAATAAATGAGGCTTTTAAGGATATTGCTGCTGATATGGGAGAACAGATCTGTGATGCAATCGTCATGCAGCCCTGGAAAGGGTACATTACGTCGATCAACGCAGAAAAAGTTGTCATTTCTTCCGGGAAAAAAGTGGGAATAGCGCCGGGTGATATATTTGAAGTTTATGACAGCAATGGCGTATTCCAGGGAGCAGAAGATCAGAAGTTTTTTATACCCGGTCTTAAGATCGGCGAGATCAAAATAGCCGCTGTTTTTCCTGACAGTGCTGAAGCTGTTTGTTCTTCAGGCCAAAACATACAGCCAGGCAGTTCCATTAGCCCAAAAGATTAAACTCTAACCCTATAAACAATGATCGGATCATTAATCCCCTTAACGGTTACTGAAGGCAGGGCTTCCACTTCTATTGTATTGGAAAGCTTCTGGAAAGTTTTGTCGCTGATAAGAATCTCACCTCCCTTTGCCAGACCTTGCAACCGTGCGGAAATATTAACCGGCATCCCAATGGAAGTAAACTCCTTGATTCTCAATGAACCCAAAATGCCGGAAAAAACCTTGCCCGTTGATATACCTATTCCGATTTTCAGCCTTAACCCATTCTTTTTATAAAGTTTATTGTCGATCTCCTTTGCTTTTTTCTGCATTTTTATGGCTGTCTTGACAGCTCTGATCGCATTATCGTCGCATTCGACAGGCGAGCCGAAAACCACCATAATGCTATCACCTATATGCTTGTCCACGGTGCCGTTATACCCGTATGCAATTTCACCCAGAGGAGTAAAATAGTGGTTGTTCAAAAAGGCCGCGATCTTGTCGGGCGAAACCATCTGGGACATCCGTGTGAAATCGCGAATATCGGAAAAAAGGATCGAAGCTTCATGGAATGTTGGTTCCAGGACTCCCGGTGATTTTTCGATTTTTTCGTAAACCTGTTCGGACACAAACTGCTTCAGTCGCTTTCGCACGGAGATTGAGCGAATCTTGGCTCTTAGTTCCATATTGTCAAACGGCTTGGTCAGGAAACCGTCAATCCCTTGGTTTGTGGCCTGGATGGCCGCTTCCATGGTGGCGTACCCAGTAAGGATGATACGAGTTATTTCGGGATTAATAGACCCGATTACACCAAGCGTTTCAAGACCGTCCAATCCCGGCATCTTATAATCTGAAATTACTGTTGCAATATCGGGAATGTTGTCTTTGACGAACGATATGCCTGCTTCACCGTTTTCGGCGGTATAGGTTTTATATGGCTCGCGCTTCAGAGCACGAACCACTGAGCGACGGATGCCTTCTTCATCATCGATAAAAAGTAGTTTGTTCATGAGGAGATCTCCTTGACTGCCCTGCTTCTTGATTTCGATATAAAAATAGTAATTTTTAAATATCTATTGTCAATTTTCGTGCCAAATCCTGATCTGCTTTCAACCTATTTGCATAATAAGGGCTATTTTCAACATTAGATGGTTAAAAATCCTTATTTTAGAGGCACTTAATACCGACATGATTTTTTTCTTTTAATAATTTTTTTTAAAGAATTGAATCTGAAGGAAAGATACATGGAAGCAAGATGCACAGAAAAATGTGCATGGATGACCTGTTTTCTGTGCATTTTGAAATTCAAGTTAAATAGGACGCAGATTTTCGCAGATATACACAGATACTATTATTTCTTAATTTAAAAATCTTGATAATCTGTGTTCACCTGCCCGCTCGTGCCTCACAGTGGCAGGCGGGTCTGTGTCCGGAAAAGGAAATTCCTATACTATCGAGTTAGGGCAATTCAACAGCATAGGTTTCAAGCTGTGGTATTTTCTTGATCAAACCCTGTTTTTTAAGAAATTTTGCAAAGCGCTTATAGCGCGAACGATCAAGTGCACCCGGGCGAAGCGCAAAACGGGGAATCGTATCCCTCCATGCGAGTCGGTTCAGTTTGTTATCCAGATCCTTTCGTCCGCGAATAAATAACTCCCAGCTCTCTTCGGGATGATTTACCAGAAACTGGACTCCAGCCTCCAGTGCATCTACGAACTTTCTTAACTTTGATTCTTTAACATAATCGCGATTAGTAACAAGTATCAGCTCATCATAGGGGGGAATGCCATGTTCTTCGACAAAAAAAGCCCTGCCCGGATGTCCTTCAATATCCATCTGGTTAAGCTCAAAATTGCGATAGGCACCGATTACCGCATCTGTTTTTCCGGAAAAGAGTGATGGAGACAATGAAAAATTGACATTAACCAACTTAATATTATCCAGAGACAGACCACAACGCTCAAGCATTGTCTTCAAAATAACGGTTTCAAACCCTCCTATTGAATACCCTACTGTTTTACCTTTTAGATCGGCAATGCTCTTAATATCACTGTCTGCCAGCACCACAAGCGTATTCAAAGGTGTTGCCACAAGAGTCGCAATACGGACAAGCGGCAATCCCTGATCAACATGAAGATAATGCTGCGGCTGATAAGAAATCGCAATGTCAACATTTTTGGCAGCAGCAAGTTTTGGCGGATCATTCGGGTTGGATGGAGCATGAAATTCGACATCAAGTCCTCGCTCGCTGAAAAATCCCTTTTCAAGGGCAACATAGAGGGGTCCGTGATCCGGATTGACAAACCAGTCAAGCAAAACAGTAACCTTTTCCGACGCAAATGCCATATGCGGGTTTCTGCCAAACATGACCATCCACACAAAAAACAAAGCAAGCAAAACACGTTTCATATTTCCGCCTCCTCCTCTTCTTTTAGATAAAGGTTTTAAATTCATTTCTTTCCTTCGTGCCTTTGGGCCTTAGTGGCTAAACCGTTATCCTTTTGCCAATAAACAATTTTAATCATAGCCCAGTCTACTGCAAAATAAAGTGCCAGAGCAACGATAGCGAGGACAGCCAATGCTGCAAACATAACATCGATTTGCATGCGGGCATTGGCGTGAAGCATATAGAATCCAAGCCCTTTACTGGAACCGACCCATTCACCAATAATAGCACCGATGGGAGCCACGGCAGTTGCCACTCGCAGGCCCGAAGCAAAGGCGGGCAGTGCCGCAGGCATTCTTATCTGCCTGATGACAACCAGCGGTTTTGCATCCATGACCTTAGCAAGCTCCAGCCACTCGGGCTCGGTGCTGCGCAGTCCGTCATAAAATGCCGCGGTGACAGGGAAATAAATGATCAGAACAGCCATTGCAATCTTTGAGCTCATGCCGTAACCGAGCCAAAGGACAAGCAGAGGGGCAAGGGCAAATACAGGGATAGCCTGGCTAATTACAAGTACAGGCAGGAGCCATCGTTTTAGAGATAGGAAAGAGATCATGGATAAAGCGCTTGAAACACCCAATAGGGTTCCGAGCAGCAGCCCGACAATAATTTCGAATAACGTTGTCATTGCATGACCAAATAAAGATCCGGAATGAGTCAAAACAGCTTTAGCAACACTTAATGGTCCTGGCAGAATATAGGGCGGCACTCCGGTAAGAAGGACGATCGCCTGCCATATCAAAAGCAATCCGCCTGAAATAATAATAAGACGCACAAACTTCATGTTTCGTCTCTCCCCTCCAGCCGGTCGATCAATTGAGCTTGCAAAGAAACAATTACCGGATCACCGGGTTTGCGCGGAGGTGACCCTGGCGGAATCAGAGCCTGGCTCAGCTTTGCAGGCCTGTCGGTCATAACATATATTATGTGCCCAAGACGCAAAGCTTCGAGGGGATCATGGGTAACCATCAACACGGTTGCCCCTTTAACCATGCTTGCAGCAAGATCCTGGAGCTTGAGTCTCGTCAATGCATCGAGTGCTGAAAACGGCTCATCCATGAGGATAACAGAACGTTTTTCCATAAGAGTACGCAATAGAGCTACACGCTGGCGCATACCACCGGACAGCTCTAAAGGAAGCGAATTTGAATATTCACCCAAGCCGGCATTTTCGAGCAGCGAAATCGCCCTTTCTCGCTTTTGGACAGACATTTCACCACGCAAGCGTGCACCTAAACAAACATTATCAAGAACGGTCAACCAGGGCAGCAGCAAATCTTTTTGAGCCATCCAGGCAGTAAGCCGATTATGGTCGTTGCCATGGCTAAAGCGAATGTGACCGGAAAGGCTTTCACGAAGGGTTCCGGAAATCAACCTGAGCAATGTAGATTTTCCGCAACCGCTGGGACCTATAAGGCAGGTCCATTGACCACCTTTCACAGTAAAGTTGAATGAGCGAAAGATTTCCTCACCCGGATATGCAAAAGATACATTTTCCAGAAAAATACTCGGAGCAGATGGGCACTTAACAGGGTCGGTATCGGTTTTGATGCCGTTATTCATATTTAAAATGGTCCCAGCCTGAAGGCGTAAAAGATCTGATCTGACCGTTCGAAAGGATCAGTTCCATCTTCCCTGAATCGGTTATTTCGCCAATCTGATAAAGCGGGTTCCGGAACCTCTTCAGGTAATTAGCCGCGACATGATCCGCTTTATCCGGTGATATAGTACACAGCAGGGTATAATCTTCACCACCGGCAAGGGCATATTCAACAGGGTCAAAATCAAACCTGGCACAAAACTTTATTAGATTATTGGAGACGGGTATTTTTTCAGAATACAGACGTATGCCGACGTTGCTCTCCTCGGCGATATGCCCAATATCGGAACTGAGGCCGTCGCTAACATCAATTACTGCATGAACGCCGTCTTGAAGCGCAAGAAATCGACCTTCCCGAAGATACTGTTTTGGTATGACATGGGCATTAAGCAGTGCCTTCAATTCGTTGGAATCAGCTTTGATATCATTTATTATCAGGTACAATCCGGCCCTGCTGTCTCCTAAAAAACCGGTTGTACAAATTATATCGCCATGCTGTGCAGTATTGCGATACAATATTTCTTTTTCAAATGCATATCCGACCACCGAGATATTTATGATTAAATCAGCTTTTGAACGGGTCGTGTCACCGCCAAGAAGATTAACATCAAATTCAGCAGCCAGTGTTTTAATTCCATTATATAGATCTTCCAGATATTCTATGAGACAGTTTTCAGGAACAGCAATACTGATAAATGCTTCACGAGCAATTCCACCCATTGCGGCAATATCACTCAGGTTGACGGATAGCGCTTTATAGCCCAAGTTAAATCCGGAAGTTGCATCTCTCAGAAAATGGATCCGCTCAACAAGCAAATCCGTCGTCACAAGAATGACTTGGCCGGGCTCCGGAATAAAGGCGGCGGCATCATCGCCGATTGCTTTAATAACGTTTTGAGGACGAATTAAACAACCCCGGCTGATTCTTTTGATAAAACCGAATTCACCGATATCTCTTAAATTCACTGTAATAGCCTTGCCCGTTCGATGATTTTTTTTAATTCTCTGGCAGCTTTTTCAGGATCATCCGCTGCAACAATCGCCGACACAACCGCAACGCCGTCAACACCGTTATTAATAACCTCTCCGGCATTTTCTCTGTTCAGGCCGCCGATGCCGACAAGGGGGATTTTTACCGATTTTCGTATTTCGCGCAGCCCTTCCAGTCCGAGAGGGGAAGCAGCATCGGTTTTTGAAGGGGTTGCGTAAATCGGGCTGACACCAATATAATCCGCTCCGTCTTTTTCCCCCTGAACGGCATCCTCGAGAGATTCAGCGGAAATTCCGATGATCATCGAATCTTTTAAAATGGCTCTTGCCATTTCTATTGGCATATCGCTTTGACCCAGGTGTACGCCGTCTGCATTTACAGCCTGAGCAATATCGACTCTGTCGTTGATGATGAGAGGGACATTATGTCTTTTTAAATGATCCTTAATGGATAATGCCTGAGTAATGAATTCGCGTGTAGAGCAGGTTTTTTCCCGTAATTGGACGCAGGTTACCCCTCCACAAAGGGCAGCTTCAACGATCTGTATCGTTGTTCTCCCTCGTGATAATCCACGATCCGTAACAAGGTATAAAGAGTAGTCAATATTTTCGGGCTTCATTTCAGTTTAACTTTCCTGGATCTTACAACCGTCTTGTAATTGTTCCGGACTGATTGAATAAAGGGCATTGACCATTTCTATCATGAAACTTCCCGGTTCCAATGCTTTTTCACCGGCAACTTCTCCGGCCAGCCCAAAAAATGCAAGCGCCGTTGCAGTCGCACTTACCGGATTTTCATCGACTGCCAGAAATGCACCGATGGTCACTGTTGCCGTGCATCCTGTCCCGGTTACATAGCCCATTAAGGGATGACCGTTTGAAACACGCAGAACGCTGTCACCATTTGTGACTAAATCAACCGGACCTGTAATGGCAAGGATGGTTTTTAACTCTCCGGCAAGAATTTTTGCCGTCTCAACCGCATCTTCAACAGAGTGGATAGAATCGACACCTTTTGTCTTTGAATCTTTATGCCGAAGTGATAGTATTTCAGATGCGTTTCCTCTGATAACGTCGATGTTGGTTTGCTCGATAATTTTCTTTGCGGAATCCGTCCTCAGAGATGTTGCCCCAGATCCTACAGGATCAAGTACGATTGGTGTTTTTTGTTCTGACGCTTTTCTGCCGGCTTTTATCATTGATTTAATCCAGTCGTCGGTTAATGTCCCTATATTAAGAACTAGCGCACCGGCATAAGAAACCATTTCTTCTACTTCATTGTGTGCATGGGCCATGACCGGTGATGCCCCCATTGCCAGAAGTGCGTTTGCAGTATAATTCATTACAACAAAATTTGTAATGTTGTGAATGAGCGGTTTTTTTTCTCTTACTGCTGCCAGATTTATGGCAGCCTTTTTCGATAAGCTCTCCATATTAACACTCCTTTCCCAAAAAAAAAAGCCGTTTCCATTGGGAAACGGCTTTGATATTGAACTATAAAAAATATGCTGCAATTTCCCTACGCTGGAATTATCCAGATCAGGTTCAAAGGGTGTGATCTCAGGCTGATGAAGCCACCCCTAACGAATGTACAATTTATGAAAATAATAGTGTATCGCCACATGTGTGTCAAGCACAAAACAATTGTACTTATTCAGGGGATAGCACGAGACAAGGTTTGGTGGACATATTGCCTGAAGCTGCATTGCAGCGATCAATAGCATAGGCATTTTAAATTTGCATGTATATTTTAATGAAGAATTTGTCTTGAAAATTCGATCCGCATAGTGTTTATGCTGATGATAGGCAATTCGTAAATAGTTTAGATTTTAAAACAAATCGACTTCAAACGAGTGGTAATATTTTCAAAAAGCTAAAGTGTTACGGCAATTCAAACTTTTGATATAACCTAAATGCTGCAATTGTCGGGGATGCCGGAGATATAAGACATCAGGTTTGAAGCTGTATTGTAATACCGTCCGCCTGGGCGAAATAACGCAGTTAGATACGATATCCCCGGCAATCCCGGAGGGTCAATTGTTATCGAAAAATATGATGGAATTCCTTATATTATTTGTTCGCGTATTGGTGAAGCTGTTTTCAGCGAAAAGAGGTTTCAACTATTCGAATTCAAGTTAAATAGGACGCAGATTTTCGCAGATATTCACAGATAATAATATTATTTCTTAATTTAAGAATCTTGATAATCTGTGTTCACCTGTCCGCTCGTGCCTCACAATGGCAGGCTAGTCTGTGTCCAAAAAAAGAAATTCCTATACTATGAAATTCAATATAGCCATTTTCGATAACAATTGATGAAGATTTTAGACAGGAGTTATTGTGAAAGTTGCCCTTACCATTGCAGGTTCGGATTCTTCAGGCGGCGCCGGAATCCAGGCTGATCTAAAAACATTCCAGGCCCATGGCGTTTTTGGCATGAGTGCCGTTACTGCTGTTACTGTCCAAAACACTCAAAAAGTATATGACATTCAGGAGATAGAGCCCCGGATAGTGCATGATCAGATTACTTGTCTGTTTGATGATGCCAGGATCCATTCCGTAAAAATAGGAATGGTTTCCAGTATTGAACTGATCCAGGCAATCACAAAAGCGCTGAAGGCAGTGAACCCGCCTCCTGTTGTACTTGATCCGGTGATGATTTCCAAAAGCGGATATCGCTTGCTGAATCAGGATGCCCAGGACGCTCTGATGGACAATCTTTTTCCGCTGTCTGAAGTCATCACACCCAACATTTATGAAGCCGAAGCACTCATCGGCAGAAAAATCAACAATGTGGATGAAATGAAAAGCGCTGCACAGGAGATCTTGAAGCTGGGAGCAAAAAAAGTGGTTGTAAAGGGGGGACACCTGGGAGGAGACCGTGCCACAGACGTCCTCTATGATGGAAAGGAATATAAAACACTACATAGTCATAGGGTGGAAACGAAAAATACCCATGGCACCGGCTGCACTTTTTCTTCGGCCATTGCGGCGAATATTGCCCTGGGCAAAGGGTTCTTCGAAGCCGTATCCCTTGCCAAGGAATATATTACCGGCGCCATAGAGCATTCTCTATCCATTGGACAAGGCTATGGCCCAACCCATCATTTTTTTGATTTATATGCTAAAGCAGGGATGGAAAAGAAGGGTTCAATTTAAGGAATGAGACCGAACTTTTCCTTTAATTTATGGTTTACCAGGGTCGGCACTATACCTGTAATGTCACCGCCAAACCGTGCTGCTTCCTTTATTATTGATGAGCTGGTAAAGATCCATCGCAAACCGGTCATAAGAAAAACGGTCTGAACTTCTCTGTTTAACCTGCGGTTCATCAGCGCCAGTTGAAACTCATATTCAAAATCAGATACGGCGCGCATCCCACGCAGTATGGCAGTAGATTTCCGCTTTGCCGCATAATCCACAAGAAGCCCGTCAAAAGTTTCCACTTCAATATCCGGATAGTTTTCAAAGCTCGACTCCAGCATTTCTACCCGTTCTTCAACTGTAAAAAGAAATTCTTTCACCGGGTTATTCAATATGGCTACAATAATTTTGTCAAAAAGCTTAAGTCCCCTTTCAGCAATATCAATATGACCGTTTGTGATAGGATCAAAGGAACCCGGATATATGGCAATTTTTTCCATCAATTATTAATCCTTTTTAGTAGAGACGCTTACATGTCTGTTGGATGAGCCTTATTTAAGAGGAAGTTTCTATACCACATAATTTAAGAATGAAACAAGTGTTTTCCCGTACTTTCTCTGGTCTGTAATTTTAAACATCAAAAGATCGTTTGGGATCGATTCTAGAGGAGAGTGCTCAATAACAATACAGGCTCCTTTTTCGAGAGATCTTGTATGCTCAAGATTGAACAATGCAGATTTTACCATATTCTGGTTGTAGGGAGGATCAAGAAAAACAAGATTAAAGGCCCGTTTTATAAACTTTAAACAATTTAAATTCTTTTTAATATCCCATTTAATGATATTAGCCTTTTTATCAAAAGCACACGATTTGATGTTGCGCTTTATGACAGATATCGCTCCCGGGTTATTATCTACAAATACCGCCGATTCAGCTCCCCGGCTCAACGCCTCTATACCTAGAGCTCCGGTTCCTGCAAATAGATCCAGCACCACCGTTTCAATAACACGGAAGGAAAGGATGTTAAAGATCGATTCGCGCAATTGATCAGCGGTCGGTCTTGTTGTCGAACCACGAACCGAATACAGTTTTTTGCCTTTCAATTGGCCGCTGATTATCCTCAATCCCATACCTTTTCAAGAACAATTTAGCCTGAAGTTAAATGGGCCACTGAAATTTTCAGGTTTTTGAGCTTTTTATGGAGATAACTCCGTTCAACCCCGATTTCTTTAGCAGTGGTAGTAATATTGTTTTTATTTTGCAAAAGCTTTTTTTTGATAAATGCTCTTTCAAAAGCCTTTTTGGCGTCCTTTAAGGAGTGGCTTAAAAAAAGCTGTGCTTCGATCGACGCCATCCCTTCCGCAGCATCTGGATTATAAGGTGCAGGCATATCGA
>Ga0164321_10000130_pt1 | contig 11380 bp, 17 predicted proteins | sample GuaBasSediGuay12_FD_121799 | JGI IMG/M metagenome (GOLD analysis project Ga0164321, IMG submission 121799) | Subseafloor sediment microbial communities from Guaymas Basin, Gulf of California, Mexico - Guay12, Core 4567-28, 21-24 cm | ecosystem: Environmental > Aquatic > Marine > Hydrothermal... | reverse complement strand
TAACCTCCATATCACCCTGTGGGGGGGGCGGCTTAACAGGACGCGGATTCTTAGGCATAGACCTAAGACGTGCCCCTATGAGATCATTAGACATCATATCTATCTGCCAAGCCCTAAAGCGCCCAAATAGCTTCTTAATATTCATTACTCAGCCAACTCATCACCAGAGATCCCCATCTTATTACACATGGCAATAAGGTCTTCTCTGGATAGGTTGTCGACATGATCAACATCTGATATTTCTATCAGATCATTGGCGGTCACTTGCCACTTGATACCAAATTCTGTTTCTTCCATGATTATTCCCCCTTAAATTGACGGTAAACCAAGTCGCCTGTTTTGGCATCGTAATAGGCGGCGCCACTTTCAAGCATATTGGACTCAAGGGCGGCACGCCCCGATAAAGCCCCAAGTATTACCCCTAAAGTAAAAAAAGCAGCTATAACAAGTAGCCCCTTTTGCGAATCCGACATATTTTATCTCCTTAAAATCAAAATTGTTTACTCACTAATTGTAGCACTACTTGCTACAGTGTCAACAGGACTTTCCAATTATTTTTATTGGCTTTATTTTATAGGGTTAGTAGTAATATTGCAGCGGCCACCAGGGCCACCGCAATAAGGAACATTAGCCTTTTAGGCTTTTTTTGTGAGATCATCATCATTTCACTTTGAGCTAGATGTCTCAGAGGTCTATTTTGATTTCTCATTACAGGCCTATTTGTACCAATCAGTTAGCTTCACACGATTTTTAGACCATTTGGCAACGGCCTTGATATCATCGGGCTCCGGTATGGTCTTGCCGGTACACCATCGATTGATAGTACACCGAGCCTTGCCAAGCTGCTCAGCAACATCACTCTGATTAACACCCTTTTTCTTCAGGGTCTTTACATAATCTCCAAACTGCATGGTTCTCCTTCTTAAAAAAGTAATAGGCTGGATCCCTGAGAATCAAGCCCGTGGTAAATTAGAATAGGGTAAGTAGTTTTTTCTTCTTTGGTTTAGCTACCCGCTTACTCCTCTTCTTTGCAATTTTCCTCTCGGCAACACCAAAAACATTGGTATCAAGTTCCTTAATCTTGAGTAATGCAAAGTGCTTTTTATCCGGTGAAAGCCGTTTGGAATAGGTTCCATCTACTATCTGGGAATCATCGTTAAAAACGCCTGAATCCGTGATAGTATCTTCTAATAGCTTGCTGAAATTACCACAATCCCTTCTCACCTTGTTCTTCACATAAAGAATACAATGAAGCCTCACATCTCCCTTCATAGGGAGGTGGCCCAATTTCTTGAGCATCGCCGACACCTGGGCCTTCCACTGATCAGCTTCCTTGGTGGGAGTCTTGATAAAGTAGGGCTTAGGAGACTCTTTATCGTCTTTGTCATAATCCTTGGGGACAATAACACGTTCGATATAGAGTGCGTTTATCGAGATAGGGAAAGGGATTACAATCTCAATCATGGCTAGTACAGAGGGAAGTCGAAAGCGCCGGTGAGTTTTCGGCGACCCTTGCTCTTATTGCTCACACTGAAGGTTGTTAGGGTGCCGGTCTCAAAACAGAAATCAGCACCGATAAGCCTATCAGATTCGGCGATAACAAAGAGCGGATGATCTTTGATATAGCTGTTGAGCAATTCAGCTTTCTCAACTTGCTTCATGATCAGGTATTTATAGGCTGCGATGGCCTCTTGGTACTTCTTAACATCGCAACCCTTACACTCTGCCAGCAACGCCTTCGACTTCTTGATCTGAGTCACCATATCAGAATAGTGACCCTGCCACGCTGGTAAGCAAGTCATTTGCTCAGCATCCTGACAGGCCTTCAAGAGCCGATCATAATCAGCGGTATCAATCGGGTTCTGGGAGACCTCAGCGCCGCCCATGAGGTTTTCGGTAATGGCCTTCTGCTCATCGGTAAGATTAGAGGTGCCATCAATGCCCTCGCCACCATCAGGAGTCTCTTCAGTGGGCTCCTCAGTGGCTTCTTCGGTGGTTACCTCAGAGCCCTCGCCCTCGATTACTTCTTCCTCTACAACAATTTCTTCTTCTTCTTTCATGTGCTTTCCTTTTTACAGTACAAAAAATGGGGCGACACTGTGCCGCCCCTGGTTAAAACTAAACAGGGCTCTTGTGAGAAGCTGGACGCGAACAGGGGCCGCCGGTCTTCGTATCACCCTCAATAACGGGCTTGTCGTAATAGCCGGCTTCGATAACCCGAACTTGATGGATATCAAAGGTCTGATTGTCGATGGGCTTTCCATCTTGGAGGACAGTTGGTCTGAGAGTTATTCTCACACAAGAATTCAGCCAATTTGTCTCGCACTCGACAACGCCCTTGAATCCTGAGATACGATCTTCTGCCAGATCACCAAGCTCTACTACTGGTACTTCTTTATTCTTTTTTCCAAACATTTTCTTACCTTTCAAAATGCTTTATTGTTATGCCCTGGCACTTGCCAAGGTCAGTTAAAACTACGCTTCACCAAATTTAGCATCATCCGCACCGACTGATGAATTGATGTCTTTCTTTTTAGCGGCCGTATTCTTACCCGCGGCCGGCGCTGGATCAGCGTTCTTTTTCTTATGGGCCTCTGCCTTGAATTCCTGGGCATCATTGCGCTTTTGAAGCCCGCTTAAGACACCTTCAGCGGTAAACTCTTTATCCATGATCCCATTCACGATGCCGCGAAGAGTGATAAGGTGAGCCTGGGTTATCTGAGTTTCGTCGCCTATCTCTAAAAGATCTAAAATACGGGCCTTAGGGACGCCGAATTCTTCAAGTCTTTTAAACGCGAAGTCTTTCCGCTCTACAAATACGGAATCATCGAGCAGCATCTTTTTCTTGATGCCGTTCTCAACCTCATTGATCAGCACCTCAGGAACACATTTGAAGATTGCGTTTCTCTGAGCCTTTGCCGATGCTGCATTGATGATCATGGTTACCATGTCGGGGGAATACCGCTTCTTGTTACTGGTAAGAATGTTCATCCGTGATTCACCGGAGAAGGCAACGTTGGTCTCAAGGTCATGGCAAATACCTTGGACAGTCACATGACCCTCACCCTCCTCTACTAGGCGGGATTGAATGCGTAGATTGCCATAGGTATGGGCGACCAACTCAGCAAGGCGTATGCTCTTACCTTCAATTTTACCACCGCCGCGACTTGGCAAAACAAAGAGGCACTTTTCGGCCGTCACCTCATCAAAGGTGGCAAGCTCAGTGCATTTTTCTTTGAATTCCTTGATATTGCGGGGGAACTTCTTTGCCGTTGAGATCTGAATATCAATCTCCGCTGACACTTGAGCGCCAACTATTTCGGCACTGCTCACCCTCATAACTTCAACTTTTTCCGGTTCCATACTTCTCCTCAATCGTAATATGCGTAATTTGGTAAATCGATCTCAACAATATCATGAGACCGGGAATAGTTATTAATAAGGCTTTTACCGTAATACTTATTAATAAGTTTGATCGCTCTCCTTAGATCCTCACCTCCTCTTTTGATAGCCCTTGGGGCCATGCGGTAAACTTCTGTAATGAAATTGCCATTGTTCTCAGTGGCAATAATATAAAAATCGTCACACTCGAAAATAGTAAGATAGATATAGGCCTGGATGTGATATCCAAACTTAAATATTGATTTGCTAAAGTCGAATTCTTTGGCACACATAGTAGACTTGATGTCTGCCAGATACTTCCTACCGTTATTCACCCCCATGATATCGGTACGGGCCTTCCATGGCATACCGTGGAGCATTGTCCTTGCAGAGACCTCGAAATCATCAGCAACATCAAGTATATTTGAAGCCGTTGGATCTCCCTTGAGGCTCTTAATCATCTTCTGAAGGTCGATATTCTGCTGGTAGGTAATGAACGGCTGACCTCTCAATCCAAGCTGAAAGTTATTCCAGAGTTCTTTCCCCTCTTTGTATCGCCTATCGCACTTGGGGCCCACATTATAACAAAGGTCCTCAGGGGTCAGAATGGCGCTATGGAGCTCCGTGCCCAGCTTCATCGGGTCAGTCTCAATGAATGGCTTCTCAAACTCCTGAGTGCTCTCTAGGATGGGTTTTGCCCGGGAATTGCTCATCTCCTTCCACAAGAGATATTCTTTGAAGGGGACTTTTCTTAGGAGGTCGACCATTTAATCTTGGGCTGGTTTCAGGCTTTGGGCTGATTCGTCAATAGAAACGAGGAGAGCAAGGGCATCGGCACCGCACTCAGAGGCGGCGAGGTTTGCGGATTCGATAGCCTTTTTCTCTATTATTTCTATGAATTTAGGGTCTTTCTCTGACAATTCAATAATCAGCTTAAAGAATTCCATTGGAATAGCGACACGACAAGAGGCCCCAGCTTTATAAAATTGAGCACATTCGATGCTTTTGATATGGCCACGCTTCAGCATTCCACAAAACTCAACTGCTTTGAGGTTGCGATCTTGCACGGCGGCGGCATTGTTTATTTTTGTAAGAGTCTCTTCGTTAATCATATTTCTCCTAACTTAAAAAAAAGAGGATGCCCCCGGGTATAACCGGGGCGCGGCGTCAGCTGCGAAATCTGTTGAGATTAACATCCGTATTGTAAGGATCAAAGAAGTGCTTTCTTTTTCGATCACTGATAGATAAATGTAGCAAGATAAGCTACAAAGTCAAATTTATTTTTGGGGAATTAAAAAGGGCGACTTTAGCAAGAAAGCACTTAAGAGCTAAAGCCGCCCAGGGGGAGGACTTTTTCATTATGAGGGCAACGGGAAGTATCGGCACATTTAAGACCGTTCTTGGCAAATACTGGGCATCCCTCGCACCTATTGGCGCGCATCTCTGACCCTTTTATTTGCCTGTTGTTGATTTTTCCCGATTCGTTGGCTAACATAATACCCATAGCTTAGCCAGTTTTCGGCAATCATCAATTTTTTTATGGAGCAAATATGTCAAAAGAAAGCAAGAAAAAAGGATACATCGATGGAATGGGGACTATCCGTATCGATCATATGGAGCCCAAGCGCATTAATGCACCTGTCAAGGGTGCAACATATCTTCAGGACGATCGGGAGCCTCGCCTCTTCCTTAAGGTCGATAAGGACGGTAGATTCCTCGTAACGAACCCCGGGCAAGAGGAGACTGTCCTCGGTAAGCTCGGGCACATCGGACGCGATCAGGCCGCAATTAAGGCCCTTGCTATCGAAGAGGTCGAAGAGTATGACTTCTCTGGTATCGGCAAAGAAGAGGCTGAGAAGGCTGAGGAGGTGGCTCAGGCTGAATCCGATAAGGTTGAGGGTGAGAAACAGCGCCTTGCCCAGGAAGAGATTGACAAAAACAAAACCGAGGACGAAAAGAAGGCTGAAGCCGATAAGGTCGAGGAAGCTCTGAAAAACGAGATTGAGGCCATTGCCGAAAAGGAAGGCCTTAAGCTTCACGGGAATTTGAGCTCTGGTAAGATGCAAGCCGCCCTTGATGCACATCGTAAAAAGAATGGTGGGAAGCCTAAGCCAGTTCTCACCTAATTTAACTTTCGAGTTAATTCAAAGCCCTCGCCATTATAGCGGGGGCTTTTTTAATCCCCTTTTATTTCCCTGATAATCCCTCTCATACAGAATTTATATTGATGGCTTTTTAATACTGATACTAAATGAAAAGCCACCCGCCACCGCCTGGCCTCTACCGTCTTTTCCTGTGTTACGTGCTTCCCCAACCATTCCGCTAAACCCTTCATGATAGCCCCTTTCTCGATGCCTTCACCCTTAGGTTAATGATATTTTGTAGGTAGTCAATTGTAGCATGTAAATAGGGCGGGAATGTTGTGATTGCATAAAAAAACCCCGCAATCCATGAGGACGCGGGGCTTTTCTTTATGCTTTATTTATTTCCCAAAACCTCTAAACGTTCAATTAAATCACCTATCTGATCTGCAATCTGTAATTTATATTCATCGAATTCTTTGCGGGTCTGCTCCAACATCGCAGCGATCAGAGAAGTAGGCTTACCCTGATCAACTGACGCCGGCTCTTCGATAAGATCGACTTCTTTCTTTTTAACTTCCCAGACCTCTTTCCCATCATCGTCTAGAAAAGGCGTACCATCTTCATTTAGTTTTTTAACTTCAACGTCGACGATTTCAGTACCATATTTCTCGCCAATTTTGTAGTCCCATGTGCCAGAGGCGCGGGGGGTGCCGAGACCGCACTGCAGATCCTCTTCACAAGCAGCCCGAGCGTTATAGCCTATTTGAGGGCCTTGCTCTAAGTCGGGATTGCCGTCTTTATCTTTCCAGTAGAAACCGTAAAGGCATTTTTGAAGCTTGGCCCACTGCTCGTACAGGTTGAGTTTTTCTAACAATTTGGCCTCTTCTATTTTACGCTCGGGATCAGAGGTGGTATTGTAGGCAATCCCAGCCCCGCTATTCTTGATTGACCCCGCTAGCCCCGCAGCAACGGCGCTGTAGAAATTGTGATGGCTATCACCAGAAGATTGTTTTGCCGATCTTATCGCACCCAGAGAGTCGATACATATTCCAAGCGTAGCCGCTGTGAGTAGCCCAGCGGGTACTGCGCCGCTCAAAAGCCCGTCATCCTTGACCCTAAGAGCCTCTATGCTCCCTGCGGCGTTCGTTACGACAAACATCCCGCCCGCCTGACCAATTGAAGCGTAGAAATTGCTAGAGCTTGTCTTCAACGAACCAATGAGGCCGACACTATTCTCAAGCGTGAGTAGAGTTGTGGCAGAAGCGCCGCTAGCCTTCAAAGCAGCCTTCTTATCGGCTGCAAATGTTCTATCGCCGACATCTACCTGATCGGCTTCATGAAGAGAATCAACGTCGATAATCTGGGTTTTCTGATCGGTTATCAGCGTTATTTCACCGGAAACTGTAATGATCTGGTATAGGGGTATTGCCTGGACCGGCACGGCTCCGACAATAACCTCAATCGATTCGCTTGAGGTGGTGGTGTCAAGATAGACGTTATTCGTTGCATCATCGGTCAAGGCAATCACATCGGCCGAAAGGGCTATCAGTGCATTTTCACGGCGCAAAATACCGGATTTGATACCAAAATTAAGCCCCGCGGTTGTCCCGAAATCTTGCCCAAAATTATTACCGATCGCGCCAACAAACAGGTTGAGCGCCTGGATAAGCTGCTCTTCATCTCCACCGTCAAGGGTAATACCCTGCGATTCGATGAAGTTACAGAGCTCTTCCTGTACGTTATTCAACCACGTTTGTTCAACGATGGTGGCGGGTGTTGATGTCGCGGGGTTTCCGTTTGAAAACTTGTTTGCAACACTTCCAAAAGCATTAGTTCTTTTCATCGTTAAATCTCCTATACAAATCTAAATATAATTTTTGTATGCGCCGGTTTGGCGGCATTAAGTACACACTCTAAAACTTCATTTCCAAAAGTCCGGATTGGATCTCCTGAACTATTCTGGCCAGACTCAAACCACTTTTCATTAAACTCAGAGGTAACAACCGTCCAATAATAAGTCCATCCCACATCATGATTACCTATCTGTTGTCCTGAACAAGAAAAGCCACACATGAAATTATAGGCGGTGGGGCCGGTGATCGCATCGCCCGAACTACTTTGGCCGCTCCGGAATGGGCAACTCTTAATGATAGATATCTCAAAACCTAGACTCGCAGCCAGATCAATATAGAACTGAGTGCTTTGGCCTACTGGGCGCCTCAATGCGGCTACCACGGCCGCCCTACGCTCTCCCACGCTACCCTGGGGCACATCAGCAAGGCATTCATCCTTGACGATAACAGCATCCTCCCATTCTGGTAATAATTCGGTTGTGGTATAGGGTATCGCCTCGGTAAATAACCCCTGAGTCCTACCGTTTACAACACTGGCCTCATCGGCAAAAGAGGCAAAGAATTTTTCCATCACAGAATCTTTTTGGACATCCCACGCCGCACCCGGGGGAAGGAGTCTTTTGAACTGCTCGAGGAAATCAGCCGACGAAATACCCATTATATGAAGCTCACTGAGCCGAATGAGTGGATCTTACCAACGTCGACCGTCACATCTGCCACGGGAAGAAGGGTCAAATGGTCATATTCACCTTGAGCCTGGGAAATAGCTTCATTGATGCGGGATAGGGGGATTGTTCCGCCATCTATATAGCCACCGGCCGCACTAGAATAGATATTGCCCGAGGGGGTTGCCTCACGGGTTATCAGAGCCTTAAGCTCCTCTTCAACATTGGCCTGAACCTCAGTGGTATCAGTGGAGGCCGGCAAGAGTTGGATCACAAAGGCGATCGGGAAGGGCTCAAAGGCAAATACCGTAGAACTGCAGAGGTCAACCGGAGCGTGCGCGTCAATCGACGCCTGGACCTCAGCTATCAGCGGGGCACCTGGAATGGGATTATCTGGATCGTCGGTCAAAAACGATACGTCGACCACCCCGACCTGACCACCATTAAAGGGCAGTACGAAGACCTCACCAACACCATTGACCAGCTGAGCCCAATATACATAGTCCTGGACGGCCCCACCATGGGGGGCTTGACGGATAACGAACAGAAGGCGCTCCCTAAGATCCTTATCACCCTCCTGATTGAATCCACCGACAATACCCCCAGTACCAACGGTAACCGCATTGTCTACCCCGGCAATAGGCGCCTGAAGGGTCATTGCCTCACCCTCAGCAAGATTGCCACCCGTGCCGGACAGAGGGGCTATCAGGTCGACGGATCCAGCGCCGGCCACAAGAGTAAGATCGGCAACCGTTTTATATTGAACGCCATCACCATCAACCACAATCGAATCTTGAGCAATGAATTCAACACCGGTCCCCGTGAAGTCACCTGGGCCCTGGGCAAAGGTTGCGGCCAATCTGATAATATCGAAGACCGCCGCCCAATCATCAAGAAAGCCGTCCTCTGCAGTAGTGGGGATAATCTGCTTTGCGATAAAATCAATTGCCCCATACTCCTCGTAGGCATTACCAGCAAATACACGGGCAACGATATCATTGACGGCGCGGCGGGAAGCAGTACCCCCAAGCCGGGCGGTAAGAGAATCGGTCAGTCTATTAATTATTTCTTGTAGTGATGGTCTTGAGTATGGCATTATTCTACTATCTCCAAAGATTGGGCGTCCCACGCGTAATTAAAGCGGAATTGTTCGCGGTTGCCATTTGGTCTAACTATATCGATTGTTAAAAATACCCATCCAATACGAGAAGAGAGCCGGGTAACTGTGACATTAATCTCACTGGCTATTAAATCCGCGATCATCCAGGCAAGGGCATCTTCTGAAAACTGCTTGAAATCGTTCAGGGTTTGATTTGTTATCTTTTCCCGGGCAAGAGTCCAGAGGAGAGATCCCCACTTATCATTCTCAACCTTGGGATAGATATCGCCCCACCAACCTTGGAGCTTGTCGAGGTCATTACCATCGATATCGGCATCATCGGGGGCCCGACGATTAATGAAGAGAGAATTGATCACCCATCCATTCATGATAGAGGTAGTGGCCATGTCCCCATTATTATCAGACATATCAAAGCGTGATTTACCATCTACATCAAGAATGAAGTCAAGAGAGAGGTCAACAGGGGAGTTCTCGGTACTAGGAAGTTGTTTGATAGCCATCAGTTATGAGGCCCATCAGTATCGACTTCTGAATCACCATTACCATCATCATCCTGTGAATGGATATGGGTCTTGTGCTCGACGCCATTAATCTCCACGCCATCGGGGACGGTCATTTGACCCCCGACAACGGAGACATTTGATATCGCACAATCGGGCGAATTGGCTGTAAATTTGGTAGATGCGTTGATCACTGTGTTTTCCGTGTTAGCCTCAAATTCAGGAGTATTTAAAGTAAATTTCTCAGATGCATTAATTGTAACCCGTTTTGTATTTATCTCAACATCATCAGCAACATTGGCAACAAATTTCTTCTTGCTGAATAGCTCTATGGTATTATCCCGACGAAAGCGGATAAAGTCACCTTCATCAGTATAGAGCATAACCTCACCCTTAATCAGGTTCTTTGGGCGGCTTGCCCGGTGCTGTGTGGCTATAACAATCCCATGATCCCTATTCCCCGCCATAAAGGCCGTTAAGTGCTCTGAGCCCTCAGCGGGGACAACATAGGTAAATCCATAGTGCTTAAGGGTCTCTATCTGAGAACGGAGCTCCCCGGCCAGGAGATTAAGATCGTTAGTCTGCAGTTCGCCAGAATCGTCGACGTTATTGATTATTCCCCGGGAAAATATGAGCATAGACCGGCGCTTAATCTGTTCGCCAAATTCTCTGAGAACTTTCATTATCTGAGAACTGGACATTATTTGAGTACCGGAAAGGAGCTGAGGGATTCTGATTTTGCCGTCTTGGCCAACTCTGGGAGAAAGGCATCAGGACGCTTCAAGGTCATTTTGGTTATGGTACCAGCCTCTTGATCTTGGCTAAATGTCAAATCGGTAATCAATAATTCGGCATTCATATACAAGTAAGTTGATTCCACCCGCACAAGCGTATTAACGGCCCATAAAGCCCCTTGACCATCACGCCAGCCTACCACCTCCACATTAACCCCCATAGCATCCCCTACCCTGTTTGCCGCCTCCCATTCGGCGCGCTTCTGTGCCTGTTCGCCGTTGGAACTGTTTTCAGCTAATACGATGAGGGGGCGAAACCTTGATACACCCGCATCAGTGGCCTTGCCCTGGACCTGGGAAGAATCTTTTGCAAGAGTAAAGTTTGCCACGGATCCAGTTTGAGATTTTACAGTGTAATTACTAAATCTCTGAGAATCATCAAATATGGCGCTCCCTGATTTAATATTCGTCTTCTGACTCCGAGGGTCTTGCAATAATACGGTTTGAGTCTTTTTTGATCCGGCGCGCTGTATCTCGATCGAGCCCTCAGGATTTGAGACAACCAGGACCCCGATCTCACCCGCTGCGCGTGAAATAGCTTCATAACACTTTTCCCCGGGCTGAACCTTGAACTTTGCTATCTTTGTGGTGTCGCCAACCTTATCGATCACGGCGATCCCAAAGGGAATGGCTATTTGCTGGGCAGCATCCACCAGAGATACGTTATTTAACTCATCAACGCCCTTGCTTGGATCCTCTTCGGTGGCAACGCTACAATCAACCAGATCGCCGGCCATTGACCTTCCGCTTATCTTGATAGTATGCGAGGTGGCAGAGAAGGCGGGGATGATCTTGTCAAGATATCCGGTGAGAACCAGATCATTATCAATCTTGACCTGTATGGCATCCCCAGACCTCAGGGGAGACCTTGCCCCGATGAGAGACCATTTATCAGAGACCTCAACTCTAAAGGAATCGGCAATATTTTCAATTGACTTGGTTACCGAGAGTTTTTCCCAGAATTCAAAGACAAACCTATTGGC
>Ga0164321_10000129_pt1 | contig 11403 bp, 7 predicted proteins | sample GuaBasSediGuay12_FD_121799 | JGI IMG/M metagenome (GOLD analysis project Ga0164321, IMG submission 121799) | Subseafloor sediment microbial communities from Guaymas Basin, Gulf of California, Mexico - Guay12, Core 4567-28, 21-24 cm | ecosystem: Environmental > Aquatic > Marine > Hydrothermal... | reverse complement strand
GTTATCGATTTCTCGATGGTTCCACTCGGTAACCGAGTGCAGAGTGACTCGACGATCGCACCGTTTGGTATGAAGGTAACGCCTTCAAGTAGTTCTCCTTTTGTGATCCCTGATGCCGCAAAAACCAATTGGTCGCCACGAGCTAACTCGTCCTCGTTATACGTCTTTTCCACATCGACACCGTCCAATTCTAATCGTTTCATCCTTTTTGGGTCATCTTTCTTGTCGTGCCAGACGTTTACCAGCACGGTTCCTCGGAGACATTTGACTGCCGTGGCCGCTATCGTAGCCTCAGGTCCAGCGCCAGCGCCAACCAAGAGATCAACTCCTGTCCCGGGTAAGCATGATGCAACGGCTGCAGCTATGTCACCATCGAGGACTAGAATGATTCTAACGCCCAAGCGTCGTAACCGTGTCAGGATATCCTCATGTCGTTCGCGGTCAAGCATGATCACGGTGAGGTTTTGAAGTTTTTTATCTTTAGAGATCGATACTTCTTTGACGATCTCCTCAAGAGACATATCCAAAGACAACTTACCTTTAGAGTGAAAGTCTGTAGCTATCTTAAAGTAGTAACCGTCGTCAGGTAATACTTGTAATCTGTCAACTGGGGCGCAGGCGAGAGCAGAAATTGCATCCTTCCTACCTTTTGAAACAGCGGTTGTCCCATCTACGGGGTCGATGACGAACTCCAGTTTAGGCCCAGTGCCTCGTCCCACCTTCTCTCTTCTGCTGAAGGCGGGAGCATTATCTTTCGGTCCCTCACAGACGATGACTTCGCCATCGATCTCTGTTTGATTCAGCATCGCTCTGGAAAATTCCACAGCCTTCTGGTCGATAATTATCTTATCACCTTGACCAATATGAAGCGCGGCCCCAATGGCAGCTGCACTAGTTATACGAGTCAAGGAGGGGGCTAAAGCTCTTAGAGAAATTATTCACACCACCTAGAATTAAATATTGATATGTGTGCGCTTTATTAATTTTTAGCTTCTCTAAGAAAGTAATAATGACGAATACGATTTACGATGTGTTTTCGCTGAATATATGTTAGTTTTAGCGATTCAAACAGGTGACAACCAAATTATAACTTTGAACAAGAGGAGAAGCGACCCAAGAAGAAGCATTCGATAGATATCTCCAATCCACATCAGTATATCAAGAGGTATATAGAGCAATAGGTCCAAAAAACTCCATACAAGACCTGTAAGGCTCAGTTTGAAGTGAAACGGTCCGAATAGAGGAGTATTATAGTTAAATAATGTACAAAAAACGAAAACTATTGGAATATTAAATATTAAAGTAATTATCTCACAGGTATACCGACCACAACAATAAATGAATAGTTCTTAGATACCACTCACCCTTTATGAGCTGGCTAAGTAGTCAATTTATACTTTTATTGATGTTAGTCAACAGATTTTTTTAGGTTTGTGTACTAAAATCTAGTTTTTGAGCGGTGTTTATTGTTTGTTTATGTATAACTTTCTCCCCATAAATGGAAAATTGAAAAATAATAAACAGTTTATATTGACATAACCTTATTTTACAAAGTTAACTATTCATTTATTCGAATTATGGTTTGAATCGCCAAGTATTAGTGTTCTCCACGAGATCCGTTAAGATTTGTCGCGAGTCTTCTGAAGGAAGAATCAGAAACAGTTTTATCATATGTTTGCACAGCCGTTTCATTCCCAGTCCTTGACTCCAGTCCTCACAATCGTGTTTCAACACCTTAGTTTTACGATTCACTTCAATAGTATACTTTCGTATTTTTACTTTAATCATTGTCTCTGATGATTCATCAACGATAAGTTCTGTATCCTTGATCGTTTTTGCTCGTTTAAGACGATGTTTATCGGACACGTGTAATAGAAGGTCTTCAATGCTCAGCGTTGAAGTCTTATAGCTGAAATCTTCCAATCTCTTCTCGTAACTTAAAGGTCGCTTCTGAAGATTGTGTCGAAGTATTCGCTCCTTGATCTTGCTGTGTTCTGGCTTGGCCGCGTTTAACATTTCTAAGATATCAATACAATTCTCGATTGCGTACCCGTGGAAATGATTGTTAAAGTATCCATAGATCTTGTCCACCTTCTCCTTTACGGCCTCTATTCGAGGTATCCATTCTTCCAACTCTTTCTTGGGGTAATGATAGTCATACCACAGTCTTGTGCCACGGCCATGCCAACGGAAATAAGCGTAGTCCGCGGTTATGTGGACTTCGGGGGGAAGTAATGGCTCATCTACGATGCAGTAGGCGACGTTGTGTTTCTTCAACAGAGTCCACGTGTCATATCTCATCCACGAGGGGTTTCGAAACTCTGCGGCGAACTCATATTCTGGAGGGAGCAACTCTAAAAAAGCTTCAAAATTATTTCGGTCCTGCTTATAAACGAAGCTGGGAGGCAGCTGAATCAGAATGCAACCCAGTTTTCCACGTGATTTAAGAGGAGCGAGTAAATCTAAAAAGCGCATTAGATAACTCCGAACTTTCTTTTCAGGATCAACCTTTTTCTTGTGGGTTATCAGCTGAGGCAACTTGGCTGAGAAAATGAAGTCTTTAGGCGAGAACCTATTCAAGCCATAAATAACCGCGTTCGAGGGATACCGATAAAAGGTTGAGTTAATTTCTGCCGTGTTGAAAAAACGTGAATAATAACTGAACATTTTGGTAGGTTTTTTGTAGAAGGGACCAACCCACTCCTTATAAGACCACCCGCTTGTTCCGAAAATAAGTTGGTTCAAGACACTTATCCCCAAAGTCTGTCTCACTACAATGTCATATAAGTAAATAAGCTCTTTTTCACATATATTCTTAAGGGAAGACTGATTGACTGAGTTTTTAATCGGGGCTGGTGGCTGGGCCTATTTTCAAGTTCCAGGGTTACGTCCACTGGAAGCTTACTCTAGGGCCTTTAGTTTTGTCGAGGTGAATTCAACATTCTACACTAATCCCAGTTTTCAACTTGTGAAGTCCTGGAGGCGTAGAGTACCGCAAAAATTTGAGTTTTCGGTCCGATGTCACCAGGATGTAACCCATCGATTTATGCTGGAGCCAATTAGAGAGGTATTTGACAACGTTACTCGTATGCTGGATGTTTGCAGAATTCTTCGTTCCAAATTTCTGGTTTTGCAGACACCAGCATCATTTCCTTTTACCGAGGAAAAGATTGAAGCGATACGACACCTCTTTAACAGTCTTAACCTGAAAGGAATAAGGCTTGTCTGGGAAGTGAGAAGGAGGGGCGGAGAATGCCTTCCTCGGAGTCTGCGTTCCCTTATGCAAGACTTTAACGTCATCCAATGCATTGATCTTTCAAGGGAGACTCTGGCAACAGATGTGGATACCGTGTACTCACGGGTCTTTGGGAAGGGTGAACACAACATATATCAATTTACAGATGGAGAATTATTAGAAATCAATCGGAAAATAATGGACGAAAGACGCGATACAGCGGTGGTCTCCTTTCACAACGTGCGAATGTATAAAGACGCAGCGCGATACAAGATATATAAACAGCGGAAAAAGTTTCCTCCAGTAACAAGATATACAGGCCAACTCGCTTTGAAAGAGGTCTTAACGGAAGACACAGACTTTCCAGCGACCAAACAAAAACTCATAACGACTCAAGGCTGGAAGGTAATCGACTTACCGGGTGATCAAAGAGTTCACGCTCACACGTTCCTCAAAAGACTTCCAGACAAATGTTTTAAAAACATTGAAGAAGTTATGTTGAAGCTCCACCAAAAAACGGATAATACAGTAACAACCAGATAAAAAAAGGAATAATAGAACTAGATGGAGAGTACACGATGTCCACAGGTGTTTTTAAGAACCAAGAGAGTCTTTCACCCGATTTTCCCATTGAGATGTATTGGGATGAGATTCCCCATCGAACGAATCAGATTAACATGCTCCGGAACTTTTATGGCGACATCCTTGAGAAGAAGGGTAAATCTTTCCTCAGAAGACTCCAAATCATAGGGCCCTCTGGTTCAGGGAAGACTTGTACGCTCAAATTTTTTGGCAACGAATTTGAGTCGAAAGCGAAGGCGCTTGGTGTCAACCTAAAACACGTGTACATGAACCTCAAGTTTGAGGGGGGGCGACGAGTAATCTTTTATAGAAACTTAGTTCGAAAGATTGAGCCGAGGCTTGTTTCCGCAAGCTTCAGTGCCGAAGAAATGCTACGGTCGTTGGTCAGCTACCTCCAAGATGAGCAGCGATTCATCCTTCTGACGATCGATGAGATTGACTATTTCGTCAGACACTTCAAGAAAGAGGGAATCGTGTATGACTTGACACGGCTGAACGAGCTGTCAAATCGACCCTGCGGTGTTGTCGGTGTCACCTTTTTGGCGAGAGGAAAAGAATTCCATGACCTCTTGGATTCCGCAGAGTTAAGCAGCCTTGGCAGAACCTTCGTCGAGTTTAAGCCGTATTCGTCGAGTCAAGTATTCGACATATTGGAGGGTAGAGTCGAAGAGGCGTTTAATCGGGGAGTCTGCTCCGACGAAACCTTGAGGTTCATCGCAGACGTTACCGCCAGCCGAAAAATAAATGGCGATTTGAGATATGCCCTCGACTTGCTCCTCTACTCTGGAGTGTTAGCGGACAATCAAGGCAGTAGCCGTATACTCCTAGACCATGTGCGAAGGGTACTCAATCAAATCTCGCCCTCTTTGACCACGGAAGACGTAGTAGGTATTTCTGACGAAGGAAAAATCGTTTTACTCGCCGTGGTTAGGTCCTTGAGTGACGATTACCCGTACACATCTTTGCGAGAAATTCGAGAGAACGTCGGTGTCCTTTGCGAGGAGTTCAAGCTTAAGCCAATCGAAAACATTGAAGAGAGTATTCAAGATCTCTGGGATCGACAGGTCATTGACTTTCGGTCCTTATTGGAGATAGGCATCAGCGGAGCCCCCGTCAAGGATTTAGATAAGTTTTTAGACGGCCTGATTAAGAGACTGGAGGCCCGAATCGAGTATGGAACGGGATAAAAACGTCGATCGAGCAGTGGAAAAGGGTCTGGGAAGCGTCGGAAAATTAAAGATTTTACGTCTTTTGCTTGAGAGACCAAACCACGCATTCACAAGATATGAGATTGGAAAAAACGTATCAAACGACCCTACCTCCATACGAAACGACCTTCAAGCCCTTGTACAAATAAAGTGGGTGACAGAATTCAAGGTTCAACACCTTAGCAAATACTCCATCAACTTAAACAATGAGATTGTTAAACGACTTGCTCATTTTTTCCGTGAATTAAGACACATCCAATAGCTTCCAGCGTTTAAAGGTACCCCCCTCCCCCCAACCCTAAATGGCTCTATAAATACGCCCTTAACTAATTCTTCTAAGGCGATGAATGGGTCTAAGTATAGTGCTCGCTGAAGTAGCCGCCTCTATTACTAAAGCAGCAAAATAACGCTTCAAAACCCTACATCGCTTAAAAATTAATTCAGAATTAAAACGTGGTTAAAAATGTCTGAAACAGTACTCGAAGTTGGCCTAGACAACATTAAAGGGATAGGCCCCAAAATAACACAGAAACTTATAGATGGAGGAATTGATTCCGTCCTCGGATTGGCTGTAGCCCTACCAAAAGAAATTGAAGAGATTCTTGGTGGAAAAGAAGAGAGCGCAAGTAAATTAATCATGTCTGCAAGGAAACAACTTGAAAGCCAGGGTTTACTTGGGAAAGAATTCGTTTTAGCAAGTGAAGTGTTACAGAAGCGAAAGAATATGAAGCGGATCACAACCGGCTCAAATAAACTCGACGATTTACTTCTGGGCGGCATAGAAACCCAAAGCATAACCGAATTTTTCGGCGACTTTGGAAGTGGTAAGACGCAGATATGTCACACCCTTTGCGTAACATGCCAACTTCCCTTGGGCCAAGGAGGCCTAGAAGGAGTAACGATATACGTGGATACAGAAGGAACCTTTAGACCTGAAAGACTCGTTCAAATTGCAGAATCCAAAGGACTGGATGCTGACGAGATCCTAAAGAATGTCGTGCTCTGTAAAGTATACAACAGCAGTCATCTTGAATTAATTGTCAGGGGTTTAAGTCGATTTATTGAGAAGTATAATGCCAAACTCCTCATCGTCGATAGCATAATAAGTCTTCACCGGGCCGAATTTATTGGAAGGGGGACATTGGCGAATAGACAGCAGCGATTGAACAGACTTGTCCACCGACTCCTACGATTGGCCGAGATTTTCAACATCGCTGTGGTAGTCACGAACCAGGTTCAATCAAAACCAGACACATTCTTTGGTGATCCAACTAGGCCAGCAGGCGGGAATGTAATAGCTCACGCATGTACGTACAGAATTTACCTCAAGAAGTCTGGTCCACAAAGAATTGCCACAATAGTTGACAGCCCCTGTCACCCTTACAGCGACACTAGGTTCCAGGTTACGGAGAATGGTGTAGAAGACATCTCCTCTCCTCTCAAAAAAAAGGCATAGAATAGTCACGGTAAGGGAAAGCTTCGCTCGTTTGAAGTCCCCTGTTTTGTCTCTGACGGTTTTACAAAGGTGACGCGACATGGAAATCACGATGCAGACAGCTACTGAAGCCTTGAAAGAAAATCGTGGCAAACTGAAGTTGACAACTGGACAAGGCGACCTGGACTCATTAATTGGCGGGATAAAGCAAGGAGACTTTTATCTATTCTATTCCAGCAATCAAAAAATCTTAGATCACTTACTTCACAGGATTCTTGTAAACTGCATTCTACCAATTGAGCAGGGGGGATTCGACTCAAAGGCCCTTTACTTCAACACCTGTAACTATCACCAAGGGAAGACACTTCTGAATCCTTCGAATCTAGCGACAATCGCTAAGTCTGCCAGAATCGACCCGAAAATAGTGTTCCAGAACATCTACGCAATCTCCGCCTTCAATGAGCGACAACAAATCACCACTACGAAAGAAGCAGCAGAGTTGGTGAAGAAGGATGAAGACGTTAAATTAGTCGCCATCCACAACCTTACTCGGTTCATTAAGACGTCTAGAACACCTTCAAAGGCCCGTCAAATCGTGAAACAGATCATTGGAATCTGGAAACGTGTTACATCGAAGCGGGGAGCAGCCTTAGTTGCCACCTGTAGTGCTTCAAGAGCTGGCAGAGGACGCATGCCCAAGCCTGTCGGCGGAACCTATCTACGCCACGAGGCTAACGTTGTTGTCTTACTAATGGGAGCAACGAAGGGAGAATCGTCCTCCGTTAAGGCCACTCTTGTGAAGCACCCCTATAAAAAAACTCCTCAATCCATCGTTCTATATGTTCCCAAAGAAAGTGTGACTCTCACGGGCCATATGACACCTAGTTTTAGACAGCAATTTCAGAAGCTAATTGAGGAATTGAAGGAAAGCAGTGCTTTCCAAAACACGTTGATAAGCCGTGAACACAAGAAGGCCTTTGATCTGTTGTTGAAGGACGCGTGGTCTGCTGAGGACGTTGCCATGGCCAATTCAGGGATCCCTTGCGTCATGGATGCTTTGAATCTCATGGCCAATGTCCACAACAAAAAGTGCGTCGAGGAGCTTAGACAAAAGCTTCAGGAGTTGGAAAGCGTTCTCAAAGAAAATCTTGAGAAAAAAGAAGAGGAATCCATATAAGCGTAGAGTAGATCTGTTTTGAATAAGGCAGTAGGCTGGATCTTCGATGCATATATTCAGGACGAGAAGGCTGTACTCTGGCTTCGCACAGACGACGGCGTCGTTCTAAGGCTTACGGACGCGTACTTTTCAAGCTTTTATCTTCTTCCCCGAAACGAAGACGACGAAAAAAGACTGTTCCGCCTACTTCAAGACTCATCCCACATCAAAAATGTTGCTCTAGAAGAAAAATACGTCACGTTGGAAAAAGAAAAAAAGAATCTTCTCCACATCCACGTGGACAAAATGTTTAACTACGGGAAACTTGCAGGAATCGTTGAACGGCTCTACCACGTAGAGGCCCTGTACAACACAGACCTCCTGCACATTCAACAATACTTGTTCACTCAACTGGGCGTCGCGCCCACCAGTAAAATCGCGATAGATTACACCGATGAAAAACGGGTAACCGCCCTTAAGCGTATAGACGATTTCGGAGAAATCTCGCCACCGCCCTTCACAAGCCTTCTCTTCGATCTTCACACAGACAGCGTAAGACGGTATCCCAATCCTCGACGCGACCCTATAACCTGTCTAGACGTCAGGTATGGGCAAGAGGCTCACGCTCTTCAAGGAAGAGAACAAGCCATCTTAGAACAATTTGCGTCACTTGTCAAAGAGTATAATCCCGATTTTTTAGTTTGTCCTGAAGCACGAAAGACAACGACATACCTATTTGACCGAGTTAAGCACCTGAAACTGGACTTATCGCTAGGAAGGGAATCCGCTACATTAGAGAACAAGCTGAAGTCTCTCCGCTGCTGGCTTAATGGACGTGTGTTCTTAGACTATGGCTGCATTGAAAACTACGGAATCGCCGGGTTAGTCGAAAGATCGCGATTTAGCGTTCTTCCTCCAAGTATAGCTGCGAGGTGGACGGCGAACCGGATTATTGACTCACGGAACTGCTATGAACTCTTGAAGAGAGGCCACGTGATTCCCAAGAACATGGGGGGGTACGCTTATATCAGGACCGTGGAGGAGGTGGTGAATCAGGACCGTGGAGGCCTACTTCTCGCGCCAGAGATGGGAGTAGTGCATGAAAATGTTGCCGAACTCGATTTTGAGAGCGAGTATCCTCATCTAATCGTTCATGACGGCTTGAGCTACGAAACAGTGACGCCACAAGGATTAAGCACACGAGACGACGCTCTGCTCCCCCATGTGACCAAGCAAATCCTTGATCGACGGCTGTGGTTCAAGAGGCTTAGACGGAAATACGATGAGGATAGCCCCGAATGGCGATGGTGTGAACAGCGGCAACTATCGCTGAAGATAATCTTGGTCTGCCTCTATGGCACATCCGGTTGTTGCTGGAACAGGTTTGGAAACGTTCTATGCTTTGAGGAGATCAATAGGCGGTCACGGGAAACCTTGATAAAGACAAAAAACTTTGTTCAGCAACGGGGCTTCGACATAGTCTATGCGGACACCGACTCCCTGTTTGTCAAAAAGAAATATGCCACACAAGATGCGTATGAGGCCCTGAGCAGGGCGATACGTCAACAGACAGGTCTACCCATAGCACTGGATCATCACTATAAGTTTTTTCTCTTGTTACCCCGCCAATCACGTTCTTCATTGAACATGGAGGCGCAAAAGCATTATCTTGGCGTCCTAACCAACGGAAATCCACTGACGAGAGGAATTGAAAACAGGCGTCATGACTGTCCAAGATTCATCAAAAAATTTCAGAACAAGCTCATACAAATCCTGTTCGATGCAGAGACCGTTGCGGACGTTTATGTTGGGGGGTACACGAGAGCAGTGAACTTCGTCGTTGAGACGGTAGATCGAATCATGAAAGCGAAGATTCCTCCAGAAGAGCTTGTCATCTCAAAGACACTCAGGAAACCCCTGTCCGAGTACACCAGCCTGTTTCCTCACGTCTCGGCGGCCGTAAGCTTGGCTCAACAAGACGTAGCGATCAGGAAAGGAGACGTTATAGACTTTATCTACGTAAACGCGAGACACCGCAACCCTCTCCGTAGAGTGGTGCCTCTTAGAATCTATGCTTCATCGTATTATGATCAAGAGAAGTATCGAAGTCTGGTTCTTGACGCGGCGGAAACCGTGTTATCTGTTTTTGGCTTCGCAAAACAAAAGTTTGATGTGAGGCCTCGAGGGCGGTTTATTCAGGAAACGTTATTCAAGATGTAATTGGAAGCAACACTGCTTGAAGACGAGACATAAGAATACAGGAAACGAGGACACTTTGAAGCGAAGCCTGTATATAGAGTGCTGTAGAAACCCGTGACGAAAAAGTGTGAAAAAAGTGATGTTATAGCATATATGTCATTTGTATTATGGAATAAATCTGTGTATCTAGCTCAGTAGTAATTGGTTTGATTGATCGTAGATAGGTTTCATGTGTGTATAATATTATAATTGAAATCTACACCGACTTTAAGCTTTTCTTTGCACAATAAGTTGTTTAAAGAATCTCTCAATTTCTCTGATTGCATAAGTTCCTTTCTTATGGGGAATGGCGGCTAATCTATTTCGTAGTATTTTATCCACACATTCAATAAGAAATTTATTTATCTTATTACTTAGTGGTTTGTTTATATATTCAGTAAGAATCACATTTATTTTATCCGTACATACTTTAGCAGTTCCTCCATTAATTCTAATTTTTCTTTAATAATGCATTAGATATGAATTGTATTACGTCCGTAGAAACCGTTGTTTCTCCTATATATGATGAAAAATATTTAAGAAGAGGAGTATAAATGGCATCTCTGTAAATAATGGGATAATTACGACATTACATTGGTATTCAAAGATGAACTACAATTTTAAAGAGCTTTTTTCGTCCTTAAAAGGAAATTTGCTTATTCTCGTTTTAAGCATGTTCATGTGGACATTTACGCAACAGATGATTCAGACATACGAACCACTTTATATTTTTAGTCTTGGTGGGACAGGTACGGTATTAGGGCTGATTTTAGCGATACAGACCATATTTGGCATGTTTTTAAGAATACTTGGCGGCTATATGGCAGACATATATGGAAGAAAACGTATCATTGGAGTTTTCACAGCAATCTCCTCATTCGCTTATCTCTTCTACGTTTTCGCAGAGGATTGGACTTGGATCGTTGTTGGCGCATCATTGGCCTCGGTTACAAGCCTTTTTGGACCGGCCTTAGAAGCCATCAGGGCTGACAGCATAAAACCTGAGGAGAGGGGTAGGGGATACATGCTGTTGAATACCCTTCCACGGATACCGGCTATAATCGCACCAGCCATTGGAGGCATGCTCATACTTAACAGAGCCTCTGAATATGGAATTGAATTCGGAAACTTGAAGATAGTCTACTTCCTTCTTTTTCTCGGCGTATTCCTATCAGGGATCATTCGTCTTCTATTTCTGAAAGAGACTTTCACACCTTCAAAAAAGAGACAAAAACCAAGCATAAATGTGTTTAAGGAAATATATGAAACGGTTACCAACTGTGACCCTTATATCAGACGTCTCTTTGTTCTAACAGGCTTCTTCATGTTCTGCTTCCATTTTGAAGCTCGTTTGAGAGCAATCTACGCTATCAGCGTGAGGGGACTATCCACCGCGGAGTGGGGACAAATCGTCACCGTGTCGCAAGCTGTCTCAATTATAGCAATCTTTGTTATTGGATGGCTCATTGACAGCTACAGTAGAAAAAAGATTTTTATTCCCTCAATCGCCTTTCTCGGAGTCGCGGCCTTCCTTTTCACGATTTCAAGC
>Ga0164321_10000128_pt1 | contig 11413 bp, 9 predicted proteins | sample GuaBasSediGuay12_FD_121799 | JGI IMG/M metagenome (GOLD analysis project Ga0164321, IMG submission 121799) | Subseafloor sediment microbial communities from Guaymas Basin, Gulf of California, Mexico - Guay12, Core 4567-28, 21-24 cm | ecosystem: Environmental > Aquatic > Marine > Hydrothermal... | reverse complement strand
GCTTTTGTCTTCAGGATTGCCTTGGTCACTTCCTCCGATGCGGCAAAGTGAAAATAGGTGAAGACAAGTTGTCCTTCACGGATGAGCTCGTATTCCGAAGGTTGGGGCTCCTTGACATGCATTACCATATCGGAGCGTTCAAAAATCTCTGCCGCAGAATCTACAATCTCGGCACCAGCTTCGGCATAGGAAGTATCACTGAAGCCACTGCCTTCACCGGCAGATTTTTCAACAAGAACACTGTGGCCACTTCCTTTCATCACCTCGACACCGGACGGGGTCATGGAAACTCGATTTTCTTCGGCCTTGATTTCTTTTAGAATTCCTACAATCATTCTATCCTCTCTAAAGAAAGACCTATTGTAGATGTATGGATTTTTAGTTTTTTGCCTTTGCAGTGAACTATCCGATTTGAAAACCATCGGGAGCTTTTGTATTTGATATTTTGAGCATCACCGAAACTCTGACAAAATGCAACAAAAAAATTGACATCCTGCAACATTGAGGTATGCTTTATTTGATAGACAATAGGTAACCACAAAACACAAGGGGAATTGTTCGGAAAGTTGTTCTGGAAACCTTTGCCTTCCCCAAAAAGGGACCGATAAAAAAGGAGGTGGGTTATGATAGAGATGAATCCTTATCAGATCGCTAGACAGCAGGTTGATATTGTTGGTCAATACCTGGATGTGGAGGAAGGTATCCTGGAGAAACTCAAGCATACAAAGCGGGAACTGATCGTGCACTTTCCCGTCAAGATGGACGACGAGAGCCTGAGGATCTTCACAGGTTACCGGGTACAGCATAACGACATCCGAGGGCCGGCCAAAGGGGGAATTCGCTATCATCCCGACGTGAACCTGGATGAGGTTAGGGCCCTTGCCATGTGGATGACGTGGAAGGCAGCAGTGGTGAACATTCCCTATGGGGGGGGTCAAGGGGGCAGCACAATGTAGTCCTAAGGAGATGTCCCTGCGCGAGCTGGAAAATATGACCCGCCGCTTCACATGGGAAATCGCCCCTATTATTGGCCCTGAAAGCGATATTCCAGCCCCGGATGCCTACACCAATCCCCAGGTCATGGCCTGGATCATGGACATTTACAGTATCCTCAAGGGATACTCAGTCCCTGGGGTGGTTACTGGCAAACCTCTTGAGTTGGGCGGATCCGTGGGGCGGCTGGAGGCCACTGGAAAGGGTGTTTTCATCGCCGCTCAGGAAGCGGCGAAGCACCTTGGATTATCCATGGAAGGTGCCCGAGTGGTGATCCAGGGGTCTGGAAACGTCGGAGGGATTGCGGCCCAATATTTTAGCAGGGCTGGAGCCAAGGTCATAGGGATCAGTGATTCTAAAATGGGACTCTATAATCCGAATGGGCTTGATATCGACAGTGCGTTGGCCTGCAAGGACCGCTACCAGTGCTTCCTGAGTCACGAGGTGGGGGCTGATGAGATCACCAATGAGGAGCTCCTGGAGCAGGAGTGTGATATTTTGATCCCGGCTGCCCTGGAGAATCAGATCACAGTCGAGAACGCACCCAGGCTAAAGTGCCGAATGATGGTGGAGGGCGCCAATGGACCAACAACCCCGGAGGCTGACGTCATCCTCTTTGACAGGGAGGTCTTTGTAGTGCCAGACATCTTGGCCAACGCGGGCGGTGTTACAGTTTCCTACTTTGAATGGGTGCAGAATCTACAGGAACTCCTGTGGACAGAGGAAGAGGTCTCCGAGCGGCTCCACAAGATCATGACCCAGGCCTTTGCTGAGACCTTGAAGATTTCCCAGGAAAAGAAGGTACACATGCGCACCGCTGCCTATATCCTGGGAGTGGGGCGCGTGGCCAATGCTACCAGGCTAAGAGGGATTTACCCTTAAGCGGTGTTCTGAGGAGCATAATGGATAGGGAGGCTTTGGTGGAAAGCTGACCTCATGTTGCGGGTCCATATCAATAAGAACGAAGAAAATCTGAACAGAAGGGAGGAAGGAAAATGGAGATTGTCAAACCCGTAAAGAGAAATATTTTGTTGAACCCTGGCCCGGCTACCACCAGTGACACAGTGAAGTACGCTCAAGTGGTTCCGGATATTTGCCCCAGAGAAAAAGAGTTTGTCGAAATAATGGATTGGATTAGAAAAGAGTTGGTCAAAGTTGTTCACGGGGACCCTTCAAGATATACAGCTGTCATCTTTGCCGGGTCGGGGACGATGATGGAGGATGTTTGCATAAACTCTCTTGTCCCTGAAAACAAAAAAATATGCATCGTAAACAATGGGGCTTATAGTGCGAGAATGGCGGAGATAGCCGAATATTATCATGTTCCCTGTGTCAATCTTAAATTTTCAACAACGGGTTTGCCTGACCTGAATGTCGTGAAGGAGACATTGGAAAAAGACAAAGACATTGCGGTGGTGGCTACTGTTCACCATGAAACTGGTACAGGGGTCTTGAACCCGGTGAGAGAAATAGGAAAGATTGCCCATGACAATGACTGTGTTTTTGTTGTCGATACTATCTCTACCTATGCTTTGATCCCATTTGATATTGAGGAGGAAAATATCGATTTCTTGATGGCCTCTGCCCAAAAGGGCCTTGGAGCTATGGCCGGTGTCTCGTGGGTTATTGGTAAGATAGAAGAAATAGAAAAGGTTAAAGATTATCCGACGAGATCATTTTATTGCAACCTATACATGCAATATGAGTTCTTTGAAAGGACCGGAGAGATGTATTTTACCCCACCGGTACAGACAATATATGCTTTACGCCAAGCTATTAAAGAATATTGGGAAGAAGGAGAACAGGCTCGATGGGATCGTTTAACCAAGTGCTGGGAGACAATTCATAAAGGCCTGGAGGAAATCGGCTTGGATTACGTCATCGACAAAGAGATTCAGAGTCATCTTGTCGTCACAATCAAAGCGCCAGAAGATCCAAGATTCGATTTCTTTAACCTGCATGATTATTGTTACGAACGAGGATTCACGATTTACCCTGGAAAAATGTTTGGGCTGAAGACGTTCAGGTTATGTAACCTGGGCCAGATCACGTACAAGGATATTGAAGATTTCTTTGTAGTGGCAAAAGAGGCCTTTAAAAAGATGGGGTTCACGATTCCTATAGAGAAATGAGTAGTCTGGTTTAAAAAGACTCTTGCCTGAGTCGGTTTTATGCCAATCGGTTACCGACTCAGACCTATTAATACCGCGCCCAATGCAATCAAGACCGCTCCGACAAATTTCTGCCTCCCGTGTTTTTCCTTAAGCCAAACGATCCCATAAAAGGCAGAAAAAACGATACTCACCTCTCGGACTGCAACCACATAACTCACCTTGCTTATCCGCAGAGCAAAAAGGATCATCATGTAAGTAAAGAGGACCAAAAAGCCAAGGACCAGAATGGTGCCTTTGTTGATGTGCCATTCTTCCTTCAACCACGTTCGTTCTTTTACCAACACGTAAGGAGAGAGGAAAAGCCAGGCGAGAAGGAGCATGAGATAGATGTAGACCGGTGGATAGACAATGCCGACCCCCACCTTGTCTACCAAAGAATAGGCTGCAATTGTCCCGCCAGTGCACAGTGCCCACAGGGAGGCGCCACCCCGAAATGCCAGGAAGGGCTCAAGAAAGGATTGCCCGGTAAAGGACCGCAAGTGAATTACGTAGATGCCGAAAATGACCAGGGCTATGCCCAGGATCCCGAGGAGAAAGAGTCGCTCATGGATTAAACCCACAGCCAGAAAAGGCACAAAAAGGGGGCCGGATCCCCGGGAAAGGGGATAGACCAGTGAGAGATCTCCCCGCTCGTAAGCTCCCCCCAGGAACCAGAAATAGAGACCGTGTAGAAGACCGCTGGCAACCACGCAGCTCCAGCCCAACAGCGGGATGGTTGTCTTGGGCCAGAAATAGAAAAACATGGGAAAATAAATGATCACTGCAATCAGCAGAAACCACCAGATGAACACTATCTTCCTCTGACTTTTCTTTAGCAGATAGTTCCAGCCTGCGTGCAGAAAAGCGGCCGTGAGCACAATTGCCATGGCTATCCCGCTCATGAACCTAGCTCCGTTTTGCTCCGTCCTGCAACATGCCACTCCTCACGAATCTCCAACATATACACGCTTAACTCGCTTGGATACGCCACAAGTCAACTCGTATGCTATAGTTCCTATCTTTTCCGCTACTTCAAGGGCTTGAATGGTGCCCTGGGGTGATTCACCCCATACAATGACCTCATCTCCGGGTTTTATTGGATCATTGCCAACGTCTATCATGATGTAATCCATGGTTACGGTGCCTACCATTGGATAGCGCCTTCCCCGAATCAAGACCTCTCCCCTATTGGTTAATTCGCGGCTAACGCCATCGGCGTATCCTAATGGCAGTACAGCAATTCTCGTTGTTTTCTTTGTAATCCATCGTCTACCATAACTGATAGGAAAACCTGCTGGCATTTCTCTTAAATGGGCTACAAAGGTCTTCAGAGTCATCACCTGTCTGGGTTTTATCGACTGAGAAGTCTCTGAAGATGGATAATGGCCGTACATCAAGATTCCAGGTCGTACAGCATCAAAATAGCTGTCCGCCATATCCAGGATGGCGCCACTATTAGCCATGTGGATAATGGAAGGCCTTTTGTCTAGTTTTTGAATTCGGGATAGAATCTTCCGAAATTGAGATAGTTGAAGATTCGCGTAAGTCTTGTCCCTTTCATCCGACGTGGAAAAGTGGGTATAAAGTCCTTCCCAGATGCAATGCCTGGACTGGATAAGATAATCAAAGAAATCAGGTTCTTGATCCAAAAGAACGCCTATTCTTCCCATTCCGGTTTCAACATTCACATGGACAAATGCATGCAGCTCCTGTCCGGCCTCTTCAATCCAGCGGATATCTTCTTGTCCAAATACGGTAATTCGGAAACCGGCCTTTATTGCTCCTGGAATTTCACCGGGGAACAGCCTCCCAAAAATCAGGATAGGTTGACTGAATCCGCTTTCCCGCAAATCCATGGCTTCCTGAAACTGTGCCACGGCAAAAATCTTGAAACCTTCTTTTACAAGACGTTTTGTAACGGGAACGGCACCGTGACCGTAGGCATCGGCTTTTACAACAGGGATTACCTTTGAGGGTAGAACTTTCTGTTGAATGGCATGTATATTATAAGCAAGATTGTTCAGGTTGATTTCTGCGCAGGTTTCGTGGTTCATTGAGTGGTTCATTGATCTGGGCGCTAACAGGCCCTGTTAGAGTATCACTTCTCCAGTATCATATTATCAATCAAGCGCACCGTATCAAAGAAAACGGCCAGGGACAGCAACGCCCGATCTTCAATCACGGTCAATTCTTCCAGTGTATCGGGGTGGGCTACGCTCACATAATCTAAGCGAGCCATATCCGTGGACTCAATCACCGCTACCATCTTGGCCCGTAGCTTCTCAGCATCACGTTCATCCTGTTCAAACAGGTCTTTGGCAGCAAGCAGGGCTCGGTAAAGGCAGGTAGCTTGCTGGCGGGCAGCAGGGCCTAGGTTGGCGTTACGGGAACTCATTGCAAGCCCATCTGGCTCGCGCACCGTGGGGCAAACAATCACTTCTATGTCAAAGTTCAGGTCTTGCACCATCCGCTTGATGACTATTGCCTGTTGCGCATCCTTCTGGCCAAAATAGGTACGTTGTGGTTGGAAAACGTTAAAAAGTTTTGCCACCACCGTGGTCACACCACGAAAAAATCGAGGGCGAGCAGCACCTTCAAGTCGTTGCGTTACCTTCTCTACCTCAATAAAGGTTTCGTAGCCAGAAGGATAGACAATATCTTGGCTTGGAGTCCAGACCAAATCCACCCCTTCCTCTTTGAGCAGTGATAGATCACGATCAATATCGCAGGGATAGATCGCTAGATCGCCTGGCTCATTGAATTGGATCGGATTGACAAAAATACTCACGCCCACCCGGTCATTTTCCTGGCGAGCCCGACGCACCAGACTGAGGTGGCCTGCGTGCAAGAAGCCCATAGTGGGGACAAACCCCCAGATGGCCAGCGGCTCAGCCCAGCGCTGGCGGCGGATATCAGCAATAGTCGAGAAAACGTCCATTTTAGAACTTGGCTCCACTTCAGTCTACTTTCCATGGTTAACTCTTACCTCAATGATCCCGGATAAGAAGTTCCCGTTGCCAGGATGGCAATATACACAAAATGCGGTCGCATATCAACACTAAAGCGGAACCTATTTCGCTTCGCTCATAACTGGATTGTATAGGAAATTCCATTTTGGACGCAGATGAACGCAGATTTTTTGGATTAAGAATATAAAGATTATTAATATCTGCGTGTATCTGCGGAAATCTGCGTCCAATTTAACTTGAATGTTCGAATACTGGAATGATAGCAAGCGCTCCAGTCAGGAAAGATCTTTGGCGTATTCAGATGCCCATTGATACACCATTTCGATCAGATTTTTCAGCGGCTCAGAAAAATACTTGTCCTTGTGATGAACCATGTAGAATTTTCGTTTCATGTATTGATCAGAGAGGGGAATCGCCTTTAATTTCCCGGTTTGAATCTCTTCACTTGCAACCTTCCGGGATATTAGGGCAACACCTGATCCTCCTTGTACTGCCCTTTTGATGGCCTCATTATTGGAAAGCTCCAGTGGAATGGAGATGGAAATACTGTGCTTCCTGATAAACTCATCGGTGGCCCTTCGGGGGGCTGACCCATTTTCGTGCATAATCATAGACTGCCCCTCCAGGTCTCGGGGTTCAAGGCGGTCTTTCCGGGTAAAGGGATGGCTCGGTGGAGCGATGAGCACGAGTGTGTCCTCCAAGATTTCCTTGACCATCAACTTTTTGTGCTCAATAGGGTAGGAGATGAATCCCAGGTCGTTGTTGAGGTTGACGGTGTTATCTACAACCTGCTCGGTTGGCAGTATGTTCACCGTGACCCTTATGTGAGGGTATAATTTGACAAAGGGATCGATTATGGAAGGAAGGTAATATGCCCCGAAACTTTCGCTTGCATGGATCCGGATGTGCCCCCTTTTCCGTTGCTGGAAATCACGAAGGCTCTCCTCAGCCTGACTTTCCAGTTCGAAGATTTTTTCGGCAATTCCATAAAGAACCTCACCCGCGTTGGTCAGAGCCAGCTTTTTGCCAAAGCGGTTAACAAACTTTATGCCATAATACTCCTGGAGCCGCTGAATCCCTTTTGTCACCGCTGGCTGGGTAATGTAGAGGGCCTCCGCTGCAGCGCTGAGGTTTCCGTACTTGGCAGCAAAATAGAAGAGCTTCAACTGGTTGAGGTTCATGTGCTATAACCAATTGTTATTTAAACACTGAAAATTATTAGTTTGACTTATATTGTACGCAAATTTAGTGTTTGTACAAGTTATTTTTTTCCAGACGGACCGTTAAGTTAACAACCCAGGTCCTTTTTTAGAGAGGAGGAGGGCATGCAAATCTACGTCTGTGTAAAACATGTACCAGACTCAGCAGCCAACATCATAGTAAAAGAAAAGAACCAATTCGATGAGTCGGCAAAGTCTGTAATGAACCCTTACGACGAAATTGCCGTTGAGGAGGCAGTAACGCTCAGGGAGCGGGATGGGAACTCTGAGGTGATCGTCGTGACCCTGGGAAAGGAGGGGGCGATAAATACCCTTCGCTCTGCCTTGGCTATGGGGGCCGGTAGAGGGATATTCATCAAAACCCATGAGCGCCCTGACAGTATGATCACCGCCAGGGCCTTAAAAGCAGCCATCGAACAAGATGGAAAACCGGATATAGTATTTACCGGTAAAGAGTCTATAGACAGTGAAGGGATGCAAACCATGTATAGACTTGCGGCCGAGCTGGGCATGCCTGTTGCGAACAATGTGGTGGCCTTTTCAATGGCCGAAGGGCGTGTGACTGTAGAACGTGAGATAGAGGCAGGTGCTAGGGAAGTCGTTGAGATGAGCATTCCCTGTTTGATCGGAGCTGGGAAGGGATTGAATAATCCAAGATACCTCAAGATTCCGGATATCATGAAGGCCAAGAAAAAAGAGGTCAAAGAGATCGACCTTGACAGTTTGAGTTTTGAAAAGCCCTCAAGCAGTCTGGAAATCCTTGAATTGGAACTCGCCCTTGAGAAACGGCAATGCAAGATTCTCAAAGGGCAACCAGAGGAGGTTGTACAACAACTTGTTGAGCTGATCAAGTTTGATGAAGATTGACTATTGTCGATTGACTACTGAAGATCCTTTTTCTTTCAATCATCAATCCTCAATCGCAAATCCTCAATCCAAACAGGGGGGAAAATCACTATGGAAAAGATCGGCATTCTTGTAGAGATCAAGGACGGCGAGATAAAAAAGGCAAATTACGGTGTAATTACCGGAGCCTGGGGAAATGATCATGAACTTTATGCACTTGTACTGGATGGTTGTGGGCCTACTTACAAGGATGACTTGCAGGAGTATGGAGTTCAAAAGATAATCGATATTTCTGCAAAAAAGGGTACAATTCAGTGGAATCCAGAACTCTGGGCAAGGGCAGTCATCCATACGATGAACCACTTTGGCATCAACACCCTCTTGGGCCTCACAAGTGCCCAGGGCAAGGATCTGCTCCCAAGGATTGCGGCCAGCCTTGATGCGCCTCTTGTTATGGACTGTACCAGTGTGAACGTAGCTGAGCGTACAGTGACTAAATCCCAGTTCTCCGGAAAGGTCACTGCCACGATAAGACTCAACGGGACCCAGTGCGTCTACGGAATCAGGCCGAATGCTATTGAGCCTAAACCCGCACCCTGTGAGGCGGAAGTGATCCGTCACCAGGTATCGGTTGAGGGTGAACAGATGATGATTCAACAGATAAAAGAGGGGGAGTTGACCGGGGTTGATCTGACCGAGGCAGACATTATCGTATCAGGTGGACGAGCCATGGGGGGGGCAGAGAACTTTAGAGTACTTCATGAATGTGCAGAGGTTATGGGGGCAGCTGTTGGCGCTTCCCGGGCCGCAGTCGATTCCAGATATGCCCCTCATGACATGCAAGTAGGGCAGACCGGAAAGACAGTGAGCCCGAAACTCTACATTGCTTGTGGCATTTCAGGCTCCATTCAGCATTTCGCCGGCATGAAAACCTCAGGGGCTATTGTTGCCATCAACACAGACCCGGATGCGCCCATCTTTGAAAAATGCGACTATGGCATCGTTGGAGACCTATTTGAGATCGTGCCCATATTGACTAAACAACTAAAGGAGACCCTGGGCAATTGACGATTCTATCAGGGCTTTGAAATCCGAAATAAGATAATTGAGGAATTGAGGGATTTAGGTATTATGAATTACAAGAAATTTGAGGAATTCCTGAATCCCTAAATCCCGTATTTTCTTCCTGACATGGAGGAGAGAAATTATGCGTGATCAAGCACAGGTCGTTGTCATAGGTGGGGGTATTTTCGGGACCAGCGTGGCCTATCACCTTGCTAAAGCAGGCTGTACAGACGTCATCCTCGTGGACAAGGGCGAGTTGACCAGCGGCTCTACATTCCACTCTGTTGGTCTGGTTTCCCAATTTCGCACCTCGCCATCTCTTATGAAGGTGATGAATTACACCATTAATCTTTTCAACCAATTAAGGAATGAGGTAGGTGATGCTCTTGACTGGCACCAGGTGGGCAGCTTACGATTGGCATCCAGTAAAGAGCGGCTCAAGGCCCTTCAGCGGGATGTGAGCCGTGCAAAGGCAATTGGCATCAACGCGGATATCATTTCACCAAGCGAGGCCCTGCGACTCTGCCCACATCTCTCTGATGAAAGCCTTTACGGTGCGGTGCATGTCCCGGACGATGGTCATATCGATCCGAGCGGTATTACCCTTGAACTGGCCAGGCAGGCAAAAAAGATGGGCGCTGAAATATACACCAATGTTCGGGTGACTGGTATCGAACTTTCATCAGCCGGTGAGATTACCCAGGTGATCACAGAGCAGGGTACAATCAAGACGCAATGTGTGGTGAATGCTGCCGGTGAGTGGGCGCCCCGGATTGGAGAGATGGTGGGGGTCAATATACCGATGGTACCCCTTATGCATCAATACCTTACCACAAAGCCGATTCCGGGTCATGAATTGCCCCGGGATACCCTGGTGGTACGAGATCCGGACAGGCTATTTTACTGCCGCGAAGATGTCGGCGCCTTTCTTGTGGGTGCCTTTGAAACAAATCCTAAGGAGTGGTCTGTTGAGGGCGTTCCCTGGGAGTTCACGCAGGAACTCCTGAATCCCGAGTGGGACCTCTTTGAACCGGTAATGGAAATGGCTATTCAAAGGATGCCCATCCTGGCCGAGGCAGAGATTGTGGAGTTGATCAACGGGCCGGACGCATTCACACCGGACGGGCACTATGCCCTGGGCCCTATGCCCGGTCTGCGTGGCTTCTATCTTGCTGCAGGCGGTTCCATCAATGGCATCGCCGGGGCCGGCGGCGTTGGCAAAATCCTGGCTGAATGGATCCTGGAAGGGGCCCCCTCCATTGATACCCATGAGATGAATGTGAGACGTTTCGGACCCCACTATTCAGACCAAAACTACCTCGTGGAGCACTGTCGTGAGGTTTACAGGTATTACTATCATCTCCGTTATCCCAATGACGAGAATGAATGGGGCCGTCCCCTGCGCACCAGTCCCTTCTATCCACGCTTGCAGGAACTGGGTGCGGTCTTCGGTGAAAAAAATGGTTGGGAGCGCGTCAACTACCTTGAACCGGGCAAACCGTGGCGGCGTGCCGGAGCAGATCAAAAAGCCTGGGGCTGGGAACGCCCGGACTACTTTGAGCATGTTGGCAGGGAAGCTAAAGCCGCCCGGGAGCGTGTGGCCCTCATAGACATGACTTCATTTGGCAAGATTGAAGTTCGCGGCACTGGCGCGCTTGCGCTTTTGCAGAAACTGGCAGCAAACGACATCGAGAAACCCATTGGGAGTGTAACCTATACGCAGTTCCTCAATACCAAGGGCGGGATAGAAAGCGACGTGACCATTGTCCGCCTTGCCGATAACGAGTTCAGGGTAATATCAGGTACATCCTTTGTTGCAAATGACCTGGGCTGGATCAGAAGGCACATGCCAGGGGATGGTTCGGTAGAAGTTGCCGATGTCACTGAAGACTGGGGCTGCCTGAGTCTGTGTGGCCCCCATGCACGGAGCGTGCTTCAATCAGCAAGCAGCAGCGATGTGGCAAATGAGGCGTTCCCCTACATGAGTGCTCAAAGCATCGATTTAAGGGGCGCATCAGTGTGGGCACAGCGGGTCAGTTATGCGGGCGAGCTGGGTTGGGAACTTTACATCGCACCAGAGGATGCCATAAAGGTCTGGGATGCACTGATGGAGGCCGGTAAAGAATTCGGGATTCAGCCGGCCGGATACAAGGCCCTGGACTCCCTG
>Ga0164321_10000127_pt1 | contig 11414 bp, 9 predicted proteins | sample GuaBasSediGuay12_FD_121799 | JGI IMG/M metagenome (GOLD analysis project Ga0164321, IMG submission 121799) | Subseafloor sediment microbial communities from Guaymas Basin, Gulf of California, Mexico - Guay12, Core 4567-28, 21-24 cm | ecosystem: Environmental > Aquatic > Marine > Hydrothermal... | reverse complement strand
TGGGGCTTGGAGCTCAACCCCCCACTGCTGAATGGGGCACCCTTGTAAGCCTCGGCCGCATCCACTTGCCCAAGATGTGGTGGCTATCAACTTTCTCAGGATTAGCCATATTCATAACAGTATTGGGCTTCAATCTGTTAGGAGACGGCCTTAGAGACTTCTTCGATGTCGAGGTGGAGTAGGGATGGGGGTTGGGAACACTATTCTAAGCATTCAGGGGTTAAAGGTTCACTTCGATACCATCGATGGCACGTCGAGGGTACTGGACGATGTTGAGCTGTCAGTTCGGGAGGCTGAGGTTGTCGGCCTGGTGGGGGAGACTGGCTGCGGGAAGAGCGTCACAGCCAAGACTATATTAGGGTCTTTGCCGATGCCGCCGGGCAAAATACTCGAAGGGAAGATCCTCTTTCTCAAAGATAACTTGTTAGAACTGAGTAGGGAAGAGCGACATCAGGTTATGAGTAGGAAGATGTCTTATATCCCCCAAGATCCAATGACCTCCCTCAACCCCGTGTTCACCGTGGGAGAGCAGATGGGTGACATGATCAGGTGGCAAGGTAGGCGGAGGATCGGCCCATTGGAGTTTTTGAGGCTGCGGAGGAGACGTGATAACTCGATCGCAAAGGCTGTTGAACTGTTGGACCGGGTTGATATACCGGCCTCTAAGGAGATCATCAGGAGGTATCCCGTTGAGCTAAGCGGTGGGATGCGACAGCGCGTGCTGATAGCGATGGCCCTGATCGGCTACCCCTCCCTACTCATAGCTGATGAGCCCACCACCGCATTGGATGTGACCATTCAGAAAGGAATCCTTGAGCTGATAGAAGAGAAGGTGAAAGAAGAACAACTCTCTGTCCTTTATATCACGCATAACCTTGGGGTGGCCAGGAGGCTTTGCCACAGGATCTACGTGATGTACGCCGGGACCATCGCTGAAACCGCTAAGACCAAGGACCTATTGGACAATCCAAGGCATCCCTACACCTCGAACTTGATCAGCTCTATTCCGAAGCTTACCGGTGATGAATTTAGAGGAATAGATGGTAGGATACCTGACTATATTGATCCGCCTGCTGGTTGCCGGTTCCATCCCAGATGTCCTCGTGTGATGGAGATTTGCAAACAGGAAAGGCCTGAATTGGCAAAGGTTGGAGAGGACCGTTTGCTTGCATGTCACCTCTTCTCCACTGGAGGTGGGAGTTGAACCAGTTGCTGATGAAGATGGAGGGGTTATGTAAATACTTTTTCAGGGATAGCGGCCTTCTGGGGCGAGAAAAAAAGGTGATCAGGGCCGTCGATACCGTCGATCTGGAGATCAACTATGGGGAGACCCTGGCCCTGGCCGGGGAGTCCGGGTCGGGTAAGACGACCCTGGGCAAGACGATGATCAGGATCTACAAGCCGACCAAGGGGAAGCTCTGGTTTGACGGAGACGAGATCTCCTCTATTGATGGGAACAGGCTAAGACACTATCGGCGCTACATGCAAATGGTCTTCCAGGATCCCACCTCCGCACTGAATCCCAGAAAGACTGTGCTGGATATCATCTCGCTCCCTTTGAGGATCTATCAAGACCTATCTAGAGCCGAGCGCCGAGAGAGAGTGAAGGAATTGTTGGAGATGGTCGAGCTTCCTGCGGACTTCTTATATCGATATCCTCACGCCTTAAGCGGGGGGCAGAAACAGCGAGTGGGGATAGCTAGAGCCCTGGCCCTGAACCCAAAACTCATCGTCTTGGATGAGCCGACCTCAGCACTGGATGTGTCCGTCCAGGCAAAGATATTAGCGCTCTTGGACCGACTGCGCGAGCAGTTTCAGCTAACGTATATCTATATCAGTCATGACCTCAGCGTGGTCAAGAATATCTCGGACAGGACGGTCGTGATGTACCTGGGCCAGATCATGGAGACTGCTCTCACCGATGATCTCTTCAAGAGCCCGCTACACCCTTACACCAGGGCCCTGCTCTCAGCGATACCAATAATATCGGCTGAAGAGCAGGAGCTGATCCCAGAGGAGATAACTCTGGTGGGGGAGATTCCATCTCCATTGGATGTGCCACCAGGCTGCAATTTCATCTCGCGATGCCAAGAGAAGATGGATATATGCGATGAAGAAGAGCCCCCATTGGCCAAAGTTGGGAATGATCATTACATCAGGTGCCATCGGGCATGCCCTCAATAACTCAGAAAGGATGGGAATGTAAAATGCTATTGAAGGTAGGGGGTTAAAAGATAGCGTGTTAATAGCGCTCAGAGATTGTATGAAGGTGAAAGGAGGAGATAGCTAATGAACTATGACTGGGAGATAAAGAAAGCATCAAAGACAGTGATCGAGGATATGGTCAACCTCAGGGAAGGTGAAGATATCCTGATCTATGCCGATACTGCAGCAGACGCTAAGGCGGTAGAGAGCATCGCCGAGGCCGCTCACCTCGCCGGGGGTGTGGTCTGCCTATTTTGGTATGAGACCAGGCCGGAGGTAGGTATTGAACCGCCCAAACCACTGGCCGCGGCAATGAAGGCCGCAGATGTGGTCATTGAACTTGCTGATAAGTATCTCATTCATACCAAGTCATACCATGAGGCCCTGAAGGCCGGTTCCAGAAACCTTTGCCTGACCGGGATGACCCCGGAGATGATGCTGCGATGCATCGGCAACATAAACTATCCCAAGATGGTCGAATTGGGTGATGCTTTAGCGGAACTCCTACGGGAAGGCAATGAGATGCAGATCACTACCCCGGCTGGAACGAAACTGACCTCGGGGATAGGGGGCCGCCCGGTATTTCACAACTCAGGGATAATCTCTAAACCTGGAGAGCAGAGCTTTCTGGGAGGGCAGGTCTCCTGGGCCCCGATCGAGGAAAGCATCAACGGCATCATGGTCTTCGACGGTTGCCTCTGGCCTCCCGAAGAGCTTGGTCTACTCAAAACGCCTATGGCACTTGAGATAGAAAAGGGGGAAGTAAAGAATATCAAAGGAGATAGTGAGGCGAGGGTTTTTGAAAGGTGGCTGAAGGGTTTTAATGACCCAAATATGTTCAAGATCGCTCATTTCTCATATGGCTTCAATCCAGGGGCCAGGCTCAGCGGTGTAATCCTCGAGGACGAGAGGATCTTCGGCTGTACCGAGATGGGCATAGGTTCCCAAAGGCCTAGATTCAAGGGCACGGTGGGCCCAGCAAAAGCCCATACTGATGGGGTGATGCTCAACCCAACGGTGGTTTTAGACGGTGAAGTGATTGAAAAAGAAGGGAAGTTCATCCACCCCAAACTCGCTAAGATAGCGGAAGTTCTACAGATTTAACATATGAGGATTAAGGAGGGCTTCGAACAGGTGCTCGCTGCCATATTGAAAGAGGCGACCGGAACTTATTCCATTGGCAAAAAGATGGGAAAGGCCCAAGCTCAAGGAGATGGACATTAGCAGGAAAGGAGAGAGCTGTGAATAAGAGGTTAGTTGATACATTCTTTGAGATGGTAAAGATCGACAGTGAATCGGGGGAGGAGCAGGAATTCATTGCCTATTTAAAGGACCTGTTCACAAGGGAATTCCAAGCGGAGTGCACCAACGATGATTACGGGAACCTCATAGTAAATATCCCCGCTAAGAATTCCGCACGCAAGGAGCCGGTCTTCTTCAGCGTCCATGCTGATACGGTCAAACCAGGCAAAAACATTGAACCTATACTAGAAAATGGGATAATTCGCTCTAAAGGGGACACTATATTGGGTGCAGATGATAAGGCCGGTATCGCTGAGCTCTTCGAAGCGATCAGAACTGCCGATCGATACCCTCCTTTGGAGATTGTGATCTCCAGGGAGGAGGAGATCGGACTAATGGGAGCTAAACATCTCGACCTCTCACTTCTCAAGTCAAAGATGGGGTTCCTAATCGATATGGATGCCCTGGATGCCATCGTCATCGGTGGGCCCTCCCACATGATCATCGATGTGGAGATCGTGGGCAAGGCAGCGCATGCGGGGATGGAGCCGGAGAAGGGAATTTCCGCCATCAAGGCCGCTAGCTATGCTATCTCCATCCTGAAGGAGGGTTGGATAGACGAGGAGACTACGGCCAATGTGGGGATCATCGAGGGAGGAGAAATCCGCAATGGTGTTCCGGAGAAGGCTCGCATAAAAGCAGAGTGCCGCAGCCTCACCCATGAGAAGTGCATCAAGCAGGGCGAATTGATCAAAGAGGTCTTTGAGACATCTGCCAAATCTATCGGTGCGCGTGCTGAAGTCAACCTGGAACTGGCCTACAAAGTGGTGAGGATCCCAGAGAATTCGGAAGTGGCCACCATCGCCAAAAGAGCAGTCGAATCTGTGGGGCTTGAACCCCAGGTGAGAGCTATATGCGGTGGGACTGATGGTTCAATCTACAACGAGAAAGGCATACAGACGGTGGTTATAGGAACAGGGGTGAAATCGGAGCATTCCAAGGATGAGAATATTGCCGTGACAGATATGGAGAAAGCGGTGAGTATGATCCACCAGATCCTCAAGGAACTTAGCGGGTAGATTATGGTAGCATAAGGGGTAATAACAGTATTATCCTGAGAGAAGACCTTATGATGAAAATAGATGAAAAGATTGTCAAATTCGCCAGGTTAGGGGGATCATTGTTAGGAGGAGGTGGCGGTGGGTCCATGGAAGAAGGGAAGATTATTGGGGAGATGGCAGTGAATATAGGGAATCCCACTCTTGTTGATATAGAGGACCTGCCCGATGACGCCACCATTCTAACTGTCTCGGCTGTAGGTGCCCCGGCTGCCAAGGGAAGTTGCACCAAACCGATGGATTATGTAAGAGCCATCGAAATCTTAAGAATGAATAATATCCAGGTAGATGCAATTATAACGTGCGAAAATGGTGGACTGGCAACAGTGAACGGATGGTTCCAATCAGCGGTATTGAACATTCCTGTTGTCGATGCCCCAGCCAATGGACGGGCGCATCCGATGGGTATCATGGGATCTATGGGGTTACATTCTATAGAGGGTTACATTTCAAGACAGGCTGCTGTCGGGGGAAATCCCCAAGAAGGAAGATATTTGGAGATTTATGTGTCTGGCACGTTGGACATGGTGGCAAGGATTATCAGGCAGACATCGGTCTTTGCAGGCGGGCTGGTTGCAGTTGCCAGGAATCCAGTAGGTGTTGAATACGCCAGGAAAAATGCAGCCGTCGGTGCAATCACGCAGGCAATCGAAATTGGTAAGATCATGATCGAAGCAAGGTCCAGTGAGGATATGGGGGAAAAAATACTCCAATACACGGGTGGCAAAAAGATCGGGGAAGGTGTGGTTGAGGATACGAAACTTGAGACAACAGGTGGATTCGACATCGGGAATGTAACGGTTAAAACCGGGAAAGTGAGCTACGAGTTGACCTTCTGGAATGAATATATGTGCATCGAAAAGGAGGGAAATAGACTCGCTACTTTTCCAGATCTCATAGTGACCCTGAGCCTTGAGACAAATCTCCCTTTGACCACCGCCGAGATCAAAGAAGGACAACGAGTGGCAATCTTGCATATTCCAAAAGAGAATCTTAAACTTGGAGCAGGCATGAAAGATCCTAGACTATTTGAGGAAGTTGAAAAAATTACAGGAAAAGAGATGACAAGATATCTATAGAGGGAGTGCGAGAGCGTTGCGGGCAGGCTGTTGGGAAATCATTTGACCCCTTAATGCATCCAAGGTATATGTTATATTATTGCAGTGAAGAGAGGAGATAGCGGTGCCTTTAATCGAGGTAAGAGGTCTCAAGGCGTACTTCTACACCGAGGACGGCATGGTGGCTTGCAATCTTCCCGGGATCTGCGATATTCCTTACCGTGCTGTCCTTGAATCTTATTGGCGATGGTCTCAATGATGCGTTAAACCCCAAGCTGAAACGAATAAAACGATAGTAAAGGATCGGATCAAAGGCCCGCAGGGTCAGCGCTAACCAATTTAGGAACAGCGACCCTGAACCTCAATAGCCAAGGGAAAGAGGGATTGAAATGAAGACAAAGATTGGGTTGATAAGGGTCCTTACAACTAATGATGAGAATCTGCTTGACGCCCACGGGCGGTTGCTGGAGGGCCGTTTCCCTGAATTAAAAGTGGAAAGCAGATGCATCGATGACCAACCAAAGGGGCTTTACGACGAGGAAACGTGTGCCATTGCCCTCCCTAAAATACTGAAATTGGGAGAGGAGATGGAACGAGAGGGTCTGAAGGCTATTATTGTGAGCTGTGCGGATGATCCAGGCGTCGAGGAACTGAGAAACATCGTAAAAATCCCCGTTGTCGGGGCAGGTAGCTCTTCTGCCTGTCTGGCCCTCTCCTGTGGAGTAAGGGTTGGCACCTTGGGGATTAGAGAAAGCGCCCCGCGCGTCATGAAGGATATATTGGCCAAGCATCTGGTTGCTGAAACGAGGCCGGAAGGTGTCAAAACCACATTGGATCTCATGACAGGTGAGGGAAAGAAAAACGCCCTTAATGCAGTCGAATACCTCCGAAAAAATGGAGCTGAGATCATAGCCCTTGCCTGCACGGGATATGCCACCATAGGGATTGTCAAGGATCTTGAGAGTGCTGCGGGTATTCCCGTCATTGACGCTGTCGAGGCAGCGGGGTTATTCGCGTGGCATCTTACCAGGGGGAGATAGTATGGGGTATTTTATGAGTTGAAAGAGAGTCACATCAATTTGGAAAATCACTCGATCCATCCACGCTGTTGATGAGTTCGATGCACCCCAAAAGGATGGATGGTGGAAAAGCCATCCAGAGATCCGGCCTGCCCCGGTTCAGCCGTTCCAGCCTGCTAGGCGCAGGAGAAGTTTCCCGATAAATCAGGAAAATACATGTATCGCCTGTTCATCTGCCTGCCCTCACGGAAGCGGATGTCACTGGAGCTCGCCTTAGGGCAGATGTACGCAAAAATAGCACCAAAGCCTTTTTCCGCATCCCTTGTGTGGGGGGCTCTCCCGGTGGCCTTGGCAGGGCATGAGAGATCCAAAATTATTCGACGGGAAAAGAGAGAATAAGATACCTATAGGGAGGTAATAAAATGTTGAAGCAAGTTATGGAAGCATATGACCTTCTTGATGATGCATACATTAATGGCCCAAAGGTGGCCGAACTCCTCAAATCAAGGGGATTGGAAGAAATCGATGTGAAAACGATCAGCGGAAAGGGAGGATCCACGGATTTTATCAGAATCGTCGTCCCTGGAGTAGAGGGAAAGAAGGGTGAGGGTAATGCACCGACATTAGGTATCATCGGGAGGCTTGGTGGGATAGGAGCCAGACCCGAACGCCTCGGTATCGTTTCAGATGCAGATGGTGCTATCACCGCTATATCATGTGCCCTGAAGCTGGCGGATATGAACAATAAAGGAGATATACTGAAGGGTGACGTAATTGTTGCGACTCACATCTGCCCAAACGCCCCGACTCAGCCTCATGAACCTGTTCCGTTTATGGGATCTCCTGTGGATATACAGGAAATGAACAGATATGAGGTCGATCCTGCCATGGATGCGATACTTTCAGTTGACGCAACCAAGGGAAACAGAATCATCAATCACAGAGGGATTGCAATTACACCCACGGTTAAAGAAGGTTATATACTCAGAATAAGTGAGGATTTATTGGATATCATTGCATGGACAACAGGAAAGTCTCCAAAGGTGACCCCCATAACAACGCAGGATATCACACCTTACGGGAATGGAATATTCCACATGAATAGTATTATGCAGCCATGCACGGCAACAGCCTCCCCTGTTGTTGGGCTGGCAATAACCGCAGAGACAGCAGTACCAGGATGTGGAACTGGAGCTAACCACGAGATCGATATCGAAGAAGCAGCACGATACTGCCTTGAAGTTGCAAAGGCATATACAGAGAAAAAGTGCCGGTTTTACGATGAAGAAGAATTCAAGAAGATTGTTAAACTCTATGGACGGATGAATTCTCTGCAAACGCTAGGAGACACTTAGAATGGAGGTACAGATTTCACTAACTGTGAGCGAATCGAAAAGACTCATCGCAAAAGGGGTCGTCTCTCTGCCTGAGGTCAAAAAGGCCTTTGAAAATGGAAAGATTATCCTCAAAGGGGGAACAACCGTTTCCGCCATCTGCGAGGAGATGGTCGGCATGCCTCTGCGGATTTCTGGAAGGATCACTCAGAGAGGAACCGTTACTGCAAAGAACTCATCGCGGGAACATGCGCACAGTGTGCTCATTGAAAAGGGCACGGTGAAAAATATCGATGATACTGTAATAGAAATCGCACAAGGACTGCGCAGGAGAGACGTTGTGATAATCAGTGGAAATGCCATGGACCTGCATAGAAATGTGGCTATGATGGCTGGATCTCCGGGAGGTGGAAATCCTGGAATTGCTATCTCGGGGATGCTGGCTCAGGGAGCACGTCTAATCATTCCAATAGGCTTGGAAAAACTCATCCCCGGATCCATTCAAGAAGCAGTTAAAGCCGCCGGGAGGGATAAGGATTTGTCGTATGGAATGGCGGTTGGTTTGATTCCCTTGATCGGGAAGGTTGTCACCGAAAAGGATGCGGCGGAAATTGTTTCCGATGTCAGATGTACGGTGATTGGAAGGGGAGGAATCAATGGAGCAGAAGGATCAACGGTGATGGATGTGGAAGGGGAAGAAGTGGAGGTAGAGAAGCTTCTAAAGATCGTAGACAACATAAAAGGGGCTGGAATAAGCGGTGAGGAAAGCAGCATGGAAGAGTGTGAGGGGAGAGGCATTGGTTGTAGAGAGCACAATTCCTGCATATACAGAGGGAGACAGAATCGATGAAAGTTGGAACCTTGACAATCGGGCAATCTCCCAGGATCGACATCATTCCTGAAATACGAGATGTTCTGGGTCCAAGCGTAGAGATTGTTGAGAAAGGGGCCCTGGATGGACTGAATCTGGAACAAGTAAAAAAATTTTATCCTCAACCGACCGACTATATCTTGGTTACAAGGATGAAAGATGGAACTGAAGTCAAGGTAGCTGAAAGATATATTATAAAGATGGTGAATAGGTGCATATCAGATTTCCAACAGGAGGAGGTTGAGATCATAATCCTCTTGTGCACAGGAGAATTTCCAGAGATTGAATCTAAGAAAATAGTTCTGCGACCGGATAGAGTCCTGCTGAATACAGTTCAAGGTATATTGGATAGAGGGAGATTGGGTGTGCTGGTGCCTTCTCCTGATCAAATTCCAGCAGTAGAAAAAAGATGGGGAAAAACACGCCTCGATATTATTGCAGAAGCTGTTTCCCCGTACACGGGAACCTATGAGGAACTGAGAGAAAAAGCAGATAAGATGAAAACCGCGGATGTCGATCTCGTGGTCTTGGATTGCCTGGGCTACAGTAAAAAGACAAAGGCAATATTTCGAGAAAAAACAGGGAGACCTGTGCTATTGCCCAGAACAGTAATAGGAAGAATTGCCAAGGAGATAGTGGAATTATGACTCCCCATCAGACATCCCTCCTTGCAAAAGAAGTGGCTGAAGTACGAGGAAAAACATCCTAAAGGTTATGACTTCTGATGTATTCCTTAGTGTCGTATTCACCTATTACACTCGTAAAACTAAGGGAATGATCTAAATTCCGACAGGCCTTCAACCTCTATCCATCCATTCCACTAATAGCTCTTCCAATGAGATGATTGTATTGAGCTATCAGATCTTGAGACACATTCTCATTTGACACACAAGTGCCTATACTTTATACTTACCTCACTTAAAAGAAGCTCCAGAGCGACAGGTAAAGGCTACGAAATCCAGTTGGTTGAGAAGCCAACCTGACAAAGTTAGCCGCCCGTCAGAACCGATTCTTGCATCTATTTGATCATACCCTCAAATAAAAATAACAAAAGAAAAGAAATGTCAGCTTAGCCTCCACCATCTTTAACTATCTTTCAACATTGACAACATAGTACCAATATCGTAAAGGATACACCATTGTTAAGGATCAAATCTTGACATCTATAAGAAGGAGATAGGCGTATGGCATTAATGACACCAGAGCAATTTGAAGAAAGTTTAAAAAGTATTAAACCAAGAGTCTTTATGAACGGAAAAAGGGTTGAAAATATCCTTACCAATAAAAATACAAGAACAGTTGTAGAGGCCAACAAAGCAAGCTATGAATGGGCCCTTGATCCAAAATACAAGGATATTATGACCTGTTACTCCCCTCTCATAAACGATACGGTTAACCGATATACGCATGTAAGCACAAGCATTGATGAGCTTGTCAAAAAGGCGCAAGCAGGCACCTTCACTGCTGAGATGCTGGGGACATGCATCTACCGATGTGTGGGGTATGATGCCTTTCATGCCCTGGCAAGCACCTGCTGGGAGATGGACAGGGATTTGGCCACAGACTATCATCCCCGCTTCATAGAGTATCTCAAGATGGTCCAGAGAAAAGATCTCTCTGTGGCAGGAGCGCTTACTGAGCCGAGAGGCAAACGCAGCCAAAAGACCTTGGACTGGCCTGACCCTTATCTCTCATTAAAACTGGTGGATAAAAACAAGGACGGTATCGTCGTGCGAGGTGCCAAGATAAACATCAGCGGGGCCTTTGCCAGCCACGAGCTTGTGGTTTTACCTCAGGCGGCCCATTTCAAGGGCGAGGAAGACTACGCCATAGCATTTGCCACACCTGTGGATGCCAAAGGAATCACCTATGTATGTCAGTATTCCCCTTATTCAGCAGAGAGGGATATGGCCGATGATCTTGAAGAACTGGGGAATCCCATCTATGGCCAGCGGGAGACATCTATGGTTATATTTGATAATGTATTTGTTCCATGGGAAAGGGTATTTCATTGCGGGGAGTATCGGTATTCCATCAAGTTTGTGACCCGGTTTGCTAAGACCCATCGCATGACCTGTGGCGGGACATGCAAGGTTGGTTTCATGAATCAGATCATTGGGGCCGCAAAGCTTATTCAAGAATATAAGGGGTTAGAGAAGGCGACCCACATCAATGACCAGTTGATGGAGATGGTGATTTTGAGGGAAACAGGACGGGCATGCGGTATGTCTGCTGCCACCAAGGGTGCAGAAGAACCTCCCGGATCGGGTGTCTATTTGCCGGATGAGCTTATGGGCAATGTTTCCAAGCTGAACATTTGCAACGCCTTCTGGCGGGTAATGGCCTTGGCCGGAGACATAGGGGGTGGCCTGATCGTGACAATGCCTTCCATGAAAGAATTGAACAATCCAGAGGTCAAGGATTACGTTAAGGAGTTCTATAGCTTTGGTTCTGATGAGCCCGCGGAAAATATCATGAAGGTTCATAAACTCCTCCAGAACTGGACGGCCGGTCAGCATGGTGTGGCCACATGGCATGGCGCAGGACCGGTTATGGCCCAAAAGATT
>Ga0164321_10000126_pt1 | contig 11449 bp, 11 predicted proteins | sample GuaBasSediGuay12_FD_121799 | JGI IMG/M metagenome (GOLD analysis project Ga0164321, IMG submission 121799) | Subseafloor sediment microbial communities from Guaymas Basin, Gulf of California, Mexico - Guay12, Core 4567-28, 21-24 cm | ecosystem: Environmental > Aquatic > Marine > Hydrothermal... | reverse complement strand
CAGTTCGCTCACCAATTCTAAAACCTAATTCTTCTCTTGATAATTCTTTTTTTATTCTTGCATTTTTTATTGACTCTGACCAGTTAGATATCAATTCTTTATCCATCCCAACATAAACATCTCTAACTATTTTTCTTTTGATAATAGTTTTAATAGATTTGGTTACATTAGGCCTTATTTCTTTTTTTTCATTTATACTTTTTCCATATTTCATGCAACCTGGACAAAGCATCATTCGTACTCCATCAACATTAGATGGAAAACATTTAAAACCTTCATTACCACAAAGCTCGCATTGCATAATTTCAACACCTTATAGATAGGTATTACTAAATAAGTCCTGCTTTTTGTAAGGCCATAAGATCTTCAGTGCTTAGTTTTTCACCACGTTTGAATTTTTCAAATATTTCATTCGCTTCTTTATGAGCAGTTGAAACCTCAACTGCTTTCTTTTTTATTCTTTTTTCATCATGAGCAGTCGAAATTTTTCTTTCTAAATCATGAATCTTATCAACATAGTTAATAAATTCTTTATGAACCTCATCAGCTTGTATCTTTGTATTTACTATCATTTCTTGAATTTCATTTACCTTTCTTATTGAATTATCAAGCTGTTTTATTAATTTAATCATCGACTCATGTTCTTCTTGAGCTCTTGTTGCTAATTTCTCAACAATATCGTGCTGTTTTTCTGCCTTATTCTTAATTGCAGTTTCCTCTTCAAGTGCTTTTTTTAATTTAGGATCCTGATTTAAAAGTTTCTCTTGTTTTATTATTTTTGCATATAATTCAGAAATATATTCAATGACTTTTTTTTCTTTTCTAGGCGACATAGGTTTCGTCATTTGTTCTTCTTCTAAGGATCTTAATTGTTTACGTAATTCATTTAAATTAATCCCAGATGAAGATGATTGGGAACGTTCTAAACTAATAATTCTTTTTTTTATTTCTAATAGATTTGTATTTAATTTATTTCTTTGTTCTTTGGCATGTTGAACTCTTTCATTTAATTCATCCCTATTTTTTTTATGAAACGCAATATTGTTTCTTGAGTTTCTAATTGTAGAATTAAGGGAATCTCTATCATCTGCTAGTCTTTTAGAATTTGAATGTAATTTATTCCTTTTTTCTTTTAATGTATTTGCCGTTTTTTGATATTCGTCTTTTTCAATTTTTAATTCATCTATTGTATTGCTCATTACATGCCTCAAATATTATTAACAATTATTGTATTATGTGCAAAATATAATATATTTATTAAGTATTTCGAAAGTGATGTTATTACTCCTCAATTTCTTTTAAATTTATATAACAAGTTAAATTTAATATGGCGGGAATTAACGGTTCCTATATATATGTTTCTTTAATATTAGTATTTATTTAAAATCTTATTGAAAACATAGAATAAAGCGTAATATTTTTACTACTTGTTTACTTATCAATACTTGATTTAATGATTAACACAATCGAACAATTTGGCCGAAATGCTGGTAAGGTTTGGAATGTCCTTAATAATAGTAATAATTTGCTTACAGATTTTAAATTAATGGACTTAACAAGTTTGAGAGAATATGAATTATATATAGCTATTGGATGGTTAGCAAAGGAAAATAAAATAAGAAAAGAAGGAGAATATTTTAGATTAGATAATACAAATTTAACCAATCAAATTGGCAAAAATGCAGGAATAATCTGGAGATTTTTGTTCAAGGAGGGAGATATAACTATTCATAATCTATTATTCAAGTTAAGAATTGATGAAAAGGAAATTTATTCAGCAATTGGATGGCTAGCTAGAGAAAATAAAATTAAAATAAAGAAAGACATATACAAAATCAAATAATAAAACATTAAAAATCGTCAGATTTAGGAGAAATAAATTTTAACTTTCCTTTCATTAATTCGGTCAATCTTATTAACTAATTAAATATTCAATGAAAGTGATATAAAATGGATTCATTTCTAGAAAAAGAATGTAAATTAAATTTCTTCATAAATAATGATTTTATTAGAAAAAAATGTAAATCTTGTGGAGATTATTTCTGGACATTAAATTATGATTTAGACATTTGTGGAGATAAACCTTGTACAGATTTCAGTTTTATAAACAATCCAATGGGAAATAGTAAACTATCTCTTAATGAAGTTAGAGAATATTTTTTATCTTTTTTTGAGAAAAATAATCATTCTAAGTTGTGTTACCCTATAACTGGAGAAAGATGCCCAGTTATTGCAAGATGGAGATCTGATATATATTTAACAATTGCATCTATTGCAGATTTTCAACCACATGTTACATCTGGAGAGGTTCCCCCTCCAGCTAATCCTTTGGTAATTTCTCAACCATGTATAAGATTAAATGATCTTGAGCAGGTTGGTGTAAGTGGACGTCATCTAACAATTTTCGAAATGATGGGACATCATGCTTTCAATAAAAATATTGATGAAATATATTGGAAGGAAGAAACTGTAAGATATTGTGACGAGTTTTTTGTAAATAAAATTGGAATTGAAAGAAATGAAATAACATATAAAGAACAATTATGGGATGGTGGAGGAAATGCAGGTCCTTGTCTTGAAGTTTTAGCTGGAGGATTAGAAATTGCAACGCTTGTTTTTATGAATCTAAAAAAAGAATTAAACGGTAATTTCATAATAAATGGTGAAAAATATTCTCAAAATCCATTAAATATTGTTGATACGGGTTATGGACTTGAACGAATATCATGGATAACAAAAGGTACTAACACAATATATGAATCAGTTTTTCCAAGAGTTATTGATTGGATATATAATAATTCAAAAAATAATCATGATACTCCGATTTTATACTCACTTGCAGATCATTCAAAATGTCTTGCATTTATGCTTGGAGATGGTATAGTTCCATCAAATGTTAAAGCAGGGTATCTTGCAAGACTCATAATAAGAAGATCTCTTCGTTTTATTAAAAAATTACAATTTGATGCTACATTAAGAGATTTAGTTGAAATCCAGTTAGATATTTTAAATAATGATTTTCCATCATTATTAAATGGAAAAAAGCAAATATTTGAAATATTGGATATTGAAACAAAAAAATATTCTGACACTATATTGAAAGGCGGATTATTAGTAAAAAAAATAATAAAAAATAAGGAGAAGTTAGATAATAAAAAGCTAATAACTTTATATGATACCCACGGAATGCCGCCAGATTTGGTTAAAAAAATTTCTAAAAAAGAGGGATTGTATATAGAAATTCCGGAAAATTTTGATTCTATGATAGCTGAACTACATTCACATGAAGAAAGAGTTATATTAAATGAGGAGATAAAGCAAGATTTACCAATTACAAAGAAACTTTTTTATGATGATCATTACACAAAAGAATTTGACGCTAAAGTTATATGGAAAAATAAATTAATTAACGGAACTGAAATAATTCTTGATAAAACTAGTTTTTATCCTGAGGGCGGTGGTCAACCAGGAGATCATGGATTTTTCATATTAAATAATAATAAAATAAAAGTTAAATCTACTTTAAAAAAAGGAGATACAATAATACATATTATTGAAGGTGATTTATCTATTGGAGATAAAATTCATGCGAAAATTGACTGGGAATATAGATATTCACTTATGAAACATCATACAGGCACTCATGTTGTAAATGCAGCATTAAGGAAAAATTTGGGTGACCATATCTGGCAAGCAGGTTCTCAAATTGCAGATAAAGAAGCTAGATTTGATTTTGCTCATTATAAAAAAATATCTGATGATGATATTAAAATAATTGAAAAAACTGCAAACGATTTAATAAAAGGGGGAGCAATCGTTGAAAAAAGTATCATTGATCGAAACAAAGCTGAAAGAAAATATGGGTTTAGATTGTACCAGGGCGGGGTTCCTCCTGGGAATTCAATTAGAGTCATTAATATTCCAGAAGTAGATGTTGAAGCTTGTGGTGGTACACATCTCAATAACATAAATGAAGTCGAACAAATTAGAATTTTAAAATCTGAGAGAATTCAAGACGGTGTAAATAGAATTACCTTTACTGCTGGTAAAATGGTTGAAGTTTTTCAAAAAGTGGAAATCGAGCAATACAACAGAATTATTCAAATAATTAGTTCTAAATATAAAATAAAAAATGAAATAAATATTACAAATCAATTGAATGAGGCGTCTAAAATATTCTCAGTTCCAATTAGCCAATTAGAATCGACAATTCAAAGATTTTTATCAGATTTTGATAATGATAAATTAACTGAATTAGAGGATTTAAAAGAAGTTTGTCAACATATATTCAATAATTGGAAAAAAATAAAAAAAATAAAACGAAAAAAATCAAATGAAAAAGAAGTTTATAAACAATTACCGTATGAAATTAAACATATTGGATCTGTTGAAATAATAATAATACAAAAAATATCAAACCTCTTTAACGAGTTGATAATAGCTGGTCAAACAACTATAGAAAAAGAAAGTAGAATTATAGTCATTGGTAGTAAAAAGGGAATAACTATTGCATGTTCAAAAAATTTAACTGATGAATATAATTTTGATTGTTCAGCTGTAATAAAAGAATCTGGTAAGTTATTAGGTGGTGGAGGAGGAGGTTCAAAAACATTAGCTCAAGCTGGTGGGCCAGAAAAAAACAATATTAAAGAAGCAATAGAAAAAACGGTTGAATTAACAATAAAAATGCTAGTTAAATAGAAATCATTAACTAAAATTTAATAACTAAATGTGCAATCGATAAAATTACAATTGTTGACATGCACATAACAATTACAAACCAAGGTGGTATCCTTAATGATGATTTTTCTTCTGCATCAAAATATCGGATTAAACCTGCAGAGGAATGAAACCCCTCTCCTTTTTTTTGTTTAGCCATTATTATCAACTTTATATATATAGTATAATCTCCACATAGATTTCCAATATTTTAGTTTTTCTATTGTTTAAATAAATAATTTAAGATTTCTAAATTTTGCAAACATCTAAATATTATTTTCATATTCATAGGTAAAGGTGTAAATAATGAAGGAGATCGATGCTCTTATTATCAAAGCATTAAAATATAAGAAAAATGGACTTACAGATCATGAAATTGCTGAGGATCTTAATGTTTCAAAAGAAACGGCTATATGGCTTTTAAATAAGGGAAAAGAAAAAAAACCAGAGGGGGATATAAAAGTTGGTTGGCGTTCCCTTGGAGTTTATCCTTCGAGGATGAGTTATATCTCAGATGCATTATGTGATATTTTATTGGAAGAAATAGAAAATAATGATCTTGATGTAAACACAGTAGTAGGTATTGCAATAAATGGCATTCCTTTTGCCACTTTAATCGCTGAAAAATTGGATTTTGAACTTGCTGTTTTTAGACCCCATCATGAAAAGGAAGGATGGTTTTCTTCAAATTATGCAAATGTAAAAAATAAACAAGTTGTAATTATAGATGATGTTGTTGGTACAGGCGACACATTCAAAAATACAATTAAAGCAACTAAATCTGAAAAAGGCACTCCAGTATTGTGTATTGCTATTTTAAATAAGAGGGCTCAAAATGATATTCAAGGAGTTCCGTTAAGAGCTCTGATTAGATCTAGAGTAATCTAATTTTATTTACCAAGTTTAGGGAGAAATTCTTAATGCATTGGGCAGATGTCATTGCAAATAATCTGATAAAAAAAGGGAATAAACATGTTTTAGCAACTGGGATAACTCCATCAGGGCCTATTCATGTTGGAAATATGCGCGAAGTAATCACCACAGATGCTATTTATAAGGCTTTGATTGAAAAAGGTGCTGAACCAGAATTTATATATATTGCTGATGATTATGATCATTTAAGAAAATTATACCCTTTTTTACCAGATTTTTTTAAAAAATATATAGGTATACCAATATGTGAAATACCTTGTGTATGTGGAAAGCATGAAAGTTATGCTGATCATTATCTGATTTCATTTTTAGATTCTTTAAAAAAATTGGGCATTACTCCAAAAGTAATTCGTGCCAGTGAGATCTATAAAAATGGTAATTACAATCATTCAATACAAATTGCTTTGGAAAATGTTGAAAAAATAAAGGATATCATTGAAAATATTTCTAAAAGAAAATTACCAAAAAATTGGATTCCTTTTAATGTTAAATGTATTAATTGTGGAAAGATAACTGAAACAAAACCGATTTTATATGAATTTCCAAATATTGAATATAAATGCAATTGTGGGTATGAAGGTTCTGCGGATATTAGAGAAGGTGGTTCAGGTAAATTACCATGGAGAATTGATTGGCCCGCAAGATGGAAGATGCTTGGAGTAACTTTTGAACCCTTTGGAAAAGATCTTGGTACAGTAGGAGGAGCTAGACAAACCGGAGAAAAAATTGTTAAAGAGATTTTCAATTATTCTCCACCTGACTACACAGTTTATGAATTTATATTATTAAAAGGAAAAGGTGCAATGCATAGTTCTAAAGGAACTGCGTTAAGTTCCGAGGAAATGCTTGCAATGACCCCGCCTGAAGTTTTAAGATTCTTAATTGTTAAAAATCAACCTAATAAACATATAGTTTTTGATCCAGGTTTTGGATTGTTAAACCTTGTTGCTGAATATGACCAATTTGAACGGATATTTTTTGGAAAAGAGGATATAATAAAGGGTATGAAAGATATTGAAAAAATCTATGAATTATCTCAACCATATAAAATTCCAAATAAAATTCCATTTCAAATTCCATACAGACATTTGGTTACTATTGTCCAGATATCTAAAGAATGGAAGGATATTAAAAAAATACTATTAAGAACGAAACAAATTCCTGAGAATATTGGAAAATTTGAAGAGAAAAATATTAAACAACGAACAAAACATGTTGAATATTGGTTGAAATTTTTTGCTCCGAATAAATTGAAATTTGAAATTAAAAATAAACTCCCTAATCTAAAACTTTTAGAAAAACAAAAAAAAATTATTAATGCACTTATAGATAAATTAAATTCAATTGAATGGGATCCAAATGCTATTCATAAAGAAATTTATGCTATATCTGAAATTGAAAATGTATCAATAAAAACTACTTTTACAACTTTATATCAAATTCTTCTAGGACAAAATGAAGGCCCTCGTGCGGGATATTTCATATCAAATTTAGATAGAGATTTTGTCATGAATAGATTAAAAGAAGCAGTTAAATAATGATATCATTTATTAAGAATATCTATGAATATCTATATTGAAACTTATGGTTGTACTGCAAATAAATGTGATGAGAGCATTATTAAAGGTCTTTTATTAAAACATTTTTTTAAAATAATAAATCATGTAGAAAAAGCGGATATAATAATTATTTTAACTTGTACAGTTATAAATACTACTGAGCAAAGAATGCTATCTCGTCTTAGATATTTTAAAAATTTTAAGAAAAAAATTATTGTAACAGGCTGTATGGCATCTATTCAATCTAAATTAATAAAATCAATATTACCCGATTCCATAATATTGCCACCATACTATATTCATCATATTGTAGATATTATAAATGAGGGAGAAAAAATTAAATATAAATTAATAGATAAAACAAAACTTAGCAAATATTTTAATGAGGTAACAGCATCAATTTTAATATCAGAAGGTTGCGATTTCTCTTGTTCCTATTGTATTACATCTCTTGCTAGAGGAAAACTTAGAAGTTTTCCAATAAATGAAATAAAAAGAGATATTGATTTAGCTTTGATGCAGGGCTGCAAGGAAATTCAAATAACCTCACAAGATGCAAGTTCCTATGGGTTAAATTCAAAAAGTAATCTTGGAATTTTATTAGATAATATTTGTAAAATTAGAGGAGAATATAGAATTAGAGTAGGTATGATGAATCCATATACAGTCCAAAAAAATCTTTATTCAATTATTGATGGTTTTAACGATGATAAAATTTTTAAATTTATTCATTTGCCGGTTCAATCAGGAGACGATATAATATTAGAAAAGATGAATAGAAGATATAATGTTACAGATTTTTTCAACATTATTAATAATTTTAAGAAAAAATTTCCAAGAATTACAATTTCAACTGATATTATAGTTGGTTTTCCTACTGAAACAGTTGAACAATTCAATAAATCTATTAATCTCATTGAAAAATTACGTCCAGATATTGTTAATATTACTCGATTTTCAGCTCGCCCTAATACAAAAGCAAAGAAATTTTCTGGCCGTATTAAAACCGAGGATGTAAAAAATCGCTCTAGACTTTTATCAAAAATTTCTAAGGAAATATCATATAATAATAATAAATTACATATTGGAGAAAAATATAGGGTATTAACTACTAAAATTGGAAAAAATAAGACTATAGTTGGACGAACAGATAATTATAAACCAGTAATATTAAAAGAAGAAATTGGTTTAGGTAAATTTATCAAAGTAGAAATTACCCAATCTACTCAGAATTATCTTGTCGGAATTATTATATAGCTTCATAGTATTTGAGGGATGTGGAAGGGATGATTAGAGTATCGATTAATGGTTTTGGAAGAATAGGAAGAAATGTTTTACGTGCTGCATTTGGTCATTCACAATATGGTAAAAAATTTGAGATTGTAGCCATAAATGATCTTGGTAACACAAAAACACTAGCTCATTTATTAAAATATGATTCTATTTACGGTAGATTTCATGGAGATATTAACCAAAAAGATGATGGTTTAGAAATAAATAATAGATTTATCAAATTTTTTTCTGAAGTAAATCCCTTAAAATTGCCTTGGAATGATTATCATATAGATGTAGTAATAGAATCAACTGGTATTTTTCGTAATAGAGAGGATGCAGCAAAACACATAGCATCTGGTGCAAAAAAAGTAATTATATCCGCTCCTGCTATAAATCCAGATTTAACAATTGTACTTGGTGTAAATGAAAATGAGTATGATAAGGAAAAACATCATATCATATCTAATGCATCATGTACAACAAATAGTTTAGCACCCCCCGTTAAAATTATTAATGATTTATTTGGTATTGAAAAAGGTATAATGACTACAATTCATTCATATACTAGTGATCAACGAATTTTAGATTTTCCTCACAAAGATTTAAGACGTGCTAGAGCTGCAGCAACTTCAATAATACCTACAACAACTGGAGCAGCGAAAGCGGTTTCTCTTGTTATTCCTGAATTAAAAGGTAGACTTGATGGTATGGCTGTTCGTGTACCAACTCCAGATGGTTCTCTTACAGATTTTACTTGTATATTAAAAAAAGAAGTAACAGTTAATGAAATTAATGAATCTTTAAAAAATGCCGCAAATACAAACTTAAGAGGTATTATGGAATATAGTGAAGAACCTTTAGTTTCAGTTGATATTATTGGAAACCCTCATTCTTCTATTATAGATGGATTAAGTACAAAAGTTGTTGGAGATAAGGGGAATTTAGTTAAAATTTTATCTTGGTACGACAATGAATGGGGTTACTCATGTAGATTAGTAGATCTTATAAATTATTTATATTCAAAAAATCTGATTGTCGAAAGAGAACTTGAAATGTTAAAAGAATTTTAATTTATTATTAAAAAAAATATAGTTTTAAATAATCAGTAGATATATTTATTTTATTGAGGTTTTTCATAATGGAAGAATTTAACACATTAGATGATTTTAATTTTGAAAATAGAACTGTTTTATTAAGAGTAGATTTTAATATGCCTCTGGATAAAAAAACTTTGCATATTTTAGATGCCACAAGAATGAATCTAGTTATTCCAACAATTAATGAATTAATAAAAAAAAAAGCAAAGATTGTTATACTTGCCCATCAGGGAAGAAAAGATAGTTGGGATTTTATTTCAATGGAAGATCATGCAAAAAAATTTGGGACATTAATAAATAAAAAAGTAAAGTATATTGATGACATCTTTGGTAATAAGGCTAAAAAATCAATTAAAGAACTTAAATATGGTGAAATATTATTTTTGGATAATGTTAGAAAAATACCATACGAAACATTGAAAAAAACTGCGTTTGAACACTCAAAATCAGAATTTATTCAAGATTTATATCCATTAGCAGATTTTTTTGTTAATGATGCATTTGCAGCTGCCCATAGGAGTCAATGTTCTTTAATTGGATTTACAGAAGTATTACCATCTTGTGCAGGTAGACTACTGGAAAAAGAAATTAGACAACTAAATAAAATAATTAAAAAACCTAATAAACCAAGTATGTTTTTATTTGGTGGGGCAAAATTTTCTGATGCAATTAGCACTATTGACCATTTACTTAATAAAAAAATTGCTGATAAGATATTGTTAACTGGATTACCTGCTAATGCATTTTTAAAAGCCATTGGTTATAATATGGGTAAAAAAACTGAAAATATTTTAATGATTGAAGACATTTCAAATCAATTAAAAACTATAAAAGATATTTTTCAAAAATATGAAAAAAAGATTTATTTACCAATTGATTTTGCAATATCTAGTAATGAGAAAAGATTTGAAATTAGTTTAGATGAATTACCAAATGATCATGATTTATTCGATATTGGGGAGAAAACAATAATTAAATATAAAAAAATATTGAAGAATGCTAAAACAATATTTTTATCTGGACCTTGCGGAGTATTTGAAAAAAATATATTTCAAAATGGAACTAAAGAGATTTTTAATTTTATAGCAAATTCTAATGCTTTTAGTATTGCTGGGGGAGGTCATACTGTTGCAGCTATTGAAAAATTAAATTTAAAAAATAATTTTTCTCATATTAGTACTGGTGGTGGTTCACTAGAAAAATTTATAACAGGTGATAAATTAGCAGTTATCGAAGCTTTAAAAAAATCTAAGAATTTAAAATAATAATATAGCTTTTCCCTAATCAATTTCTTAATGCAATTAAATTTAATGGTCTAATTTTGGGCTGGTAGATCAGTGGAAGATCGCCACCTTCGCAAGGTGGAGGCCGTGGGTTCAAATCCCACCCAGTCCACTTCTTTTTTATTTTATATTATCGTAAATAGCAATAAAAAAAAAATATAATTGTATTTTTTTTTATAATTCATTATTATTTTATAATTATTTTATTATATAAATCTCATCACACCCATTTATTGTTTTTGATCTTTTTAATCTTTCAATTCCATCTTCAACTCTCATTATATCGATTCCAAATTCATTTGCTTTTTCAATAATTTCATTTTTTGTTGCTTTTTTTCCTTTTGATTTAATGCTGATATCTTTAATAATTCTATAAATAATATTTTTATAATCATTTTCGTGTTTGCAAAGATTTGTGGAAATCATTTCAAGATCATTTTCATTTATCTCTGGTTTTTCTATAAAAGTAAAATTAGATTTTTTCTTTTTTTTCTTCATCCAATAAATTATATATTTAAATATTTCAAAAATATTTTCATAAATTATATATATAAAAATATTAATTTTTTATATTATTTTTAAT
>Ga0164321_10000125_pt1 | contig 11465 bp, 8 predicted proteins | sample GuaBasSediGuay12_FD_121799 | JGI IMG/M metagenome (GOLD analysis project Ga0164321, IMG submission 121799) | Subseafloor sediment microbial communities from Guaymas Basin, Gulf of California, Mexico - Guay12, Core 4567-28, 21-24 cm | ecosystem: Environmental > Aquatic > Marine > Hydrothermal... | reverse complement strand
TGTCAAAGGTAACTCTGTCGCCTTCATTGAGGGATTTAAAACCGTCTGCGTTGATTGCTGAATGATGAACAAATACATCCGGACCATCTTCCTGCTCAATGAAGCCATAGCCTTTGCCGCTATTGAACCATTTTACAATTCCATTAGCCATAGTGATACACTCCTTTCTAAAAAATTTTCATAGTTCCAAACTGCAGGTAGCCACTTTGACAAATGGATTTTTCCTTCAGAACGAAACCGTCCCGCTAATTAAAGACGGGACTTTATTGATTAACAAAGGATAACCTTTGTTTAGGCCGAAAGCAAGCTAATTATTGGTCATTTTATTTCCGCCCCGCTATAAATCCGTCATTTCCAAACAACCAAATTAGGAGGTGTAAAATGAATAATAGAGTTAAGACCGTATTAAACAGCGTTTTAGAGAGGTTCGAGATCGGAGATATTCCGCAAATTCTTCTGCCTGGTTCAAATAAATACTTGTATTCCGTGTCAGATATTATAGAACTGGAAGCGCAACATAAAAGAACAGCGAGATAGAGGTAAAAACCAAAGTTCGTAAATTAGCGATAAAATAAAGGAAATTTGGTGAAAGGTTTTTTACGACGTCAGGAAGAACGCCTGGCGGTCCGTTTATTAGAATGGAGGTATCAGAAGATGAATCTACCCTTGCCGTCCAGGAATGAACTTGAACGACATGCAGCCGGCATCGTTGACGATGCCCACCGAATAGCCCGTGAAAGGGGGCGTAATGTCATGTCGATTATAAAGGAAATGGTTGCCGATATTAAAAAAAGGTAAAAATGTGACACTTTAGCTTTTTGAAAATATTGTCGTTTGTTTGAAGTCGATTTGTTTCAAAGAACTAAGCTATTACAAAATCTTCAGTATAAATAGGGAGGTCTTATGACCAGAGTAGGTGTGATTGGTGCAACGGGGTATGCGGGTGCTGAACTCGTACGGATACTCTGCGGTCATCCCGATATAGAACTGACTATCGTAACTTCCCGCCAGTACGCAGGCGTAAAGTTTGACATGGTCTATCCGTCAATGAGAGGGGCTACCGACCTTATTTGCGAAGAACTGTCTGTAGATACGGTTTGCGACAAGGCTGATGTCGTATTCACAGCGCTTCCTCACAAGCTTCCCATGAAAATTGTACCTGAACTTATTGAACGCGGCAAAAAGGTCATCGACCTTTCCGCTGATTTCAGGTTCAAGGATGTGGCAACGTATGAGTCTTTTTACCAGCCCCATACCGCCGGTGATTTACTTAAAAAATCAGTTTACGGACTTTGTGAAATCTATTTTGACACAATAAAAAACGCTGTCCTGATAGGCGCACCCGGGTGTTATCCTACCAGCGTCCTTTTACCCCTGGTACCTTTATTGAAGAGCAACTTAGTAGATATCAACAACATTGTTGCGGATTCAAAATCAGGGGTCAGCGGTGCAGGTCGAACCCTTTCGCTAACAAGCCATTTTTGCGAGGTCAACGAGTCGTTTAAGGCTTATAAAGTTGCCGAACACCGGCATAACCCCGAGATGGAGGAGGTCCTGAGTCTTGAGTCGGGAAAACCTGTTAAGATTACTTTCGTTCCGCATCTTGTTCCCATGAACCGTGGGATACTGACGACTATATATGCCAACCCTGTTAAGAATATAGGCTCGGAAGAAATTCAAAATTGTCTTACCTCTTTTTATTCCGGCCGTTCTTTTATCCGCATATGCTCCGACGACAGGATTCCAGATACATTACATGTACGGGGAACCAATTATTGCGATATCGGATTCAAGCTTGATGAGCGAAATAATCGCCTGATCCTGATTTCGGCCATAGATAACCTGGTAAAAGGTGCTGCCGGCCAGGCGGTTCAGAACATGAACATTATGCTCGGTCTTGATGAGACCCAAGGCCTTAAGATGGTTCCTTTTCAACTTTAAGCCCCGGACGCTATATCTTTGTTTCATGAAAATGAAAATTTATTTTGCCCTGAAAAACCTGGTCCTTTGGGCCAGGATATTTATTTCTTCACGAATCCCAAGGCTTGTTTGATTGTGGTGTAAGATGAAAAAACAGTTATCGAGAAGTAATGTAAAAAAGGTTACTCTGATCTTGTTGGTCTTGATATTCTTCCTGCCGTTTGGATGCCGTATTAAGGTTATGAGGCCGGCAGGTGAAGAAATGGAATCGGTGAGTTCGCTTATTAAAAAGCTCGAAAACGAAGATACTCATGTAAGAAATGATGCAGTAAAAAAGTTGGTAAAAATAGGTGACCAAGCGGTGGGGCCGCTTATTGGTGTGTTGAGTGATGAAAATATTTTAGTACGCTGTTATGCTGCCATTGCGCTGGGAAAGATCGGTGATAAAAGAACGGTCGAGCCACTTATAAATATATTAGGTGATGAGAGTGAAAGTGTGCGCAAATTTGCTGTCTTTTCGCTGGGGGAAATCGGTGATAGAAAAGTGGTAGAACCACTTATTAAAGCTATGGGAGATAAAGATGAAGAAGTGCGAAGGTATGCTACTGAAGCGTTGGGGAAGATAGGTAAAAAAAAGGCAGTAGAGCCGCTCACAAGGGCTCTGGATGATGATAGTGAGGATGTGCGCAAAGGGGCTGCCTATGTATTAGAAAATATGTTTGGCATAATCAGAGAAGAAGTCCAGGAAATTACAGGTGAGGAGGAATCATTTACTAACTCTTATGGCATGGAATTTGTCTACATACCGCCGGGCACTTTTATGATGGGAAGCCCAATAAATGAATCCGGACGCGATAAAGATGAGAAGCGGCACCGGGTGACCCTGACAAAGGGTTTTTACATGCAGGTCACAGAAGTGACCCAGGGGCATTGGATGGCGGTAATGGGGAATAGCCCGTCCTACATAAGTAATTGTGGTGATAATTGCCCGGTTAAAAATGTTTCCTGGGATGATGCGCAGAAGTTTATCCGGCAACTGAACCAGCTGGAGGGGGAAAACAATTATAGGTTGTCCACCGAAGCAGAGTGGGAATATGCTTGCCGGGCCGGAAGTACGACAGCCTTTGCAAATGGTGCGATATCGGAACTCGAATGCGGCTACGATCCCAGACTGGATGCTATAGGATGGTATTGCGGTAATGTAATAAAGAAGACACATCCGGTTGCACAGAAGAATCCAAATGCATGGGGATTGTATGACATGCACGGCAATGTATTTGAATGGTGCCGGGATTGGTACGGAGATTATCCTTCTGGTTCCGTAACCGATCCTACCGGGCCATTGAACGGCTTGTATAGGGTGTTTCGCGGCGGAGGCTTGAATTTTGGCGCAAGGCTTTGCCGGTCGGCAGATCGGCTCAGCTTCACGCCCGGCTATAGGCTCAACTATGTAGGCTTCCGCATCCTGAGTGAGTCCTTAGGGTTCGCTCAAAAATAAATTCACATTTTCGCATCTCAGCTTCAGGCCATCTTTAGCCACTCCGGCAAAAGATCTGAATTTTTCCCTGAAACTGGTCTTAGGGCCGGGAGGTGCAAGGGATGGATTCTTTATTTTTTCATCAGGCAAGTCAAATGACGAGTCTTCTTGACATTAAGATTTTATTAGACTAATAAAATTCTATTATATTTTGTCCTGAAAAACTTGGTTCTTTGGGCCTCCTGCTCCGCTTCCAGCCCGTAGGGCTTACAGGCCGGAGGGTAGAGCCTACAGCTCGGAGAGAGGGTAGAGCTTACGCATCGGAGAGCCAGGATTCTTTACTAAATAATTAGATTAGAAATAGTGATTTATACCAAAATCTATAACTTTATGAAAGGAGATTGAAGATGTCTGCAAAAATCATTAAGGGAACTGAAATCAGGAACGTGATTCTCGAAGAGATTGAAGCCGAGGTTACTGAAATTAAAGAAAAACATGGTGTTTCTCCCGGCCTTGTAACCATTCTGGTCGGAGAAGACCCGGCTTCCATTTCCTATGTTACCGCGAAAATTAAAACAGCTCAAAAGCTTGGTTTCAAAGAGATTCAAGACACCCAGCCTGTAGATCTTTCCGAAGAGGCTCTTCTGGAGCTTGTTGACAAATACAACAACGATGATTCCATTCACGGCATCCTTGTCCAGTTGCCACTTCCAAAGCATGTTGACGATAAAAAAATACTGAATGCCATCGATCCTGACAAAGATGTGGACGGATTCCATCCCGTCAATGTGGGTCGACTGATGATCGGTGGCGATGAAGTCAAGTTTCCACCATGTACGCCTGCAGGTATTCAGGAAATGATAGTACGTTCCGGTGTTGAAACAAGCGGAGCGGAGGTTGTGGTTGTTGGCCGATCAAACATCGTGGGAAAACCGATAGCAAATATGATGCTCCAGAAGGGTGAAGGGGCCAATTCAACAGTGACCATTGTTCATACACGTACAAAAGATCTGGCTGCCCATTGTAAACGCGCAGACATTTTGATCGTTGCCGCCGGTGTTCCCGGACTGGTAAAACCCGAGTGGATAAAACCGGGTGCATGTGTTATTGACGTGGGTGTCAACAGGGTAGGAGAAAAGATCAGTGAAAAGACCGGCAAGAAGATTGCGATCTTAAGCGGCGATGTTGATTTTGATGCCGCCAAGGAAGTTGCCGGTTATATTACTCCGGTGCCGGGCGGTGTCGGTCCCATGACCATCACCATGCTTATGAAAAATACACTTAAGGCTCTTAAGCTTAGTCTGGGAATTGTCTAACCATAAAACAATGTAGTAAGAAATAACTTTGCTATAGTCAGGTTATATGACGCCGAAAACCTTGGGATGAAAAGGTTTTCGGCGTCAATTAAACGTCATGGAATATCTGTGATTTTGTGAAACAATAGAGTATACAGTGAATCCAGCAACATTAAAAATGCTTACAGATCGAATCCAACACATTTTTTTTAAGTTTAAAAAAGTTATTATGCGCAGGAAAATCTCATTTTTTATTTTAAGTTATACCGGCTCTACAGTGAAACAGTTAACAGTTTCCAGGCGCTTTTTATACATTGTCAGCGCCTGTTTAACAGCTTTCCTGCTATTGTCCACTTTTGTTGTTTACGATTATTATAATCTTAAAACAACATTCAACAAACAGGAACTTGAGAGCAAAATTACCAGTCAATCTAATGAGATTGTCACACAGCGCCGGCAGATTCAAAAGTTTGCGGAGGAGATCAACTCCTTAAAATCAAAACTGGTCAATTTAAATAATTTTGAAAATAAAATACGAATTATTGCCAATATTGAAAAACCTGCTGATCATAGCAGTCTTTTTGGCGTTGGTGGATCAATCCCTGAAGATCTTGATTCCAAGGTTCCACTTAAGAAAAAACATAGCAGCATGATGCGCGAAATGCATGAGCAGACTTCGCAGCTTAACCTGGCATCAATCAATCAGCAAAAAAGGTTTGAATCTCTTTATAAAGATCTTGAAAACAAGCGCAATCTTCTGTCATCTACTCCTGCAATTCGCCCATCTAAGGGGTGGATATCTTCAGGATTCGGATACCGTACATCCCCTTTTACGGGTCTTCGCGAATTTCACAAAGGACTTGATTTTGCCAATCGCAAAGGGACACCGATTGTTGCTTCAGGTGACGGAGTTGTAACATTTGTGGGGACCAAAGGTTTTTTGGGCAAGGTAATGGTGATTGATCACGGACATGGAAAGGTTACCCGCTACGGGCACCTGCAGAAGACCTTGAAAAAACGAAGAGAAACTGTCAAAAGAGGTGATACTATTGCTCTCATGGGCAACTCAGGACGCAGTACAGGGCCCCATCTCCACTATGAGGTTTATTTAAACGGAATTCCGGTAAATCCAAAAAAATACATTCTGAATTAAGTCGTTAACTTCCCGATTTATCTGCTTTTCATTCTCTTTTATTATGCCCCTCAAAAAAAGGTTTTCTGTAATACTTTAGCTTTTTGAAAATATTACCGCTTCAGGTATAATTAAATTTTTACTGAAAAACCACGCCCGAGGCGGATAAAACTCGTAGATAACGGCTCGCACGGTTTTCTTAACATAAAAGCGTAACAGATTTTTGCAAAATTTTTTGATTAATGGTATACTTTTTACGAAGCCGTCAAACTTGGCCAATTAATATTGATAGTTCCGTAAAAAGTAAAAAGTTAAACGTGAAAAGTCTATATGTTGTGTAATATTGCCTCTTAATGTATTAAATGTAGTCGTTTTACATTTCACGTTTCACTTTTTACGAATTCATCAATATTACTTTAAAACGGACAAACCGGACAACCAGTTAGAGGAATATTGTTTATATGATTACAAATTTTTTAACAAAAATTTTCGGCAGCAAAAATGAACGGGAATTAAAAAAGATTCAACCGATTGTTGAAAAAGTCAATGCCTTTGAACCCCAGATACAGGCCATGAGTGATGAAAAGCTGAAAGCTCAGACGGAGCTGTTCAAAGAGCGTCTGAATAACGGGGAAACGCTTGATGATATTCTTCCGGAAGCCTTTGCAACAGTGAGAGAAGCATCGGTGCGTTCCCTGGAAATGCGACATTTTGATGTTCAGCTTATCGGAGGAGTCGTCCTTCATGAGGGTAAAATCGCTGAAATGAAGACAGGTGAAGGCAAGACCCTGGCAGCCACCCTCCCGGCTTATCTGAACGCTCTTTCAGGCAAAGGCGTACATATTATTACTGTTAACGATTACCTGGCAAGGCGTGATACAGAATGGATGGGGAATATTTATAATTTTCTTGGTCTTTCTGTTGGCTGCATATTACAAGGCTTGGATGATGACGAGCGTAAAGCGGCGTACAATTCGGATATTACTTACGGGACGAATAATGAGTTCGGTTTTGACTACTTGAGGGACAATATGAAGTTCGACAAAGAATCCATTGTCCAGGGAGAACTCAATTTTGCTATTGTTGATGAGGTGGACAGTATATTGGTTGACGAGGCCCGAACCCCGTTGATCATATCCGGTCCAGCTGAGAAATCGACCGATCTATACCAACTGGTTAACGGTATAATTCCGCGTCTTGTTTCTGAACGGGACTACACAGTGGATGAAAAGGTCCGATCAGCAGTTATGACCGAGGAGGGGATCGCAAAAGCGGAGAAAATACTCAAGGTCGATAATCTATACGATCCGAAATATATTGAACTTCTGCATCATATCAACCAGGCCCTTAAAGCCTATACCCTTTTTAAGCGTGACGTCGACTATATTGTCAAGCATGGAGAGGTTATCATCGTAGATGAATTCACGGGACGCTTGATGCCCGGACGTCGTTACTCTGAAGGGTTGCACCAGGCACTTGAAGCCAAAGAAAACGTCAAGATTGAAAACGAAAACCAGACCCTGGCTACCGTTACATTTCAGAACTATTTTAGAATGTATAATAACCTTGCCGGCATGACCGGTACCGCCGATACAGAGGCTGCTGAATTCAAAAAGATATATGACCTGGATGTGTCGGTTATTCCAACAAATCAACCCATGATCCGAAATAATTTTCCGGATGTGATTTATAAAACCCGCAAAGAGAAATTTGATGCGGCCATGGATGAAATCGTCGAACTTAATAAAAAGGGGCAGCCGGTTCTGGTGGGAACAATTTCTATTGATGTTTCAGAAAGTTTTTCAAAAAAATTGAAAAAAAGAGGCATTAAACATTCGGTACTGAATGCAAAAAACCATGAAAGGGAGGCTGAGATCATTGCCATGGCAGGCCAGAAAGGGGCGGTTACGATTTCAACAAACATGGCCGGCCGTGGAACCGATATCGTATTGGGGAAAGGCGTCACTGAACTGGGAGGGCTTCATATTCTCGGAACTGAAAGGCATGAAAGTCGGCGCATCGATAATCAGCTCAGGGGGCGGTCGGGCAGACAGGGTGATCCAGGCTCATCACGTTTTTATCTTGCCCTGGAAGATGACCTTTTACGGATATTTGGCGGAGAACGGATTACCGGAATTATGGAGAAGTTGGGCATGGAAGAGGGCGAGCCCATCGAGCATAATCTGATAAGCAAGGCCATTGAAAACGCCCAGGGCAAAGTCGAGGGACACAATTTTGATATCCGAAAGCAACTTTTAGAGTATGATGATGTAATGAATCAACAAAGGGAGGTCATATACAAACAGCGCAGGGAAGCATTGGACGGAAAAAGTCTAAAGCCGGTCATTGAAAATATGATCTACGAAAATGCCGAAGAGATAGCATATAACCTGACGGAGGAAAGGTTGCCCTCTGAAGAGTGGGACTGGAAGGGACTGAATAAAGCGGTGTTCAAACAGTTTCATTTACGCATGGGTGATATCGATCCTGATGCCATGGAAGGTCTGACACAAGATGGGCTGGCCGAGTTTATTTCTGATTCCTGTTTAAAAGTTTATGACGAAAAAGAGGCTGCCATAGGAACAGAAGATTTCAGAAACCTTGAACGAATTATCATGCTTCAGACCGTGGACAACCTGTGGAAGGACCATCTTTTAAGCATGGACCACCTGAAAGAAGGGATCGGTCTCAGGGGATATGCACAGCAGGATCCTCTAATAGTATACAAAAAAGAAGGATTCGAACTATTTCAGGATATGATTTCCAGAATCAAAGAAGAGACCCTGGGGATTTTGTTCAGAATTCAGGTATCCGAGCCCAAAAAGATTGCCGATCTTCAGCAGCCAAGGGATCAGAGGATGATATTTTCAAGTGGGGATGAACCTGAAAAGAAAAAACCGGCCAAGCGCGCCCAAAAAAAGATCGGCCGGAATGCGCCCTGTCCTTGTGGGAGCGGGAAAAAATATAAAAAGTGCTGTGGGAGATAGTATGATGAATTCAAATTATTCGAATTCATCATCTTTACAAGACCGGCTATTAATGATTATAGTTTAGATATCAATTTAGCCTTATAAAAAATTATTGCATTAAGATTCCATGAACGAATACAACTCCGAAACAGAAGAAGAAGTAATTTCCGAAACCGAGGATGAGGTTAAAGAACCTCCCATGTATAAAGTGCTGCTGCACAATGACGATTATACCACCATGGAGTTTGTAGTTGAAGTCCTGATGCTTATCTTTAACAAATCGCCGGAAGAATCGGTAAGAATTATGCTGAATGTCCATCAAAAAGGCATCGGTGTTTGCGGTGTTTATACATATGAACTATCTGAAACCAAAGTAAATACTGTCAAAGCGTTAGCCGGGGAAAACGGGTTTCCTCTTAAGTGTACCATGGAGCAGGAATAGATCATGATTAATAAAGAACTGAGCGAAACACTCGGCTTTGCGGTAAGAGAAGCCAGAAAAAGACGGCATGAGTATGTCTGTATAGAACATTTGTTGTTCGCCATCTTTCATGACAAAAGCGGAATGGAAATTATTGAGAATTGCGGCGGCAATATTGAGAACCTAAAAAATGCCCTTGAGTTATTTTTTAGTCAGCGCATGGAGAGTGTTCCCGAAGATCATGAGTATGTGCTCCAACAGACTGTCGGTTTTCAAAGAGTGCTCCAGAGGGCGATCAATCATGTTCGTTCAGCCGAAAAAGGGGAAGTGGCTGTATGTGACATACTTGCTTCGATCTTTCAGGAAAAGGACTCCCATGCTGAATATTTTCTGAGCGAAGCAGGCATAACCCGTCTTGATGTTTTAAACTACATTTCGCATGATGTTTCCAAATCTTCCCACACAGAAGGATCAGGTGGTTTAATACAAACAGAAAGAAAAGAGAAAAAGAAGAAGACCAGTCCGCTTGAGGCGTTCACCATCGATCTTGTGAAACGCGCATCCCAGGGGAAGCTGGATCCGCTCATCGGCAGAGAACTTGAAATGGAGCGAACCATTCAGGTGCTGTGCCGCAGGCGAAAGAATAATCCGGTTTTCGTGGGAGACCCCGGTGTGGGTAAAACCGCAATGGCAGAAGGGCTGGCACTTAAGATAAATGACAAATCCGTTCCTGACCTGTTTAAAGATGTTCGCATATATTCCCTTGATCTCGGGGGATTATTGGCTGGAACAAAATATCGAGGTGACTTTGAGCAGCGTTTAAAAGGAGTGCTGGCCGCTTTAAAAAAGAAAAAAGATTCTATCTTGTTCATTGATGAAATACATACCATGGTAGGGGCCGGAGCAACCAGCAGAGGGTCCATGGATGCGTCGAATATCTTGAAGCCGGTTCTGGCAACAGGTGGCTTGCGGTGTATCGGATCAACCACTTATGAAGATTATAAAAATTACTTTGAAAAGGACCGTGCCTTGTCCCGCCGTTTTGAAAAGATCGAGATTTTAGAACCCCCGACTAATGAGACCGTAAAAATATTAAAAGGGCTGCGATCCCGCTATGAGGATCATCACGGCATTGTTTATACGGATCAGGCGCTGAAGTCTGCCGTCGAACTTTCTGCAAAATATATCAATGACCGTTTTCTACCGGACAAAGCCATAGATGTGATCGATGAGGCTGGAGCGTTTATTCGACTTTCGGGGCCTGCAAGCAGAAAGAAGATTCACCCCAAAGATATCGAAAAAATTGTGGCCAAGATAGCCAGAATACCCACCATCAGCGTATCAACGCCGGACAAAACAAAACTGGCGAACCTTGGAGAAAAGCTCAAGCAGGTGGTTTTTGGACAGGATGATGCCATAAAGTCCCTGGTTACATCTATAAAGCGCTCTCGTGCCGGTCTTGGAACACCCGAGAGACCGATCGGGTCATTTTTGTTTGCCGGTCCCACCGGGGTTGGCAAGACAGAGGTGGCCCTGCAGGTTTCCAAGATTCTAGGAGTTCAGTTTTTACGATATGATATGAGTGAATACATGGAAAAACATGCTGTTGCCCGGCTCATAGGAGCACCACCGGGCTATATCGGATTTGATCAGGGTGGACTTTTGACGGACGGTGTTCGCAAACATCCTCACAGCGTACTGCTGTTTGATGAAATAGAAAAAGCGCATATGGACATGTTTAACATTTTGCTGCAGGTTCTGGACCATGCCACCCTGACCGATAACAATGGCAAAAAGGCTGATTTCAGAAACGTAATTATTATGATGACTTCCAATGCCGGAACACGGGAGATGAGCACCCAGACAATCGGTTTTGGTGATAAACAGAGTGATACGAAGGACAAAGGTAAAACGGCGATTGAAAAATTTTTCAGTCCGGAATTCAGAAACCGCCTTGATGACATCATTCACTTTAATGCGCTGAATGAGGAGATCATGGAAAAGGTGGTGGACAAGTTTATGAATGAGCTTAAAGAACAGTTATCCGTTAAAAAAGTGACGATGGATCTTTCTTCCAAGGCGCGAACATGGCTGGCAAAGAATGGACATAATCCGCGTTTTGGTGCCAGACCGTTGACCCGATTGATACAAACGGAAATCAAAGATATTCTTTCTGATGAGATTCTGTTCGGGCAACTTGAAAAAGGCGGCGGCGTTTTTATTGATATAAAAAACGATAAATTAGCCTTTG